>Ga0114951_10002064_pt1 | contig 23474 bp, 26 predicted proteins | sample AM7aDNAmetaG_FD_88677 | JGI IMG/M metagenome (GOLD analysis project Ga0114951, IMG submission 88677) | Freshwater microbial communities from Finland to study Microbial Dark Matter (Phase II) - AM7a DNA metaG | ecosystem: Environmental > Aquatic > Freshwater > Lake | place: Finland: Lake Alinen... | reverse complement strand
GTCTGACGGAAGGGGAATACTTCTAAAGAAGAGGATGGGTAACAGAATTGTGGATAGGACTGAAGATGAGATTCAATCTGATATTGAAGACTACAAATCTATGCACTTCAACTATCAAGAGTTTATTAAAGATGTTTTTTCTGATATAGGGATGGTTCGAATGATGGATCTTGGGTCCCTGACATCTCTAATGCGAGAGGTTGGATTCCAGCATAATTGGAAGAACATGGGGATCATGCTTAGGGAGTCAGTTAATAGGAAGATCATATCCATCGAAGAGTTCGAAAAGATAAAGTCAAGATTCTCAGAGCAAGACATCCTAATCTAGGAGATAAAAATGTCATTCTACAATTACCTTACTAAAATAGTTACACTAACAAAAAGGAACCACAGATACTACGGTCCGACTGAGTCTAATAAATTCAGAGGATCCCTAACTGAAGTTGCCTGTGATCTTGGAACAATCTTTGGTGAATACAACAATATAGAGGATTCTGTTGTTGCCCTTGCCTCTGGGTATCTAGAGCCAAGTGGAAGCATTTATAGCCTATACGACCTGAAGAGACAAGTATACCACCTCGAAGATAGACTCGAACATTTGATATATGTACAAGCAAAACAAACCGAAGTAATAGAATAAGGAGAATTAAATGTCACTGCTTCCAATTTTTACACAGCCAAAAACTCCTGAATGGAGAGGTAATACTTCTTCTCAGGATATGAACACAAATTTCAGTGAGATACTATATGATCTTAACAGTATTTTTGCGGAAGCTTCAAAAGTAGTAACAAGTCTTAATGAACTCGAATCTAGGATCCGTCATGAGGTAGAAGCCATCTCCACAAGAGTCTATGCCGTGAGCGGCGTCATTTCATCCTATGAGCAATCTGCCAGCGGATACAAGATGTTCTTCGAGGACTTCTACCTTCCTGAAGATGTTGTTTACCCGACGAACATTGTTGAGCAAGATAGGTGCGTTGTAAATGATGAGTTTGGTGTCGTTACTCTACCAGTAAATAGTAGTTTCTCCAAGGTCTATACTATCAATGTAAACGATGGGAAGGCAATTACGGCTCCAGATCTTAAAGTCGAGATCACACCAATAGACGAGGAGGGAACTGTTAAGGTCGAGGGAACCAGCGAAACAAGGGCGTTTGACGGTAGCGATAACACTGTATGGGAACGTAAGGTTAGATTCAACAGAGATTCTACTAAGAGCGAGGTTAGAAGTCTTCTTACTGTTAATCTCCCTTCGATGAGTAACCCTTACGTGAACAAGATACATGTTAAACCTTATCCGGAGGGAAGCGAAGATATAACTAACATTACATATGATACTACTGTTTCTCAGGACATAGTTCTTTCTTCGTTTCCGGTCGAGGGAGAGAACAACTCGCCTACGAAGATGTACTCGTTTAATAATATACTGCCAACAAAAATCAAGTTCTATCTAAAGCAAAGAAGCTCTAGAATAGAAGATGACTACAAGACCTTTACATATGGAGCTAAGGAGTTTGGTATAGAGAAGGTTGAGTACCGTAACACGGGCAAGGTTGGTATTAGATTTAAGCTTCCTAGCTATGAAATTGGATTACTTGGAACACTTACGTCTCTACGCACTGACCCGGACTACGATAACAACATCTACAAGGTTGGCCTATATTCGTCTGAGGCAGAGTTCAATGCTGACATCCCTATCTGGACATCTAGCAACTCGCCAATAACTCCTACAAATCCTCTTGACCTCAGCGTATATGGTCTTGAAGATTTGTGGGTTATGGTTCAGATGAACCAACCAGTTGGAGACAGTAAGACCCCGTTGCTGAAGAACGTTTCCATAACGTACACAACATTTACAACCTAGGAGAAGTTATGGCTGATTACAACACACAATTAACTGATATATATAACCAATTAGGAAACATACAGTCAAGCCTGTCTAAACTAGCTCTTCTCTCTAGGGTTAATACTATGCAGGTTTCTCTACAAGCTCAGTTGAATTCTTTCGCGTCAAGAATGACTGCATGCGAAGACCAACTTAACGCAATGACACTGTCTATGAACGATATCATAACGGAGATGAGGCACGTATGAACGACCTGCCACCAATTGATCCGACGGGAGCTATGTCTAGTGGCCAATATACAGAGTATATGATTGGGTACGACTCTATGGCTGCAGATATAGTGTCAGACAATCTTAGTGAGTTCTCTGCTATGCAGACTATGGAGGACTGGTATTCTCTATGGCTTAGGGTGATAGGGGGAGTTGATACGAGGATTACATCGATTGAAACGAACATATTAAAGCTAAATCAGCAAATAACAATTATTGAGCGTGAACTTAAATCTTAGCAGACAAAAAAAGGGGGGGGGCTTTTTGCCCCCCCCCGTATTATCTCTACCTGTTTCGCTCAACAATCAATCTAAGGATGTTGACCAAGAAGTATACCAGGATCACAACTAGAGACTGAATGTATGTTAATCCAAAAAGCTTCTGGATAGCAAACGCTATTCCAAGATATATAAATAACTCAACAACAGTATCTAGCTCCTTCCAAATTGATTGAAAGAACTGTAAAATTTCTGTTATCTTCATTTGCACTCTTCCTTTTTCCAGCAGTAGTCTTTGTAGTTACAATAACCACATTGAAAATCACCGATGTCAAGATCTTTATTCTTCTCATATTCTTCCGTCTGTTTCTTCTTGAGTCTCTTGGTCTTGTGGAGAACATCAATGAAGTCTTTAGAATACTTGAGTTGAAAGTCACGCTTCGGAATAACGCTGTCCTTGATACATTCTTCTACTTCCTTGAATCTTGCAATGATACGACCGAACGAGATACCATTGTTAAGCTTCTTACCATCTATGTTTGGTGTGCCATCTTCGTTGAGAGTAATATCGTATTCTCCACGCTGTGCATTACCACGGTCGATATAAAGAAGCGTAAACGGAATCTTGAAGTAATCGATGTATATCATGGTCTGGAGGAGGTGGTCAAACTTAGGTTTCCCAGGACGAGTAGGAGTCCCAAGAACATCTGTCCTGAACTTGTAATCGTAGCCACTCTTGACCTCGACGCCACGGAGCCCCTTGAGATCCTTGTCCCAGATAATGCAGTCTGCTTCTCCTGAGATGTTAAGGTTTGGGTTAAAGAACTTCGTATTGTTTCCGCGCCATATACCAATCTGTTTATATTGTTCTACTTCAAACTTCTCAACGTTCTTTGCATAACCAAAGATACGTTGACCACGGGCTGTGACAGGGTTTGTTTCCTTAACGCCCTTAGCTTCCCAGTAGACAGCTCTGAGACATTTACCGGCAACAACATCTTCACCGTATTCATTCCTGTAAACACAGGATGACTGAGAGGGGTAGTTAGCTACTCGATGATTTGGAACTTGAACTTTGTACGGATTTTCCAGGTACTGATCTACAACATTGATGAGTTTCATATATCTCCTTATTAGGTTTAATTTGTCCTATAAATCATTATACCACATAAAGAGAGAAAATTCAAAGTTGAAAAAATGGAATCGTTATGATATAATTAGTACATGGGAAGAAGTTCTAGATAGCTTGTCCCACCCAGGGCCCGTTCATAGATTCGACTGGGGAATTCGTTATATACTGGCGACTCGAGCGATTGTATTACACCTCGTTAAACTATATACTACATAATAAATGCTAAGCCTAGCGCTTTCGCACGGGTTGAGAATATGCTCTCTGAGCAGCTTCGTAACCCACTCGCCTCTTTTGGGGCCTCGCTTGTTGATGCGACGGAACATAAATCAACGATCAGCAATACCCGTAATACAGTTTTAGTTCCTGTCCTGAACTAAATGGTGGAGGCGTGGTAGCCTAAAACCTATCACACCCACATAGTCGTATATCTAGTATGTATTTGATTTCTTAGGACGGCGGTGCAAATCCGCCCGGGTCCAACTTTGGAAGTAAACAGAGGGAGTAACGCATGAGCTTAAAAGGAATCTTCAGCACGATAGGACTGGTAGGTTTAATTACTTTCGACGTGATTCTAATTGCTATTTGCGGTTTCTCTCACCAGTGGTGGTGGATGAACTTCTTCATTGGAATCACGGCACTTGTTGGTATATTTGAAACAACTTCTTATATCCTAACAGGAAAGACGATTAGTCAGCATTGGTGGGCTTGGTCTCAGACGAGTAAGAAGACTGCGATATGGAGTCTTGCAGCGTTGCTGTCGTTCTTGATCGCAATGAACATGCTGGCACTTCACTTAATTGCTCCTCTACTGGCGAAGATATTTGGCGCATAAATAGCGGAGTTGTGATATAATAAGTTATAGACAGAAACAGCGGGGCATTCACTAAAGGTGCCCCGCTTTACTTTTAAGAAAGGCTTTATGGAAGATTCGTGGTTGTCAGCAGAGAGAGAATGGTTTGTCGAGAAGAACCAAAAAGATCTTGCGCTTCCGGCAAAAACATTGAATAAGATCCTTGAGAAGTATAATAAATTCCTACAGAAGGCACTACTCGGTGAGTCACCGTTCGTAGCAGAAGATTTGAAACTAGCGATAACTAAACAGAAAGAGACAATATAACTACTATGCAACAGGACGTAAAGATAGATAACCTCGAAGCTCTTATTAAGAGAGTCAAACCCTTTCTTAGAAGATACCTTGAGGAGCATGATGTTGACGTGAGGGACAGTGGTCTTTTTAAATGTATCAACCCTAAGCATAACGATAAGAATCCTTCTTGCGGTATAGTTCCGGATTCTAATGGGGAGCAGTTCAATTGCTTTTCATGCGGGGCCAAAGGGGACATTCTAACTGCTGCACACTTCCTGGAAAACAAGCCTATCAACGGTCAGGGATTTATTACTGAGAACGTCATGTATATAGCTGAGAAGTATAACGTTCCCTTCTCAACGGTTGAGCTAACCCCAGAAGAGCTACGCCTAAGGGATACGTATCGGGCCTACGAGGACGCAGGAGACATTATCTCTGAGTGGCAGCCCCTGGAGTACATAACCAAGAGAAAGTGGCCTGTAAGCCTCTGTAGAGAGCTTAAAATAGGTACTGTAAAGAGCTATGACGAGTTTATATCCAAAATGAACGCTCGTGGGTATGAGACTCAGTTCATTGAAGAGATAGACCTTAACAGGAACATCTTCAACAATGGCATGCTTGTATTCTCGGTTAAGGATGAAAAGGGTCGCATCGTAGGGTTCTCTGCCAGGGACATGTCTCACTCCAAGGAGTCTAAGAGAGCTAAGTTTATCAATACGAGCTCCAAGTGTCCTATCTATAGCAAGGGTGTTATCCTGTATGGTATGGATATCGGCCGGCACAATCAACCACCCCTCTACATCTTTGAGGGCTACCCTGACTATGTGACAGCGTATAAGCATGGAATCAAGAACGTCTGTGCTATCGGTGGAACGGCACTTACTAGGGACCATATTGATCTTATTAAACAGCTTGGTATCTCTGATATCATACTTGCTCTTGATGGCGATGATGCAGGTCAGAATAGAACTGAAAGTCTTCTTGACCAGTATTTTGGTGGTGATGAAACTCTAAAGATCAGGATCCTTAAGTTAGCTAACATAAAAGAAGAATCTGACCCAGATGAATACATTGAGAAGTATGGACCGGAAGCGTTTAAGGTTCTTCCGATGCTTACCCCTTTTCAGTGGCGCATGGACAGATTCAACTATGATGCCAAACCACAGGACATCTGCGATACAATGATTCAATTTATCATTAGCGACCCTAATGAGGTTCATCGTGAAGTGATGGCTAAGGAGCTATCTGAGAAGACGGGGATCCGACTTAAGACAGTTCTCAAACAAGTAGACAAGATGATCAACGCTGAGGAAGCCCAGAAGGATGGAGTGGTTCAGACAAAGATCCGTCAGCTTATCAGTGAGCTCCAGACTAACAGGACAGACCCGGCAACCCTACTTGAGTCGACCGCTGATGAACTTAGACAGTTCCAGTCTGAGGCACAAGAAGATAAGAACTCCTCTACTGAGGTTATTAGTTTTATTGATTCTGTTAGAAGCGTATTCAGCGATAGGAAGCCTGGTCTCCAGGGGTGGAGAACTGGTTATGATTCACTTGATAAGAGCTTGTCTGGTATTCCCAAAGAAGATGCCATGATTACATTCGCAGGTGATGCTAACGTTGGTAAGACTGGCTTCATGTTTGAGTTAGCTTTAAGGCTCGCAAAACACAACGATAACATACTTGTTCTTTTTATGTCAATTGATGACTCTAGACAACAAGCTATAGCACGTTTGGTGGCTATGGAAGCAGGCCTTAGGATCAATCAGGTGTCACATCCTATTCAGAACATTAAGACTGACGAGGACAAGAAGAAGCTCGAACATGGTTGGAGTGTTATCCGTAAGCTTGTAGACGAGAATAGATTCTCTCTTAAGGACAACAGTCACGGAAATACTCTTGACTTTGCTGAGGGATGGATCCGATGGGCAAAGGAAGCTCACCCTGGAAGAGAAATTTGTTTCTTCCTAGATAACTTCCACAAGCTCGGAGATGAGGCCGGCAAGGAGGAGCGCATCCGATTTAAGCATGCTTCGTCAAGGATTCATTCCATGAAGAACAAGTTACATTTCACTGCTATCTGCACCATGGAGCTTCGTAAGTTTATTGGGGGAGGGTCACAAAGACCATCACTCCAGGATATTAGCGAATCCAAACAGATGGAATACGATAACAACCTTATCGGAATGGTGTACAGCGATCTTCACGCCAAGAGAGATGAGTCCAAGATTCATTGGCCTGACATGGTTAATGATGAAATAGTTAAGAAGCCTATCTTTGAAATTGATATTCAGAAGAACAAGATCTCAGAGTTTAAGGGAACCTTTTACTATAAGTTCTCTCCTGAGCACTCTAAGTTCTATGAGTCAACGTCGGAAGAGGTTGCTGAATTCAGACAAGAGTTTGATAAGGCAATGAAGCAGGTGAAGGACAAGAAGTTCCCAGACAGTGGAAACAATCCGTTCATGTCTGGATCAGTGGAGAGCGTTTAATGAGAATTAGTATCTCGGATGTAAATGACTATATAAAGTGTCCACTATTCTACAAGCTTAAGAATCTTGATGAAGTACCAATGGATAAGACTGTAGACGATTACTTTAGGGATTATTTTAAATTAGCTCTTTACTTCTACTACTTCTCACTCATTGAGAAGAACAGAAAGTCTTACGAAGCGATGATGAAACGTTGGGAAGAACTCTGGTTTAGCGACGAGATGATGTCATTATTCCCAGAAGCTACTCTTAAGGAAAAATCAAACGAGGCAGTTCCTCTGATGACGTACTTCTTTAAGAGATACGAGGCCGAGCCTACTCTTCCTATAGCGGTTAACTTTAGATATGAAGCCATATTTGAGGGCAAGGAACACCTGCATGTAACCGGAGATATTGACCTTATAAAGATTGTTGGGGATGGAACTAGAAAAAGAGAAACACAGATGGTATTCTTTTCTATGGCCAGCAGATACCCAGACCAATTCTTTCTTAAGTGCAATCTTGGTACTAGTGTTGCGTCGTATGCTTTTCGCTCTAACTTTAAGGAAAAAGAAGATAAGATTATAATCCAAAACGTTAGACTCGAAGAGGACGTCCCAACACTCAGGACTGGGAACGACTTCATGCGGGCCGAAAAGATTATTAGAAACGTATGCAAAGGTATAAAAGAGGGCGTGTTTTATCCTGCGCCGAACAATATAGTTTGTTCAAGCTGTTCATTTAAATTGTTTTGTCTTAACGAGAAAAGTATTCCTAGGGGGAAAGAATGATCGACTCAAAGTTTTTTATCAAGGAAAGCAATGTAATTTGTGCTTATCAAGAGAACAAGTACATTTGCTTTGAAGTTTTTACTAAGCGTAACGAATTCGGCTCTGTCTTTCGGATTAAGCTTGATCCAAACGCAGTGCCAACAAGGGAGAGTTAATGCCATCGGGAGTTTAAATTCGAACCAGGAAGTGTATTGAAAACCTTAGAATCTCTCATTTAGGAGTGCCGAATAAAACAAAGGGAATTAAGAGGCCTTGGCAGTGCGGAGAGAATCATCCAAGGTGGGTTGGTGGAGCCAAGGAAAGAAGTTACAGAAATAAGTACAATATAATGAGGCGACACAAGCTTGGAATTAGCAAATATTATGCTGGTGAAATTAGAAGACATAAGGCTGTAGTAATGAAAAACAAAGAATACTCTGAAAGTTGGCACTTCATAAGAAGAGCAATCTATAAGAGGGACGAATGGAAGTGTCAGGAATGTTTTGTAAAGTGCGTAACTAAGGATCATAAGGATACTAAAAGAAAGATTTGTTGTCACCACATAGACTATAATGAGAAAAACAATAGTCCAAGAAATTTAATTACTATGTGCACTAGCTGTCACGCAAAAACCAATTTTGACAGGTTATTTTGGGTGGAGCATTTAAATAACAAAGGAAGGAATTTTTTTAATATGCTGGACATTATGGATAAGAATGGGAAGGTAATCGCAGTTCTTCTTGACGATGGTTCTCTGGTTAAGAAGGAGGGCAACGTGGACGACCTGGATACGCTGATCAAGGCGAAACTTAAAGAGCTTGGAGAAAAGAAAAAATAATGGAACGGAAAAAGATACTTTGTATGACTGATTCGCCAAAGCTTCATACGGGCTTTGCCGGAGTAGGAAGAGAAGTGATGACATACCTCCAGAGGACTGGTAAGTACGAAATCAAGTGTATTGGATGGTTTCACCAGGACACTAATGAGGACGTTATCTATCCAATTATTACTACTGAGAAAGATAGTCAAGGAAGAATTACTCAGGAAGATAAATATGCTCACAAGTCATTCCCCAAGGTAGTGGATGAGTTTAAGCCTGATTTGGTATGGACACTTGGCGATCATTGGATGGTAGACCATGTTGCCAAAACACCTAACAGGGGTAGTTTTAAATGGGTTATGTATTGCCCTATTGATGGTCATCCGTCTCCGTCCAAGTGGAAGGCAACCTTTGAGGCCGCTGATATACTTGTAGCTTACGGCAAATATGGAATGGAAACTATGCGCCATAGGGCTCCTTCGGCTAATCTTAAGTATATCTATCATGGAGTTGATTCGAAGGCATTTCATCCAACCTCTCAACAGGAGAAGAACGAGTCAAGAAAAACAATCATGGGGGTATCCCCAGACAAAAAGGTAATAGGTATCGTTGCTAGAAATCAGCCAAGGAAAGCCTTTGATAAGTTATTCGAAGCTTACTTCTACATTCTTAATGGTCTCTACATACGATGCAAGGATTGTAATAAAATTACAGTATTTCCTTTCGACCTTGTTAAGAGGGAGGCTGTAAGGACGACAAAGTGTAAACATTGTATGGGAACTAATTTCTCAAATGCTGAACCTAGAGATGACGTTAGGCTATATGTACATGGGGCTATTCAGGATTGCGGATGGGATTTGGTAGACCTTCAGAACGACTACAATCTAAGCGGAAAGGTGTTGGTTAATCCTTCTCTAAAGATTGGCGTTGGAGTGTCCGAACATACACTTAACGGAATATACAATGCGTTTGATGTATTCACACTCCCGACAAGGGGAGAGGGATTTGGCTTGCCAATCCTAGAAGCAATGTCTGCAGGAGTTCCAGTGGTTGTGACAGACTATTCTGCTCACCCAGAATGGTGTAATGATGCTGGAATCCTAGTTCCTCCAGTCGTTCTAGAAGCTGAGCCGCTTACAAACATCAGAAGAGCAGTCATCGACATAGACCTGTATGTTACAGGACTGTTGGATATGCTTGATAATGATGCGATGAGAAAGTCATGTGGAGAAGCCGGAAGAGCTAAGGCGGAGGAGATGGATTGGGAAATTATATGTAAGCAATGGGAGAATCTTATCGATGGTGTTTTGTACCCAGATGGATTCGATGGTGTAATTGTTGACAGCAAGTCTATGAAATATAATCTGGAGGAAATTTAATGAGCAAGATAGACGTTCTATATTATGGCTGCCCGTTCGATCTTTCTGGTTACGGCCAGGTAGCAAGAAATCACCTAGTAAATATGAATAATATAAAAGGACTAAACGTAAGATTGAGGACTAGAAAGTTCTGGCAGGGAGTATCTCCTGATTTTCGGGAGGTAGGCGATATGCTTCACTCTCTTGAAAGAGCCCCAATCTGTGAAGATAACTTTATATTTATTCAACATCTTACACCAGAGAATTTCTATATAGATCCGAGGGCTAAGTATCATGTTTGCTATACTCCATTTGAGACAGACGGAGTTCCACTTGCATGGATGCTTCCGCTGAGGGGAATGGACGAGATATGGGTTCCATCTCAGCACAACAAAGATGCGTACATAAACGCTGGACTTAAGAAGGAAAAGATCTTTGTAATCCCTCATGGAGTAGACGAAACTAGATACAATCCGTCAGCTCCTAAACTTGATTATAACAGGGGAAGATTTAACTTTGGGTCTGTATTCGACTGGACTGAAAGGAAGAACCCAGTAGCTCTTCTTAGGGCATACTTTAACGCCTTTGATAAAGGTGAAGATGTTACACTGACTATCCGAACATTCTGGAGATTCCCAATAGAGAAGACTAGGGAATATATAAAGGGGGCAGTAGAGGAGATTAAGGCAGGGTATAAGGGACGAAAGGAGTTCCCTAAAATTCTGTTTTGGTTCGACTCAATGGATGATGGTATTATGCCTAACTTCTACAGATCTTTTGATTGTTTCGTTCTCCCGACTCGTGGGGAAGGCTTTGGCCTTCCGTTCATTGAAGCTATGGCTTGCGGGGTTCCAACTGTGGGACCCTCGTGGGGCGGGAACCGAGAATTTATGAACCCTGACAACTCAGTCCTTGTTGACGGAAATGTGATTCCAATCGAGAATCAAAACTTTCTTAGGCTACAGCCTCAGTATTCTGGACAGAGATGGTTTGATATTGATGAGGTGCAACTTGCCAAGGGAATGAGATGGGTGTATGAGAACCAGGACAAAGCAAACGATATGGCGCTAAAGGCCTCTGAGGACATCCGTAAGAATTTTACATGGGAATCTACTGCTGTTAAAATATTTAAAAGATTATCAGAAATAAGTGGAGAAAACTAACTTGAGAAAGTTTAGCTTTGATGTCGAGGGATCTCAGATTAATGCTTTTGTAAGGGATTGGGTGGATGCTCATGGTATCACGCTATGCTGCGCTGTCCTTAATGAAGAGGAGAACATTGAAAAGTTCATAGAATGGCACAGACCTTACGTGGATAACATTGTTGTTATTGACGGAGGAAGTTCTGATAAGACGTTTATTAAGGCGGCTAAATTAACTGAGAATATAAAGATATTCAAGTTCAATGGACACTACGGAAACCAGAAGAACAGGGCTATAGAGTCATCTCTCAACGACTGGGTGTTGTTTCTTGACCCGGATGAGAGACTATCTATATCAGCCCTTAAGAGCCTTAACGGAATGATTAATCAGGACAATGTAGACTGCTATTCTTTCCCAAGAAAAAATTACATCGATGATGCTCAGGATCTTTCTCACGGAGATGACTACCAGGATAGGCTGTTCAGGGCATACTGTAGATATATAAGGCCGGTCCATGAAGAGCTTGTTGGATTTAAGAACAGGTTTAGACTTCCTCCAACCTCTGATGTTCTAATTGAACATAAGAAGGGCAGTAAGAGGCACACGATTAGAAATAACAACTATGGATACTTTGATTTAATAAATATTCAGGAGCTTGGAAGTCCTGGCAGTCAAACGCTCGAAAGTTTTAATATTAGATACTCCAGTGTTTCAACTGCCATATCCAGAATGAAGCAGTCAATCGGGAGAACGACAACCCTATGAGCTCGATATCCGTTTACACGGCTACATCTAACGCTATTGAAAATGAGTACTGTGTGGTGGAGGGTATTAAAAGTGCCCTCCACTTCGCAGATGAAGTCATAGTTGTGGATAGTTATTCCACGGACGGTACAGTGGACCAGATCAAAAAAATAGATGACCCAAGGATAAAAATATACTATAACGATTGGCTTGACAGTATTGGTAGGGGGATGTACGCTTCGCAGAAGAATATGTCTCTTGGGCGGTGCACAAAAGACTGGTGCATTCTTATGGACTCTGATGAGGTATTTCACGAACAAGACTCACACATGATTAAGCATATAGCTGAGGAGATCGACCCTTCATATGTCGCAGTTAGATTTAATACAATTCATTTCTATGGTGGCTATACTCACATAATGAATGGATGTGGAGTGTGGAAAGACCTATACGAAGGGAAAGTATACATGGTACGCAACGGTCTTAGTATACATCACGGAGCAATAGGCTCTGACCCTGATGGTCACGTTATGAACGATTGCATGCCGATACCGCAAAACAAAACACTTAGCTCATTCGTTAACGTTTATCATTATGGACACGCTAGAAGCAAGCAGTGTTATATCAACAAGCAAAATACCATTGATAAGAGATATAATCCATCTGGTGTAAACTCTTTCAACCCTGTTCCTGAGAGTTCTTTTAAGTTCGTTCCGGAATGGAAGCTAACCAAGTTCAGCGGGACTCACCCTTCCGTAATGAAAAACAGAGTGTCAGTTGGAATAGAGGATCACTCAAAGATAATGAGGCTATATGAAAGTTAATCTAGAGTATGTTTTTAGTAATTACATAGACCACATTGACTCTCCAATAATTGCAGTTGAGACAGGCTGTTCTTTCTATTGGGTTCCCGAAAGTGAAGAGTATCTGTCTACGCCTAGCATTATAAAACACCTAGTTGCCCCTACCGGTGGAAAGCTCTATAGCTTCGACAACGACCCTGATAAAGTAGATATATGCAAGTTCAATCTAAAAAGGCTTGGGCTTGATAGCTATGTTGAGTTCAAGATTGGAGATAGCGTAAAGTGCATTAACAATCTTGATATTAAAGGCATAAACTTTGTTTGGTTAGATAGCAGCGAAAACGCAGAACATGCTATGGACGAGTATAATGCCCTTATTCCCAAGATGGCTAGTAAGAATATAATCTGTGTAGACGACTACGGCTGTGAGAACTCAGTTAAATGGCAGGGTGTTAGTGATATCATAACTAAAACATTTGATATCTATAGTGTGTATAACACTCCAACAGGATTAATTGTAGGGTACAATAAGGGGCCAATGTAATGAAAACTGTGACTATTGTATCTGTGTGTGAGGGTAATAGAACTGCCTATCAATTTCCCAAAGACTACCAATCTATGGCCATTAGGCTTGCTAAATCGATTCGAAAGAATGGCGGCGCACTCAAGGATTCTCCTATAGTTTTCTGGTACGGTGAAGACTCAAAACCAAGCCAGGTTACCATAGACAAGCTTACTGCCCTTGGGTGCAGGCTTGTTTCTGGAAAGTGTGAGGTCCCAGAGGATCCTTGCTCAAACCAGTTTACAGCTAGTGCCATGAAATTCGATACCGATTATGTTTTGTGGATGGATACAGATATGTATGTAAATGGAGATCTTTGTGGTATAATGGATAGTGAGGCAGATGTTTCAATGGCTCCTGATACTTTCTCAATACACACATGGTCTGCTCCTTCTTGGGATTCTAACTGGGATATATTCTATAAACATTTTGGCGTTGAACGACCAAATAAAATAACGTCTCAGGTAGATCATGGTCAGATTAATTTCTATTTTAACAATGCTATAACTTTATTCAAGAATAACATTGGGTTTGCAGAGATGTGGCAGAAGACAGCCTTAGAGCTTATAAACTCTGGAATGCTCAACTGCAGACTGCAATGGTACATGGTTGCCACTGCCCTTGCTGTCCTAAGAGGTAAGTACACTATCAATCATCTTCCAGAACATTTCCATTACATTTATGCTATTCATGATCACAAATTAATTGGTAACCCTGCGGTTATCCACTATCAAGGAGATCGAGTGAAAGAGATTAGCGATGAGGATTGGGCTGTATGACAATTATGCAGTGGGGTCAACAGGACTACGAGCCAGATGGAAAGCTTGTGGTTCTATATAGATTCAAGAGGATACTTGATGAGGGAGTTGTCATCCCAGGGGACAGGGTCCTGGACGTTGGTGGATGGGGTAAATTGGAGTATAGACTGACTCAGGAGGGTTGTTTTGTAGACCTGATCAACATCGACCCAGATGAATGTAGAAGAGTTAAAGACCTGTATGGGACATCTTTTATAGTTATGAATGAAGATATCAGAACGTACGGTCTCCCAGAGGACAAGTATGACGTCGTCACTTGCTTTGAGACCCTAGAGCATATTTGCGAAGGAAGAGATGTGGCCATAGAAAAGATATTTAAGACCCTTAGACCCGGAGGGAGGTTTGTTGGAACAATTCCAATCCCAGGTCGATGTCATCCGGTGGGGGACCCAACTGTTGTATTCATCCTCCCAGATGAACTAAAAGATATTCTTTCTAAGTATGCAACCGATATTAAGATTGAACCAACAGGATCTATAAGTCCAGATGAACTACCATGCTCGTGGTACTTTGTTGCCACCAAAAGAAAGGAAATAAAGTAATAATGAAGATAACTTATTGTATGATGACTCTGAATAGACTTCATGAGGTTATTCAGTGCATTAAAAGAGTCGGACCCTACGTTGATCGAATTGTAGTGGTAGATGGTGGTTCAACTGACGACACCATACTTACACTTAGGAATTGGAAGGGCGTTGAGCTATACCTCCATCCATGGAAAGATAATTTCTCCGCCCAAAGAACAAACTACCTTAGGGCTGCTGAGCTCAATGGAGGGACAGATTGGATACTTGTAAGCGACCCAGACGAACTGTTCTCTGAGTCTGCATGCAAAAACTTTAGAAATATAATCAATGATATAGATAGACATGGTCTAAGATACAATATGGTTGCCTTCGAGTCTCATAGTGTTACTCTTAAAGGTGACGAGGTGGCTCATAAAACTGCCGACAAGTACTGGAAGCCACTTCTGTTCAAGTGGAACCCTGGCATTCACTACACAGGAAATCCCCACGAAACACTAATGATTGATAGGGGCCCAAGAATAAAGAACGTTGATGACTACTACTATCATATTAAGCAGGACAAGATGACTTGGCCTAGGGGGGCAAGAAACGCATTTATAGGTGGAGGTGGTCCAAACATGGGTGAGTCCCAGAAATTATGGAAGCCGTTCAGACAGCTGGTTAGGGATTGTACTGGAATCGATAATTGGAATTCATTCAATGATTATATGGTAAAGGGAAACATTGACCCAAGGATAAAAGAAGAAATGAAGAAGTTTAGGTTTGAAGTCAAATATGACGGTGCATCTGAATGGAGGGAGATCTATAAGACTTACTTTAGGATATACCACCCAGAGGAAGAAGACGCTTCCATTGCATTGGAGAATATCGAATGAGCAATATTGCAAAAAGGGACCACTGGAATGAGAAGCTAGATATTAATAACTATTTTCCTCCCTTCATTTCCATAATGATTACCCATAGGAATAGGCCTGGGTATGCTATCAAGTGCGTAGACTCAATACTTGAGAATACCGATATCCCTGCAGAGATTGTTCTCCACGATGACGGAAGCAGCAGGGAAGTCCAGGCAATGCTATTTGAGAGCCTTAACAATAAGGTAAGTGGAATGATATTAAATTTTGGACGCAACACTTGCCTTGCAACTCCAGTTAACAGATGTGCAGAGATGACTCATTCAAAGTATATGTTCCTTTTACATGAGCACGTATACATGCGTAGTGGGTTTCTCGGAAGAATAAAGGAAGCTCTCGATCTTCCGTATGTAGGCCTTGTAAGCATCAGCCAGTCTCCACTTGGAGACGGTCCAAATGTAATGACGCTTCCTTCTGGTACTAAAATTAAGATAGGTAACGTAAATATAGTTGGTGATTACTTCGGATTTAGAAGGAGCGTTTACGAGGAGGTTGGTGGGTGGGACGAAAACGTTCAGTTCGCCAATGCCGACATTGGTTTCACTGGGAATGTATTCGGAAGGGGATACTTTTCAGTTGTTGTTGAAGGAGATCTGTTTGATGAAAGACTCTCACCAAAAGGTCCAAATGACAATATATATGTTGGATCACAGATGGATGGATGCAATAATGCTCCTCCAATATTTGGTATGAATCCATCATTACACCAAAATGGATGCGCTAGGAGGGATCAGGAAATCTGGGGATCTCTAAACCATGATTGGGCCAACGATAAGTTTTTCCCTACATGGTACAACCATCATTTTCTAGGTAGGGAGATTGACAGTCTATTCCCTGGGTTTGGCAAGATTGATTGGGAGTTTGCAGAAACATATGGACACATAAAGTGGAAGGAACAGATTGAAAGGGATTTTCCAGGGTTAATAAATGAAAAGCATCGATAAGTGGAACTTCTATGTAAAAGGAATGCAGCTTCATCAAAGCGTTTGCTCAAGCACTTGCAGCATCGAAAGCATGGGGCACATCGCAAGTTTAATAGATCCTAAGAAGTTTAACAAGATTCTTGACATAGGAGTTGGGGAGGGGAAAGAAACTAGTATACTTAAGGAGTTGGGGTATTCTCCAACAGGTATCATAACCGGTGAAGCAAACAAAGCCTGGGCATCCGAGCACTATCCTGGAATAGAATTTATAGATTGTGATATGCATGATCTCCCATTTCCAAAGGACTCGTTTGATGCAATCTACACAAACCAAGTGTTCGAACATGCTTATGCTCCTTTTATTTTTCTTCTAGAGTGTTACAGCGTGTTAAGGCGCGGTGGGCTCTTCTATATTTGCACACCTAAGTTTGAGGAAAGACTTACTCCCAATAATCCAGACACACTGGATGCGCAATGGATTAGCCACCACCATCCATCTGTATTTCCTGCAAATGTTTATAGACAGCTATTTGAGAAGACAGGCTTTAATGTCCTAATGCAGAATGATAACGAAACGTCATTCCTCCTAGAAAAAGGACCAGAATCGAATCTACATCAAGATATAACTAACTTACTACTAAGGAGAACTTATTAATGAATATTTTTGGCGATGGCATTTCTTGGGATGATCACGTTGATCAGGTTGTGGCTGAGGGCAAGTCTGGAAAACATATTGTCTACTACGAGGATGACAACACATTCCTGAGTGAAGTTAAGCAGTACATTACAACTGATACTGAGGTTTCCAAGAGAAGAGCTCTAGATGCCGGATGTCACGTTGGTAGGTGGACTGACGTTGTCACAAAGATGGGATTTGAATATAATGGAGTTGATCAATCTGCTAAGGCCCTAGAGGAAGCCAAAAAAAATAGGCCTAATGCTAACTTCTACAATTGCATGCTGTGGGATATGAACTTCAAAGAAGAGTTCGATCTAGTATTCTTTGTGGCCGTTCTTCAACATAACAAAATAGAAGAGCAGGATAGGATCCTGCCAAAGGCTGTAGCCGCACTAAAGAGTGGCGGAGTTCTTTTCTTTACTGAATCTACTATCAACTATCAAACAGTTACACAACGCACTCATGATGGATGGATTTCAGCCGCCGAAAAATGTGGGGTGAAATTTGTGAAGAGCTTTCATAAAAATGAGCTCGGTCATGAGGACATGTACATATTTGTCAAACCCTAGTTGGAGGTTCTTATATGCTTACCCTAACAGTTGGAGAGGTTGCCTATAGCAAGATGCTTCATGATCTTCTTAAGTTATCTGAGATACTTTCAGAAATACATAGAAATGGAAGCGATGAGGCCCTCCATTGCGGCCTTAAACTGTTATGCGAAGTTAGGGAAAGCATGTTAGAAATAGTTGCAAATAGAGATTGAATCTAACTTGTTATTATGATATAATATATATCAGTAGGATCCAACAATACTAATGGGGGAAAGAACTAATGAGAACTGTACTTGTTACTGGCCATAGTGGCTTTATTGGCTCTGCAATCGTTTCCATGATTAAGGCGGGTGGAGATAGGGTAATTGGAATTGAACGCGACAGCGGGGCTAATAAGGCCGTTATCGTGCATCCTGATGTGATTGTCCGTGGGGACATAAGAAACTACGACTTCGTTAGACGCGTAATTGTTGATTACGAAATCGAGGAGGTCTACCATTGTGCAGCCCAGGCCATTGTTAGGACTTGTGCTAGTGATCCTTATACTACCTATGATATTAACATTATGGGTACTGTGTCCATTCTTGAAGCTTGCAGAAATAGCGGTGGGACGGTTAAAAGCATCGTGGTATCTACTTCAGATAAAGCTTTTGGCCATGCAAGTATCCCGTACACAGAGAAGACACCGCTTAACCCTTTATACACGTATGAAACTTCTAAGGCGTGCCAGCAGCTAATCACACTTAGTTACTTTCACAACTATGATGTCCCAGCTAAAGTTATAGCTTGTTCTAATGTTTACGGTCCGGGCGATCCAAACATGTCAAGGATCATACCTAACACAATCGTTAATCTTGCATCTGGAAGACCGGCCATGTTGAACGATGGTGTATCTGACTATGTTAGGGAGTTTGTGTTTGTTACAGATGTTGCTGATGCTTTTATTAAGGTTGCTCGTAATGGTAAGAATGGAGAGGTATACTGTTGTGGCGGAACAGAACATTGTACCATGATGGATCTTATGTCTGACATTTGTGAGTTAATGGATATGAACCCTGAAACTGACATTAAACTTTTCAAAAAGGCATTGAACTTTAAAGAGATAGAGCAGCAATGGATAGATTCCACTAAGCTCAGATCCATAGGATGGGACCCAAAGGTTCCTCTCGATATGGGTCTTCAATTGAGTATCGACTACTACTCAAAGTTCGCCAAGGAAAGACCTAGTTAGACTCTGACCACTAACGGGAGTATCCCATGACAGGGCATTACCCTTCATTTACTATTAACCCTCAGGACGAGCAATATGACCTTCCGGGTCGCAAGGATATTGCTAATGCGGCAGACTTTAATAATCATGATCGAGAGATTTATGCTCACCAGGAGCTTCTCAAGAATCATGAAGGCCGCATTGTGTCTATTGAGGGTTACATTGGCACAGGGATTACACTCGATAAGTTAAGCGATGTAGTTATTTCTGGAGCTCTAGCCGGTGATATCCTCAAGTGGAATGGTACCAACTGGGTTAACTCTCAAGAAGTAGATTTCTTATCTTGGTCTTTAGCCGCCTCACAAATTGGAATCACCGGAAACAAGTCAGGATCCTTTAACCTGTCAACAACAGGAACAATTACTGGATCCTCAATTTACGTGGGTCTTTCTCCGGTACTGACTGCAGAAACGGACCCTGTATTCCTTGCGTGGAAGCTAGCCACCCCTCCTCTTTATTCTGAGACAGATCCACTCTCAGTTCATATTAACCAGGCAATTCCACAGACCATAATTAATGGCATCCCTCTTCTAACTGGACTCACTCCGACTACAGACTACCAAATTGCTACAAAGAAGTATGTGGACGATCAGCTGTCTGGTGAAAATCTTTGGGATAGATCTGGAACGGTCCTTACTACTCACACTGCTGGAGACTCAATCTCTCTGACTGGAAGCGTTACTGCTAGCTCCTACTATGGAGATGGTAGTCATCTTACTGGTGTAATTTCCTCACATGCTGCATTAACAAACCTTGATTACGCCTCTGCAGGCCACACAGGCTTTCAACCATCCGGAAACTATCTTACCTCAGAGTCTGATACGCTTCAGTCGGTTACTAATAGGGGAAACTCAACTACAAACACTTTAGTTGTTAATGCTTCTGGAATCTTTCAGAATGTTTCCACTCTAAGCGTAGAAGCATCTGGGAATGTCGATGCCGTTTCCTTTAGCGGAGATGGACGAAATATTGATAATGTATTAAAAGAGGCTATTCTTTTCAATCTTGATACTGAGATTCTAACCCTTCCAACTAGCTTGATACACTCGTTCATTAAGGTTGATAATGCTTTATTTTGCGGCTCAAGAACTAACCCTCCAACAATAACTAGAGTCAATGATTGTAACAATATGGTTGCTGGTGGAACCTTTCAAATTACTCTAACAGGAAGGACATACTGCGAGTCGGTTACCTATAGTGAGACAAGGAAGAAACTGTACTTCCTATTGGTTAATGAAGTCCTAGAGCTTGATCCTATCACAATGGCTTATACTATCTATGCATTGCCCATGACAGATGGTACTGGTGGAAGCGGAGCCATTACAACGGACGGTACCTACTTCTATGTAACCAACTATGTTCTGTATAGCAGGGTAGCAAAGTTCGCTTTCAATGGAGTTGCTTTCTCCAACCTTGGTGAGACTACAATACTCCAGTCGTCATTTAACGTTGGCTGGGGACACTCTGCTCAGTTCGATAAGGACAGTGGTTTTCTTTTTGTTTGCGGAGGAGACTCTCCGGGGTGGATGGCTAAGATTAATGTAAACACTTTTGCCTATTCTTTAATTAGATTGCCAGGAGGATATGAGGTAATATCAGATGACATTGCAGTGGCACCTGATTACGTGTATGGTGTTCTTGAGGGACCTACTCACTACAGAATTATAAGGGCCAAGAAGTCGGACTGGTCTTATATTATGATCGACCCAGGGATCAATGCCTCTGGATTTGGATGTATTTACAACCCACACAACAAGAGGGTGTATGTGGTTTATGATACAACTCCTGGATCGTACCTTAGTCTTGATCAGATCTCAGGAGAAATGAGGCTTTATACGGCTCCAACAGGAGTTAATTCTCTGAACGAGCTGCAGTGTGACGCTTATCAGATGTTTTATACGACATGGACTTCTCCTGCAAAGGTTATAAGAGTTTCAAACCCACACGAGAGATATGTGAGACTATTAAAGGAAGATTCTACTGTTGGGTATTCCTACAACGAAGGAGCCGTAACGGCAGATAGTTTCTATGGAAGCGCATCTGGACTGTATAATATTGCGGTTGGGAATGACACTGAGATACAATATAAAAATGGTTCATCTCTTGATAGCTCTACTAAGTTAAAATATGATGATACGGTAGACGGATTTACTGAGGGTAACTTAAAATACCTGATAGCTGGGGCTAAAGTAGGGGTGTACAAATATGTCTAATATTTCTAGCTGGACAGAGCTTAACGCTGCAAGGAACCAACCATTTACTTCATTCACACTTATCGCCGACCTTAAGATAACAGATCTTGACTATGATGGAATTGGAAACGCATGGACTCCTCTTTGCTACGATTACCAGGCTACCTTCGATGGCGCAGGACACTACATAGAAGGGTTAAGTGCCCCACTATTTAGCTCTCTTTATATGGGGGGGACTGTCACCAAGTTAGGGATGAAAAATGTAAACATAACTAACGGCCTTGGATCTATTGCAAATGGCCTAATGTATACTTCAATTGATAATTGCTGGGTGTCTGGGTCTGTTTCTGGAGGCGGAACCGTAGGTGGTTTAATAGGTGGTTGCTACTACGCCGGAATAACAAACTGCTACTCATCCGCAACTATTAATGGTAGTGGTGCTTCTGGAGGCATAGTAGGAGACGGTTACCAGACAACTGGCTGCTTCTCTACTGGAACTGTAAATGGAAGTCCTGCAGGAGGATTGGCTGGTAATTTATCGGTAGAGGGCGGATGTGGGTGGGTTACTACCCAATGCTCCGACGCAATTGGAAGCTATCAGGGCGGTGGTCCAGCATCCGTAGCTTACAGTGAGGCAACATCTGCGCCATATTATTATAGCTCTCATCCTGTCTATGGTGGATGGGATTTCACAAACACTTGGCACACAAACACTGGTGCGCTACCTACATTGCGTGCCATTGGAACTACGCCAACAACTCCAGTGTTATCTATTTCATCCTCAAGATCTGGATCTATTTCCTTATCCTGGACAGCAAGTGTTACTCTTGGCGGAGAAATAATTGGATACAAGATTGAAAGGGCAATCCCTGGCGGATCCTACGCCTCACTTGTAGCTAACACTGGCAATACAAACTTAACCTATACAGACTCAACTGCTGTTCCCGGATCAGATTATAATTATAGAGTTTCTGGACTCTCATATGGAAGTCCATCTACTGTGTCAAACGTTGTTAGAGGAGTTTCCTCTTCAGCGGCTCTTTTCTACCTAGCAGACGGAGTAGAAACTCCGCTTGGGAGTTACCATTATTGGGGCGATCCAAGTACAAATGGCTCATACAGAATTCACAATGCATCTGGAGTTATCCAGCTTCAGGAAAGAACTGCTGACTTATGGATAGACACTACATGGAGCGAGGTTGACCCTGAAGCTTCTGGACTTGTTCCCTACATTGGAGCTATGGGGAATGTAGACTTAGGTACTCATGAATTATTCGCTACCAAACTTGGTGTGGGTACAACCAGCCCTACTGTACCGCTACACATACACAGAACGTCTGCAGATTATATAGGACCGTGCATGTTGTTTGATGGAAAGTCCATTGTTGGAACTGGTACAACTGATGGCAAAGGGTTTGGTCTTTATCTCTCGTATAATTTATCCGGAAATCGCCAGTTCGTATTCGGTGATACCGAAACGGGACAGGGCGTTAGATTTATAAACAACTATTTGGACGGGTTTAATGTTAATGGGACAATACTCGATTTAAACCTTGGGGGTACTATAACGGTTAAGGCAGATACCAGCGGGGTTGGTATAGGCACAAGTTCTCCGGGTGCGAAGTTAGGTATTAGTGCTACGGGAGATGTTGATCCAATTCTTTCTATAGTTTCAACCTCTACTGCACATGGTTATCCCAAGATGTTTGAGGTCGTATGCAATGATAATTCCTCAGATCCGTCTTTCACATTTAAAAGGGCTACTGCTAGTAATGGGAATTTTAATTTTGGTATTCATGGTGGTGGAGCTGCTAGTTATTTAACAATAACATCGGCTCTATCGTCAAACCAACTTGTGCTTGCTGGTGGTGGTGCTGTTCTCATTGGAACAACAACTGACGACACGATAAGTAAGTTCCAGGTTGCTGGGAAATCAACACTTACAAGTTCGGCTGATGATACGCCTCTCGCTCTTACGTCCTCTTATAATGCTGGAGATGGTGGGGCCTGTAGACTTGAATTGAAAAATGCCTCAAATAATATCCTTTCCTTTGGTATGCATAATGGTACTGGTGACCCATTCGCCTTCTTCTGGAATCAAACAGAAGACTTAGGAAAGATAAAGTATTATGGGCAAGTGGGTAAGGGTTCTAATCTTTATGCTGGCAAAGGCATTTTCTTAGGCAACACAGACACAGCTGTGTATAGTTCTGTATTAAATCCGACTGCCAATTTATATGTAGCGGAAAGTATGGAGATTGTAAGTGGTGCTTTTAGCCAACCGACAATAACATTTACAAGTGGATACACAGCTGAACCAACGGCTATTTTTACTGGTGTTCCATTCTATGTTTATTCTAATACCAGTGGCTCTGT
>Ga0114951_10002063_pt1 | contig 23482 bp, 17 predicted proteins | sample AM7aDNAmetaG_FD_88677 | JGI IMG/M metagenome (GOLD analysis project Ga0114951, IMG submission 88677) | Freshwater microbial communities from Finland to study Microbial Dark Matter (Phase II) - AM7a DNA metaG | ecosystem: Environmental > Aquatic > Freshwater > Lake | place: Finland: Lake Alinen... | reverse complement strand
TTTGACACTACCAATATACCTATTGTACTTATATTTTAACGAGATTTCAACAACATACTCCCCTACACCGGAATATGTTTTGTGCGCTAAGTAATCAGTTGCGGAAAGGATTAAGTAAATTTTTAAACGCCGCAATTCATTATCACTCATAGCACTATTTTATTATTCATAAAACAAAATATTCAAAACTAATTAAGATATGCGATCTTGTTTTTACCTGTCTGCTTTGCTTTATAGAGACCTTGATCAGCAACAACTATAACCTCTTCCGCTGATTTACCGTCCTTAGGGTAATAGGCATAGCCTATGCTCATAGTGACTTTTACTCTGTCCATGTAACCGGTAAATTCGGCATCCGTACTGCTTTTTATATTTTCAAGAAAACCTGGCAGGTCTTCATTATTGCCTTCCCGTAAAACAACAAATTCATCGCCACCATAACGGGCAAGAAGGCAATCTTTAAATTCCCTTTTTAAAATACCTGCCAATTTTCGAAGATAGATATTTCCTGACATATGTCCGTAAGTGTCGTTATAGGCCTTGAAATTATCCAGGTCTATCATTATGACCGCAAAATCTCTGTTTTCCGCAATTTTATTGTCAGCTTGTTCAAGAAAATAACCATAGTTGTAAAGTTCCGTTAATCTGTCTGAGTTTGCAAGATTTTTTATTTGTTCATAAAGCCTGTCTCGTTCCAAAGCAATGGCAAATTCTCCGGCCAGCGTCATAAACAAGTCCTGATCCTGAGAGAAGAATTTTTCAAAACTAACAGGCTCTATTCTTAAAAAACCCGAAGCTTTCTTCTCCCTTGTCTGAGGAAAATAGATATAGCGCTCGCCTCTGTAAACTTCGCTTTTATTGATGAGTCTTTCCACTATCTCCGGCTCCAGGTCTCTCGCAACCACCTCCGTACCGGCGCGAAGAAGCTTAAAGGTTGCCGTGTTTTCATTAAATACCCCTATCTCCCAATCCGAAACAACCTCCATCTTCTTAAAAAACGGTTCCAGAAGTTTTACCATAACATTGTAATCCATATTTTCGTTCACAACATCCGTTATAGCCAGAATAAGCCGGAGATCCTTGACATGTGATTCTTCTTTCTTTACGGTCTCCGAGAGAAAGCCGGTAAAAAGTCCCACTACAAAAAGAAATGGTATTCTCATATAAATATTAGCGTCATAAAGATTTACATCCGCATCTTTTTTCATTATGATCCAGAAATAAAGAAGAGAGGCTACAACGGTCGCAATAATACTTGCTTTCAGATCCTTTCCCAGAGCCGTAATTACTATCACAAGAAAATAGAGGAGAAAAAAATCAGTACTACCGCTCTTGGTTAGATATATGGCCAGAGTCACAAAAACAATGTCCCCCAAAAAAACAAAATAACGAAAGTTTCTGCTTTTAAAAAATTCGGGGCTCAAAAAATAGAGAAATATATTTGAAAGTATAAAAAATAGCACCAGAGCATTAATATAGTTGACCTCTGTAAATACGCTGTGTTCAGCCGAAAAAACAGCCATATAGCCGGCGGCAATGACTATCAGCCAGCGCAGGTTAAGGAAGTTGTATTTAAATTGGCTTATCTCGTTTTCTTTCATAACACCACCCAGTTAATTAATTTATCCTGAACATATATGATTTTTACAACTTTTTTTCCCGCTATAGCGGCAATAACCGTTGGGAGAATTCCGGCCCGGGCAAGCGCCTCTTCTTTAGAGGTGCCTGCGGAAATGATTATTCTTCCCCTCAATTTCCCGTTTACCTGGACAGGCACTTCCTTTTCTTCCGCTATCACAAAAGCAGGATCAAATTCCGGTAATCTGTTTAAAAAAATACTTTCTTTATGACCCAGGCGTTCCCATAACTCCTCGCAAATATGCGGCGTAAAAGGAGCAAGAAGTAGAAGTATATCTTCGGAAGACAGTCTGAGCAAAGCTCTGTATTCCTTTGAGTTTTTTTGCTCCTCCGAAGGTTCAAAAGCATAAAGAAAATTAACAAACTCCATAAGAGCGGCTATTGCCGTATTAAAATGAAATTCTCTCTCTACATCTTCTTTTACTTTTTTAATGGTTTTATTCAGAGTAATATAGAAAGCCTTGAGTTCTTTAGGAAGTTGTTTTGGCACGACAGGCCCGGCATCTTTTATAAGCGGCAGGGTATTATCTATAAACCTTTCTATGCGGCCTAAAAATCTCCATATACCTTCAATTCCTTTATCGTTCCATTCCATTTCTTTTTCCGGAGGGGCTGCAAACAGAACAAAACCCCTGACCGTATCGGCTCCATATTTCTCTATCAAAGGGTCGGCTTCCACGGTATTCCCTTTGGATTTGCTCATAACTTGCCCGTCTTTGAGAACCATACCCTGCGTAAAAAGGTTCACAAAGGGTTCGTCAAAGTTTATAAGTTTAAGATCAAAAAGAAACTTCGTAAAAAACCTGGCGTAAAGCAAATGCAGTATAGCGTGTTCTATTCCTCCGACATATTGGTCAACAGGCATCCAGTACTTTATTTTTTCAATATCAAAAGCCGCATTGTCATTTTTTGGGTCACAGAATCTGAGAAAGTACCAGGAAGAGCAGATAAAAGTGTTCATGGTATCCGTCTCTCTTTTACCCGCACCGCCGCACTTGGGGCAGGGCACTTCTACAAATTCTTTTATGGCAGCCAGAGGAGAAACCCCGCCTTTTGGTTGAAAATCAGCAACAAACGGAAGTTTTACCGGCAAATCTTTCTCCGGCACCGGGACGATGCCGCATTTATCGCAATAAATCACAGGTATGGGGGCACCCCAGTAACGCTGCCGGGAAATCAACCAGTCACGCAGCTTAAAGTTTATTGTTTTTTTGCCAATTTTGTTCTTTTCGGCGTATTCAGACATCAAAGCAATAGCTTCTGTATTTTTCTTCCCGTCAAATTCTCCTGAATTTACCTGAATACCTTCGGAAATATAGGCCTCGGTTAAATCCGCTGCCGGCCGCCCGTTGTTATCAGGCTTTTGAATAACCACTTTGACCGGAAGATTGTATTTTTTCGCAAAATCAAAATCTCTCTGATCATGGGCCGGAACCGCCATAACCGCGCCCGTGCCATATTCCATAATCACATAGTTGACCGCATAGACGGGCACCCTTTCGCCATTAAACGGATTTATGGCATAAGCCCCGATAAACAAACCTTCCTTCTCGGTAAGGTCAGAGGTCCTGGAGATTTCCGACTGTCTTTTAAGTTTAGCCGCAAACTCTTTAAGCGGCGCCTCATATTTTGTGCCTCTTGCAAGTTTTTGCGCTAAAGGATGCTCCGGGGCTATAACCAGGTAGGTAACGCCAAAAATAGTATCCACCCGCGTCGTATAGACAGAAATTTTTTCTCCGGCGGGGGAGTTTTCAATTTTAAAATCCAGTTCCACACCATAGGATTTGCCTATCCAATTCTCCTGCATTATTTTTACTTTTTCCGGCCAGCCTTTCAATTTTTTTATATCGTCTAGCAGCCTATCGGAGTAATCCGTGATTTTGAAGAACCATTGCTCGAGTTCTTTTTGTGCTACCTCCGTCTTACAACGCCAGCATACCCCGTCTACAACCTCTTCATTAGCCATTACAGTTAAGCACTTTGGGCACCAGTTTGCTTTTTTAGTCTTCTTATATGCCAACCCCTTCTCAAGAAACTTTAGAAACAACCACTGGGACCATTTATAATAATCCGGAGCGCAGGTTGTGATCTCCCGGCTCCAATCATAGCAGATGCCTATTTTTTTGAGTTGTTTTTTCATTACCTCTATGTTCTTATCGGTCCATTCTCCGGGATGAATGTTGTTCTTTATCGCGGCATTCTCCGCCGGTAAACCAAAAGCGTCCCAACCCATGGGATGAAGGACATTAAAGCCCTGCATTTTTTTATACCTTGAGATAACATCCCCTATAATATAGTTTTTACAATGCCCCATATGCAGCCAGCTGCCGGAGGGATACGGAAACATCATCAAAACATAATATTTAATTTTTTTTGAATAATCATCAGCTTGGAAAAGTTCCCGGGCAGCCCACAATTCCTGCCATTTTTTATCAAGTGTGTTACTTATCACCTTTTGACTCCTTTTTTACAGGTACACTTTCTTTTTTTGATTTTTCCTGTTTTGAACTTTCTTTTTTTGCTTGTTCCGAACTTCCGTCCTTCCGCCCTTCCGAACTTCCGGTCGCGGCCTTACGGCCTCGGCCTTCCTCTCCTACACTCTTAGCTGACTCTTCAACCTTCGACTTTCCCAATTCTCCGGAAGCCCCTTCAGTTTTCTTGCCGTAATCATTAACATAAAATCCTGAGCCTTTAAAAACAAAACCTACCCGCATCGCGGGAAGCTTTACGGCTCTATTTCCGCATTTTTCGCATTTCTCCGTTTTTACATTTTTTGTCTGAAGAACTTCAAAGACATTGCCGCATTTCGAGCATTTGTAATCATAAATTGGCATTTTTACCTTTTCACATTTTTTATGACATTAAACTTTTAATGTCTTTTTCAAGAATTGTAGACTTCATTATCTTTTTCCCGGCCAGGAATTCCTGATCCTTTTTCTCATCGTTATTAAAGAAAATTATTCTTTCCGCGAATTTGGGGTCGCCTTTCTTTATGGACTCAAAGAATTCCTTATAATCGCCGTCTGCCAAATTTACATTCAAAACAACATTTCTGTAATTTCCGAGCGATAATTTTTGTTTGGCAAGCTTTACATTTCTCGCTATGTAAACGCTATAACCCATATTGTAAAGACTGTCGCCAAAAATCTTTATTATCTCCCCCTGATCATCAACAACAAGAAGATTGTTTTCTTGTTCCATCTCTTTTTGGACTGTGTTTGCATCCTGCGCCTGTTCTGCCTTTGCTCCGGCCTCAGAATTATCTGTATTTTCCTGTAAAACTTTTGCTGCGTTCAGCTCATTAAGGGCTTGCGTTTTTTCGGCTTTTACTTCTTCCAATTCTTTGCTCAGAACTTCGTATTGTTTCATAGCCGCATCCCGCTCCGCTTTTAACCGGCCGGCATCCAATTCCAGCTCTTTTATCTTTTCTTTTGTCTGCTGCTGGCTTTCCCCGACTTTTTGCATAAGTGACTGTGCTTGTTTGTCGGTTTCTTTTTTTCTACCCTCTACCAGAGTAAGCGCTTCCTTTACCTGTCTGTTCTCGTTCATAAGAAGAACATACTTATGCTCAAGTTCCTGTTTGGCCATTTCCAGTTCTTTAACTTTCCTGTCGGTTTCCAGGCGTTTAGTAGCGTCAGAAACCGTGTTTAGCACTTTCTGCTGGCCTGAAGCCGCAACCTCGGCAAGCTGTTTAGCCAGCTCCGCCTTCTCCTTGTTTAAAGTCTTAATAGCCGACTCCAGTTGATTTACACTGTCCTCATGCCCGGAGATAATTTTCTTCATTTTAGCAGCCGGGATGAACTCCGCAGGATCTCCCGCTTTCACTTCTGCAGCTTTAATTTTGTTCTCAAGTTCCTGTATTTTAAGAACATAGTTCTTTTTTTCTATTTCTAGACGGGTATTAACTTCTTGTACCGGAATAAATTTAGAAGGATCCAGCTCGACAAGCTTAACAGAATCAGTTTTGATTTTATTTTCCAGCTCTACTATACGCGCTGCGCCTACATTGACTTGTTTATTTAATTCTTCTATTTTCCGGGCCTGCCCCTTCTTTTCCTCTTCAAACTTATTTACCAGAGTATTGGCCAAATTACGGCCTTCGTTTTCAAGTAACTCAATCTTTTGTTCTAGCTCCCCGTTTTGTTTCTTTAATTGCTCAAAACTGTTTTTAAAGCCGTCATTGCTCCTTTGCACTTCGCCCAGCCGCTGCGCAAGACGCTGCTGTTCTTCAAGCTGCCCTGCACTCCCCGTCACACTCAATTCCTTTACCCGCTCATTTAGCTTTATTTTTTCTAATTGAGCTTCTTTGAGCCCGGCTTCCAGTTCAGCTCTTGACTTTTCGAATTCCTTTAATTTTTCAATAAAACTTTGCCCGTCGGCCTCAAGCCTGGATTTATATTCTTCAAGACTTATGTATTTACTGAGATCAACGGCCGGCACCTGCCGGGAGGCCTGACTTTGAATTATTAGTTTGTGATTCTCTTCCGTTTTATCCTGCATCCTGCGTTCAGTTTCCTCTTTTTCTATTTCGAGTTCTTTTATTCTTAAATTAAGGGTTTTTCTTTCGGAATCAAACTGGTCATTTATTTCCTTGGCGTGAATATATTTTGAAAACCCGACTTCCGGCGCCGGTCTGGACCTGCTCTGCGCCAATTTGAGCTCTTCGGTACTTTTTTCCAGCAGAACGGACAACTCCTCATTCCTGGAATTGAGTTCTGCAATCTTTGCTGCAAAAACCTCCTGCTCTTGCGGAGTCAAGGCAGGTCTTTCCACGCTCTCCTCAAGCATATTGTCTTTTGTCGAAGCCAGAGCGCGCTTTTCGTTCCGGGAAGTGAAACCGGCCAGAATTACCATCAATAATACAGAAAGTGCCATTGCTACAATCCCGGCCTTCAGTGCAAAAAAGTTGATGCTCCCTTTTTGCGCCTTAATGGTTGTTGTTGAGACGGCCGCCGATTTTTCCAGATTGGCCGCAGGAATGAAAAGACCGAAAGTAAATCCGCCAGTACGCAGGGGGAAATGCACAAAGTAATACTCATTTTTTCCCAGCTGTAAACTCTCTATTCCGCCGAGAGCATCGTCGGCGGCGGTGTTATCCCAGAACCGGGGATCTATAACACGGGCCAGAGAACTCTTAAATTTTTCCGTACCGTATTTTTTCAGTTCCGCCTGCAAAGGATTATCCGCGCTGACTTTGAGCTGGTCATAGCCGTAAATTGACGAGGCAACCAGCAGGCCGCTTTTTGAGATCAAGACTGGAAAAGTATCGTCGTAGCCGAATTTCTTCACCTGATCCTTGCCTATGAGCATCTCAAGAAGTTTTTGGACTGAAAGATCCATACCCAGGACGCCCTTATAAGCTTCGTCAAGATAGAGCGGCATAAAATAGGAGACCATCCAACAGCCATTTTCTCTGCTCCAGTACGGTTCACTCCAGATCTCCAGCCGGGTTTTATTTGATTTCGGCCCCGCAATGGTATAAGGAGAATTCTCTTCGTTAACAAAGAGAGAGTCGGGCCTTACTTTATAATTACCTACGGTAAACATACCCGCTTTTATCAGATTGTCCGCCGCCGACACCCAGGGAAATTTTCTTAATGCGGTATCAGTCATTACATAAACGGAACTGACTACGGCGCCGTTCGGATTTTCTTTTGACATCAGGTTTCTTTTTCCCAGAAGCAGGGTGCTGTCAAGATAGGCTCCGATAACAGGGATTCTCCCTTCTTTTGAAACGGTTTTATACGCCCCGCAGACAAACAGATTGGCTGTTTCTTTTTCCGGGTTCCAGTAAAACTTGCCGGAGGTTTCCGGTTTTATTCTTTTATAATCGTCCAGAGTGAAAAACGCGTTCTGCCTTTTAAAAACACCTTCTATTACATCACTCGACATCCGCCCGGTAAGCTCGACCTTTCTAAGAAGCATTGTAAGATACCAGGAGTTCCTGGCGGTCATCGAGATTGCCGAATCTTTTTCGCTTTTTAGCACATTCGGGGTATTGGGCTTGCCTGCGGGCGGCTCCGGCAGGCCAAAATATGCAAAATAGATAGTAAGAAGAAGTACGGGAAGAAGACCAATTACGACAAAACGCAGAGTTAAATTTTTCTTTCTTTTTTTGTCCACTTTTTACCGGCCTTTTGTATGATTTTGGTTGTCGATCTGCCTTTAATAAACGGGATATTTATAACTTTCCCGCCGTTCTTGATAACAAAATCCCCCCCAACAATATTTTTTACGGGCCAATCGCCCCCTTTTACCAGCGCATCAGGAAGAACGGCCTTAATCACATTGAAAGGGGTCGCCTCATTAAATTTTACGACAAAATCAACAAAAGGAAATTCTGAGAGAACTTCCATTCTATCGGTTTCCGGATTTACCGGCCGGCCGGGACCTTTTAGTCCCCGGACCGAGACATCGCTGTTTACGGCCACGACAAGCACATCCCCGAGCTTTCTTGCGCTCTTCAAATATCTGGTATGCCCTACATGAATAATATCAAAACAGCCGTTGGTAAAAACAATTTTTTTGCCTTTTTTCTTTAATATATTAACAGCACATACGAGTCCGCTAAGTTTTTTTATTTTCTTAGAAATTTTCATGTAAAGCCTGCCTGACCTCAGCCAGAGAAAGCGGTGCGGTACCCACCTTTCCGACCACCACTCCGGCAGCAATATTTGCCAGATAGGCGGACTCAAGAAGATTCGCTTTTGCCGCAAGAGCCATGGAAAGTACGGCGATAACCGTGTCCCCTGCCCCGGTCACATCAAAAACCTCCCGGGCAAAAGTGGGAATATGCTCGGGTTTTCTTCCTTTTTCAAACAAAGACATACCATGCTCTCCGCGTGTGATTAAGACGGAGTCGCTTTTGACCCGGGAAAGAAGTTCTCTGCCCACGGCAAGTAATGATTTTTCGCCGGTAATCTTTTTATGGACGGAATCTTCGGCTTCTTTGGTGTTGGGCGTAATGACCGTAACACCCCGGTAATGCAGGCAGTAGGCCGGCTTGGGATCCACTGCTATTTTTTTCCGGTTCTTTTTTGCCAGACGAATTACTTCTTTGAATACAGAAGGAATCACGACGCCTTTTCCGTAATCTGAAATAATAACGACATCTACCCCTGCTACCAGTTCTTCTGCTTTTGCAAGCAGAGCTCTCGCCGTTAAAGCTCCAATCGGAGTCTTTTTTTCATAATCTATGCGGACGATTTGCTGCTGCTGTGCCAAAACGCGCGTTTTAAGAACAGTGGGCCTTTCGGAATCAAGGATCAACCCGGCAGGAGAAATACCTTTTTTTGAAAGTTCTGAAGAGAGTCTGCCGCCGTTGGCATCATCGCCGATAATACTTAAAAGTTCAACACGGCCCCCCAAACTTCCTATAAGAGAGGCCACATAAGCAGCTCCACCGGGAAGAAAAGACCTGGACTCTTCTTCAACCACAGGAACCGGGGCTTCAGGAGAAATACGGCTTACTTTTCCGAATATATATTCATCAAGAATAACATCCCCGAGGACCAAAACGCGGGTATCTTTGAACTTTTTAAGTATGGTTTCAAGTTTTTTTGGATTCATTATATATACCCTATGATATGCGAAAGTTCGGCTTTTTTCAATAGAAGCCTACAGTTATATATTATACATTATAGGAGGTTAAAAGTTAAGTATAAATACGCCAAAATCACTTGATTTTTCCACTAAAAAACAGCTTTATTTGATTTAGGAATATTATTATTTGTATATTAGGAAGGAGGCAAGAGGTTACTAAATTTATGGAATTTACCCCCTTTAACAATAATTCTCTTGATTTGCCGTCATAGTTTAATATACATTCATACTATAATACCATTTTAGGAGGCTCCATGAAAAAGCTTTTCACGCTACTTGCAGTAATATATGCGTTCGTTACACCGGTATTTCCTGCAGACAATAACGACAAAGACAAAGAAAAACGGTATGCCGATATCCGGAAAATGATGGAAGCTTCCCGGGCCACGAAAATGTTTGACCAGATGAAAGACGGTATAAAAGCCAACGCTTTAAAAATGATACAGAATACTGAAACAAAACTCGAAGACCTGGAGATGACTGACGAAGTTAAAAAACTTTATGATGAGTTTGCGGAAAAATCAATTGATCGGGCCATGAAACTTGTTAACATGGAAGAGCTCATCAATGACATGGTGCCTTGCTACGATAAGTATGTTTCCAACGAGGATATAAAGACCATTACAGCTTTTTACGAAACTCCGGCAGGTAAACGTTTCCTGGACGCTGCGCCAAAAATAACTATGGATTATATGGCCATAATGATGGACAAAATGGGCGGACGCATGAAACAAATGCAGGCCGAAATTGAAAAAAGTTCAAAAGAGTTCGCAGAAAAGTTAATTGCCCTGAAAGAAAAGCAGAAGAAAGAAAAAGGCAGCAAAGAAACGAAATAAGCTGCTCCGGGTAGAGAACTAGCTTAGTATTTTTGCAGCTTTTCTGCCGTTTCCAGCATAGTCATAAAATTATCGTAATTTGTGCCGACGGCAATACTATGCGTGCTTCCAAAAATATAACGGCCGCCCGGTTTGCAATGCTTCATCGAGTATTCCACATCATTAATAATGTCCTCTTTTGAACCCCGGACGAGATTCTCGACTTTACAGCCGCCCCAGAGAGTTATTTTCTTTCCGTATTCTTCTTTAAGTCTCTTCATCTCCATTCCCGCCGATATTTGTATTCCCTGGTAGGCGTCATAGCCTGCTTCAAGAAACAGGTCCATTAGCAGCCAGTTATTACCGCAGGCATGTTTAATTATTTTAAGGCCCTCGTTGTGAAGCTTCTTTACCCGCATTTTTATAAACGGCAGGGCCAGGTTCCTGAAAATATCCGAAGAGATCATCGGTCCGAGATTACTCGAGTAATCCTGTCCCCAGACAGTACCGTCTATCTTGCTATTTTGATAATACCTGTCTCTTTTTGAGGCAGCATTCGTCCAGGCTTGCAGAGTTTTTTTAATGAGTTCCGGCCGCTCAATAAGTTCGACATAACCGCGCTCCGAGCCGCCTAAAAACGGCAGTTCAATGCCCCCTCCGGTATTACCGAGAATATACTTGGAATCCCCGAACTCTTTTATAACCGGGTCGACGGCTTCAAAAACCGAAGGATCGACCGGAGGAACTTCCGGGTCCAGGTCAAAATTCTCGCTTATTTCCTGGTCCACTGGTTTGGATCATGCACAATGCTTAAATCCTTTGTCAATTCTGAATATTTCAGAATCCTCCCGTCTTTGTATTCCCAGGTTGTTTCGTCAATTTTTTTCGGGGCTTCCGGTTTGTAGCCTTTTGGCGGGGCATAGATATGAGCAATATGTATTATATCCATGATATCAAGCTTTTTAAAGAGCGCTATGCAGTCTTCCTTCCAGGAGTCCACAACTTCCTGTCGTCTGCCATCCCAGAAAGCAATCATACACTTTGCTTTCGCACGGAAATAGGTTTCATGGCCCAGTATTCTTTCCACGGTGTCGCTATCAACCGCAAATTCACCCAGCGGGACTTTATCCGGGATTTCTCCTTCTAAAACTTTTCTCACCCTTTCTTTTGACAGCATTTAAATATTATATAAGAACGGAAGCACCAATGTAAACCCGTTAATCATAAATATTATGCCGGCAGCGCCGAAAATCATACCCACATACCAGAGCATATTCTTTTTCAACAGGGCGGCTATGGAAGAAAGCATTATTGCGACCTGCAGCAGCATAACTGCATCGGAAAACTGGCCGCCACGCAATTTAAAGGTATCCTGCTCCTTGTTCAGTTTTTCCGCATCAGACTTTATTACTTTCTCCTCTTCCTCGTACTGCTTGATCTTTTCGTTGTAATATTTTAGTTTGCTGTCATAATATACTTTTTTTTGAGAATCCGGCTCGTTCATACATTGCGCTTTAAAATTATCCTGCTGCAGCTGCATGAGATATTTTTTTATACTTTTCGCCTGATAGAACTGCCACTGATTAGATTCTTTTGTAGTCCAGATTTGCACTTTGGTTGAATTACTTGATCCTTTCATTGAAGAGACGGCGGCGCAAACAGCAAGAACCGTGGTGGTAAGCGCCACCCAGCGAACCCATCTATCCTGAATTATTGGAGAACTACTTTTTTCGGTTTTTTTCATTTGTTTTCCTCTTTTTCCGGATTTGCCTTATAAAGAATCCTAACTCACCGGACATTAAAGCAATTCTAAAAATACTTTGCCCTCGCTCCCTTCTGCTATGCCTTATTATTTTTTGCCAAATATTTAAACAACTCAAACCAGGAAACGCTTACGGCGCCGCAGATAAAACAAATTACCAGATCGTTGAAATGCAGTGCCGAAAAATGAAAGAGATTCATAATAGCCGGCACAAACAGAACAAGGTTCAGCATCACCGCAACACCGACGACCACATAAATTAGCGCTTCGTTTTTCGCTTTCAGCATCGAAACAATTGATCTCGTCCAGGAACGGTTTGTCAGAATAAGCCCTAAATTAGAGATAACCAGGGTCGTAAAAGTTAAAGCTCTGACCTCCCCGTCCGTTTTTCCGAGATAGCGCGCCGTAAAATAAACAGCACAGATAATAAGCAGGATACTTAGACCTTGAAGAAGACTGAGCACCACTTTTTTCTTATTGAAAAGAGGCTCCTTTATATCGCGAGGGGGTTTGTCCATAATATTTTTTTCTTCTGTTTCCGCCTCAAAAATAACTGAACAGGTAGGATCAATTATTAATTCCAGGAAAACTATATGTATCGGCCAAAACACTATCGGAAAATCTTTAAAAACTACGGGTAGAAGCGACATTCCGGCTATCGGAATGTGGATGGACAAAATATATCCCATCGCTTTACTTAGATTATCAAAAATCCGCCGGCCCAGCCTGACCGCCGCGACAATTGAGGAAAAATCATCATCCAGTAGGACCAGCGCCGAAGACTCTCGGGCCACATCAGTACCCCGGCCGCCCATGGCGATACCTATGTGGCTTGATTTTAAAGCAGGCGCGTCATTTACTCCGTCGCCGGTCATGGCCACAATTTCGTTATTTGCTTTCAAAGCATTTACTATTCTAAGCTTTTGCTCCGGGACAACGCGCGCAAAAATATTTACATCTTTAATTCTAACTTTTAGTTCCTCTTCGGTTAATTTTTCCAGCTCGCTGCCGGTTATACATTTTTCAGGACTGCGAAGCCCTATTTGTTTTCCTATATTTTCGGCTGTTACAGGATAATCTCCGGTTATCATAATGACTTTAATTCCCGCTTTATAGCATTCCTTTATCGCATCCTTTACCGAAGGCCTTATGGGATCGGAAAGTCCGATCAAGCCTATAAATTCAAAATGAAAATCATGCTGGCCCTGCGGCAAATCTGTCTTTTTGAAAAAAGCCTGCGCAACACCCAGCACTCTTAATCCGCTTGCCGCCATTTTTTCTATCGCAACAGTCACTTCTTTTTTGGTTTCCTCCGGCAGGTGGCATAAATCCATAATTGCTTCAGGCGCGCCTTTTGCGGCAATAAAATACTCCTTACCATCCGGCGACCTCCAAACATGGGACATTGCAAGCAACTCTCTTGATAAAGGGTATTGATGTACCAGACCCCAGTCCTCGTGTAAATGCTCGGTGTTGCTCAACTTTAATCTGCCCAGCTCCGCTATGGCTTTTTCCATAGGATCAAACGGGTCTTTCTGGCTGGCCATGATACCATATTCAACCAGGTGGTGGAATTGTTCCGGTAAACCATCATTCAAAATTTTATCAAGCTTGATATATTCTTTTTTTGTGTAAATAGTATCTACTGCCATTTTGTTCTGGGTCAAAGTTCCGGTCTTGTCGGTGCAAAGGACCGTCGCAGAACCCAGTGTCTCAATTGCAGGAATTCGGCGTGTCAAAACATTTTTTTTAGAAATTCGCCAGGCCCCCAGCGCCATAAAAATGGTGAGCACCACGGGGAACTCCTCCGGTAAAATAGCCATAGCAAAGGTTATTCCCGCAAGAAAACCATTTACCATGTCCCCCCGGATAAAGCTATAGGCTGCTATTATAATCACGCACAAAACGGCGCCAACCGCAAGGATCGTCTTTACTATCTTTCTTGTCTCTTTCTTTAGATTTGTCTCCTCTTCCACGACACCTTGTATGGCCTTGCCTATTTTACCGAGTTCTGTCTCCATCCCGGTCGCTAGCACTTTGGCATAAGCCTGACCCTGCGTCACCATAGTTCCCGAATAAACAAAAGGCAGATCATCCCCGCCCGGCTGGACTTTTTCTGTTTTTCCGTCCCAATCCGTTTTCCGCACCGGCACCGATTCACCGGTAAGGAGAGATTCTTCCACGCTCAGATTTATTGAATCCAATACCAGCGCGTCTGCGGGAATCCTGTCACCTTCCCTTAAAACAATCATGTCATCTTTTACGACTTCCCGGCCTGCTATGCGTATTTCAGCACCGTCCCTGATTACCAGGGCTCGCGGGCTTGAAAGGTCTTTTAGTGCTTCCAGAGCTTTTTCAGTTTTTCTTTCCTGATAAAAAGTAATACCCATAATTATAAAAACAAAACCCAAAAGCATCATGGCTTCCTGAAAATCTCCGAGAAACAGATACAAGCCCCCGCATATAACAAGAAGAATGAACATGGGTTCTTTTATAACTTCAAAAGCAATATGAAATGCCGTCTTGGGCTTCGAGGAAGGGAGTTCATTATACCCGCAGGCTTTAAGACGCTCGCTAACCTCGGCCGAAGTAAGGCCTTTTATAGATTTAATATCAAATAATTTCACTTTATTCTCCCTTAAAAATAATTACCGCTTAACAAGAATTAAGGATTGTTAATTTAAAAAATGTTTACCGGGGCGGATGGAAGACATGCTTGACAAGATTTACTTCGCCTAACTCCTGTTTGCTGCAGATAAAATGGGTATCTTTGTTAGAATCAATTGAAGAACAGGTATTTTCTACAAACGCAGAATCATCAATATTGCAAAAATCAGAGCATTCCATGGTGCCTATTGTATATTTATAATTCAAAGAAAAACCGGTATCCTCTATACAAATACTCAACAATATTACGATTATCAATATACTTGTCTTCACAGTAAATACTCCGTTTCCGCACCGGTGACATCAAGATTTCATCAACACATGCAATCTTTCAATATTTCAGCTTCCGGCTATCTCAAAACCCGCAGAAGTATAACACAATCAAAAATCAAAATCCAGAAAAATGGCGGGAGAACTCTTTCGGGGCAGTTTCACCAAAAAAAACGGAGGCTGCGATAGGCCCACAGCCTCCGGGAGTTACTACTCACCTATAAGCGGTAACGTTTTATCTTTCGGATACTCAACGGTATACTCGTAGGTTATTTCCTTCTTTTCACCCGGCTTTAGTTCCAGATTCCACTTAAGGAAACCTTCTTTTGTGTTTTCCGCGGGTTCAGGCATAACTTTTCCGAGAGCCACTTTTATTTCCTCGTTTTGTGAAACAGGAATTCTTTCGGAAAGCAGGAGTTTCACGGTTTCTTTCTTAAAGTTTTGCACTATTACCCGGAACTGTCTGCTGAGTTTCTTATTGGAGCCGGTCAGAAACCAGCCCGAGGAACTTTCCTTGTTCTCTTCTCTCTTTCTCTCTATACTTATACTGTCATCAACTCCGAGATAAGCCTCAAATTCTTTGCCGGGCGCAATCTCTTTTATTAAAGAATTACCGACATAGTTATCCTCAAGAAAAATATTCAACTCTCCCGAAAGTATAGGCGTTTCTTTATTTTTTATTTTCGCTTTAAAATACGCGTAATTTGAGAGTTCCGGAGTGGCCTCGTATTCCATTTTCGCTTCAAATTTTTCTAAAGCAACGGGTACTTTATGGGGATTGGAATCCGAAGGAATGGACATTTTCTTTTTTATTTTAAAGAAGACCGAAGTACGGCCGGTCTCTAAAACGGCACTTGCTATAGCAAGGTTGCCGGAGATCTGCTCCTTGTCATACTGTTGGTCTTCCTCCTCAAGTTTTTTTTCCCCGAAACGCAGCGGAGAATTACTTCGCAATCTCTGGGCATTCAATCCTGAAACATCAGACTTATTCTTAAACGAAAAATAATTCAGGTACCAGGGTCTTAACTGAGGCGCAGTTCCTGCAAGATACGGTTTGGCGGTAGAAAGTGCTAACTCAATATCATTCCAGTCCTCCCCGGTATTTTGTGTAACCATCCCGGAGTAGGAAAATTCCACGGAATTAGAAGCTCCGGCTCTTACATCGTAGACCGGGCGCCAGCCGGCGCCAAAGATAACATAGCTTAATTCTATTCCATATTTGCCGGCAGCAGGCGCTTCCACGGACACTTCGGCATTTTTAAAAGTATTCTGATTTCCCTGAGCAATGGAATTCCTTTCATTTTTAAGTAATTCCAGTTTTTTTTCCAGTTTTCTGGTTTCCAATACAAGCGCCCTCTGCTTCCCGGCTGTTTCGGTCAAAGTCTCTTCCACATAAGTAAGCAGTTCTTTGATCTCCTTAACTGACATTCTATTTTCACCGTCTTTTGTTTTTGAATTACTTTTGAGTAACTCAAGATACTTCATCTTCTCAATCAGCGTGTTCTTGCTGTCTTCCAGAATCTTTCCGGCATCGACGGCCTCCTGAATCTTTTCATCAAGCTCAGCAAGTTTCGGGTTAAACGCCAGCTCATTCATCCTCTCGAGTATATCAAGGCCGAGGATTTTCAGCCGCTTATCGGCACCGCTAACCCGGAGGGAGTTTCTGTCTATATTTAAAGGTATTTTATCAAAACTGATCACTGAAACACCTGTCTTAATTTCAACTATGGCCTGTCTAGTCACCAGCGCCCTGTCAGAATAGACCGTTACCCCGCTTATTTTTGACTGAACCAGCAGTTTTTCCTCCGCCTTTAAACTTCCGGTCAAAAGCAAAAGTCCCGCAAAACAACAGAAAACAAACTTTGCTTTAATCATTTTATACCTCCGTTATTCTTTTTTCCTTCCTGTATTTAGACAAAGCCACCAGGGAAAAGTTCCAAAAATTAAAGTATACCGGTTTCTTGAATAAATATTTACCAAAGCCAAAATCCTTTAGCAGGTTGCTTAGTATTTTTGAAGCAGCTCCAGCATTTTCCTGTCCAGCTTGTGACCCCGGAAGTCTTCATAAACAACATCTTTCCTGTTGCTGTCCAACATACCGAACTCACCGCGGAAATTCCACAAAGCCCAGCCCCAGCCGGCCTCCTTCCAATTAATAAGACAGTCTTTCATCCAGTCCAGGGTCACCGCATGCGGTGTATAACAAAAAGCTCCCCATTCTCCGACAATAATTCCGGAACCCTTGGCTTCCAGTTTTTTCCAGGGCAGGATATTTTGCTTCCACATATATTCCCTATCCACCATCTCCGCTGTTTTAAAAGGCGAGGAACTATTTTGGGCATCGTAAACCACTACGGCCTGTTTTACACCCCACTGCATATAAGGACGAAGAACCGCTTTATTGATCTCTATTTCCGAAAAGGTCATCCAATCGCCTTCGGTATTTTGAATTTCAATCCGGCCGGTTCCGGCAGGAAGGTCGCAAAAAAAGTCTTTTTCGTAAATATTCTGGTAAATTTGCCATTCTTTATTATAAAATTCCTTCTTCCATTCCCCTTGTCCGGGCCCGCATTTTAATAATTTATTTACGGTTTCCCGGCCGTCAACTTTTATTACGAGCCGGGAGAGACTGGAAACGGTATCGATCCTTATCCGGAGTTTTGTTTTTTCTTTAATATTACATTCAATTACCAGGGGCGACATCAAATCTTTTTTTCCTGAACCGTATAGAAAACTATTCAGCTTAGGCATCGGCCACACAGGCACAGGATACCTGTCGGCGCCTTCAACCCAGGAGGCAAGGTAATGGCTGACATTTGAAGGGAAATACCCCCGGGTGGCCTGGGCCACTTTTAACGACAGTATTTTTTCCGCAGGCACGGTCCCCCACTCTAAACCATCCGCGATGATAAGCCGTCCGGGGTCATGTTCTCTGATAGCATCCGTCATAATTTTTGCAACTTTAAAATAAACTTCTTCGTCTATCCCCTTGGGCTCGTTAAAAAGGTTAAAACTAAGGTCTTTACCCGGTATATTTTTATATCTTTTTGCAAAAAAAGCCCAGTGGAACGCGCAAGCTTTTTGAGCTTCAGTGTCTGTCCACAAATCTGTTTTTTCCTTTGGATTTTGATTTACCGAATACCCCGGCGCCCGGTGAAAGTTGATACACACATGGATTCCATACTTCCTGCCGTATTCCACCGCCAGGTCTATTTCTTTCATAACGCTTTCATTTATTTGGTAAACATCATTGTCTTTTATCCAAACCCTGTAATCCATAGGCAGACGGACAAAATTAAAACCCAAAGAGGATATCATTTTAAAGTCCTCTTCACTAAAAGGTTTATTTGACCACTCCTTGGAGAACTTCTCCAAAAGATTAAAACCCCGCCATACAGGCAAATGCCGGTAGTCCGCCTGTTCTTCCGCCAGCACCGGCAAGAAGCACACAATTACCAATAGAAGAATATATTTTTTCATTTCTTTTTGCCCTCTTTTTCCTTTAAATACCTTTATAGACCATTACGGACTTTTACAGACCATTATGGAATATTTTTTACTTTATCGGGTTCGCAAAGCTCACCAAATCTATCTGGGACGGGTCGTTTTCCGGCGTATTTTCTATGTTTACTATCCAGGGAACAATATATAAACGCCCTGCGGGGTGCGGAATCACCGAATGGGTAAGAGCCATACAGCGGCCGTCCTCGAGCCGGATTATTCCCCAATCGTTATATTTTTCAGTGCGCAGATTATAAGTTATGAGCTTCAGTATTGCACCTTTATGCCCGTATTTTATCGGGTCCTGACCATAGGCCCTCGGAATACCTGTAATATAGTAGATGGTTTCGTTATCCGGATCGATAGAAAGCCCGCCGTAGCCATAGTGATAAGGCTCGTATTCGCCGCTCTCGCGGATGGGCTTGGCAGAAAGGCGTTCAATAAGTTTTATCTCGGGCTTGGAAGGGTCAAAGCTGAAAAGGTAGCCGGTCCTGGGGTGTGTACCGTAAAATACCTGGTTAGCTTCGTTCCAGAAGATTTCCCGCCAGTTATAGGCCATATGCCCGGGTTTATGCGGATCGTGTTGACCAAACATATCCCGACACATAGAAACACCTTCAAATTTCTCTATCTTGTCTTTGGCATAATTATAACGAAAGATGGTCCCGTCTGAATGGGTAAAAAATACGGAACCATCAACAGGATAGACCGCAAGCGCGCGGCAAAGGACAAGGTAGCGGTCCCCCATTCCCACTTCCCCGTCCAGGAAGGAAGGACCGAAATCATGGTAACGCTTTTCCTCTATGTCATAATAAGCAAAATGGCCGTTCGGCCAGGTAATCATGTAAAGGCGTTTGCGTTTCTTGTCCATATTGAAGGTGATGATGCCTTCGTTCTTCACGGGTATGCCAAAGTCTGTTACCTCGCCTGTTTTCATATCATAACAGGCGCAATGCCCGCCGGGATACGGTTTATACCCCTCGGGAATTTTTGAAGCGGGAATTTCTTTGCGTCCTTCGCTGATAAAATATCCTATGTGTGTGGAAAAATAAAGTTTATTATCAAGTTCAAAGAAGGGGGCATGGCTCTTGCCCTGAGATACGGTCTTGGTCTCGCTCTCTCCCAACGCCTCACCGAAATTCGCAACTACCTTTACTTCATCCTTCGCGGGATCATACCGGCACATTGAAGCATGTTTATCATGTTTATGGGTGCATAAGGTATAATAGATACAGCCATCGCTCCCGAGGGTCGCGGAATAAAAATGTGAATCCGTCTCCGCACCTGCAGGATGAACTTTCGCCCTAAGCACCGGTTCCTTTCCAAAATAATTTTTTGCTTCCGTCATTTGCGGCTCCTTTTCTTTATAGTAGTTCTACCGGAATTCAAATACCGGTCTCCTATTTTATCTGTAAAGTTCCGCGGCATTCTTAAACTTTTTGCCGTCCCATTTATAAATAACAATTTTGGTGACCATGGCCGCCAGCATAAGAACTCCGGAACCAGTATTCTTGATTTTGCCTTTCAGGGCTTCGGTCAGTTCTGCCGACTGCCGCATATTGTTTATTTCCACCAACTCACAGATACCGTCATTATCAAGATCTTCAAATACAACCTCGACTCCTTCCCCATATACGGAATATATTTCACGAAGGCTCCCATCCGCCGTTAAACCGTAGATTGCAGAAGTCGGACTGCAAGAACATACCCCGTATTCCATAAACAGATAGTCGCCGGTTTCTTTTCCGGGACTAAAAACAGAAACATTAAAGAAGGTATTACCCTCCTCTTTAGATTCAAAAACCTCACGGTAACCGCCGTCCTCCGCTTTTTGTAATATAGAAGCAACAAGGCTCTCCGGCTCTGTTTCAAGAGCATAAAGTGCCAGAAGAAACTCTTTTTTATTAAACTCAACGCGGGATAGCTTTTTTAATTTCCTCCTGGCTCCTTCGACAGATAATCCGTAGGCTTTTGCATTAGCTAAAGGAATTTCCTCTTGAACTGCAGTAAAACAACCTTTTGTTTTTTTCTCCGAAGCGCTATATTCAAGATACGCTTTCGCAAGCGCGGCTTTGCTGCTCTTTTTTTCTTTCCATTCTCTGACAAAAGTCTCTAAAGAAAGCTCGCTTTGAACCGGTTTTTCCGGGGTCTTTTGCGAAGCCGCACAACCGGACAAAAGAACCACTATTAGCCCCAATATTAAACTTCTCATTTATCCCCGCTTGCTTTTCTAAATAGTTTCATGTTTACCGGCTAATGAGTATAGGCATACACTATAAGGTTGGCCATCATCATCACTGCCTGGGAATTCTTGTCTACAGAAAAAAGTTCGTCGTTCCAGCCGCAATGAATATCATTACTGCTTAAAAATACGGACAAGCGCCCTTTGTCATCATTCAGCCCGAAACCTCCGTGCGGCACGCCTTGCATATAAGGCAGGCCGTTCGGCAGATTATACATACAATGGTAAACCTCATGATCCAGCGGCAGCAGTTCCATTTTTTTTCCCGGAAAGATATCTGTTTGTATCATTTTCTTAAAGCTTTTAAAGAAAAGGTCGCTGATATAGCGGTAGGGCCGTTTATAGCCCGGCGTAGCTACGGTGGTCATCGGAAAAAACTTATGATAGACGCAGTCCTCCGCGAAGATAAAACCTCCCCGGTTCAGATATTCCCGCATATTGTCTTTTTCCTGCTTTGTCATGGTCAGGGTTCCCGAGGCATGCATAAAAATAAAAGTGAAGTCCGTCAATTTATTCAGATCTTTAAAATCAACCAGGTAAACATTTTTATCAACCTTGAAAGTTGTCAATTTTTCGAGATATTTAAGAAGCCTTTCACAGGTCTCATCCTTGCCGTCTATGATTTGTATATCCCAAAGACCTGCATCAACTTTGTCCGTAAGCAGATGCTCTTCCTCTACATCAAATTTGGCACGGGCTAATTTAAAATCTGCGCCCTGTGTTGGAACGGGAGGCAATAAAAAAACCAAAAGCAGTATAGTTGAAATAATTATTTTCCGGGTCATTTCACACCTTCTTTGTAAAAATTCTCAAGACCCTTTTTCAGAAGCGCTTTCCTTGCCGGATCAATTTCACGGGCAGCCATCATTTTTCCGATTTTAATAATACTTTCTATGTCTCTGTTTTTTAAGATATTAAGTGCTGCTTTCCTCATGTCTTCATCCTCATCCATTAAAAAACCTATTAACGGTGAAAGTGACTGCTCTAATCGAATTTTTCCAACATTCTTTATTATTCCCAGCCTTACATCTTTCCTTTTGGATTCAAGACAACTGAGCAGGGGATTGAGGGCATAGGGCCCGCCAATGTCCCCGATGGCGTCAAAAGCCGCAGTTCTTACCTCTTCCTTACCGCAAAAAAGCGCAGGGTAAATAACATCCAGCATTTCTTCTTTTTTCCCTAGAGCCAGACCGTGAAGCACCGCTGCCACCAGAGGGTAATTCATCTCAGTTTTTTTGATCCGCTCATCAAAGAATTCCCTTTCAAAAGTTTCCTGCATTACGGGAAGAGCTTCTATACCGCCGGCTTCCAAAAGAACTAAAACGGCAGTTAGTCTCAGTTTATCATTATCTTTGGCCTTCAAAAGGAAAGAATTTAAAGCTATCTCATTCTTTTTTTTCTGAAGTTCATAATCATCAAGAATCTTAATATCGGTTGTTGTTAACTCCTTCGGGTTTTTCAAAATCTCTTTGGGTACGGACTGTAACCGCGGTTTTTGCTCTTGAAAATCATCCCTGATAATATCTCTACAGACCACTACCAGTTCGGCCGGATTCGCTTTAGCGAGCTGAAGCAGCGCCACTTTTCGGGAAGGCACGGACTGTCTCTTGTCTTTTACGGTTTGCAGGAGGCCCTTGAGATTTTCAGGAGAGTTCTGTGCAATTAAAACTCCGGCTAACATACAAACCGTCAGCATGGAGATTTTATTTAACTGTCCCGGTATAGACAAAATATACGCCCTTTAGCTCTAAATATTTTAATAATCTGTCAGCTTAAATAATCAATCTACAATAAACGGTCCCGGAAGATTGTATTCTCCGGGAATTCTTCTTTCTTTCTTGCCGTTGGAAACAATAAAATAATAATCCGTTACCGGTTCGGCCAAAGAATAATCACAGGTAAACCTTACCGACTTCATATAATTGGCGTCCACACCCGTTGACATCGCAAAGTGCTTCCCGTTTATCACCGCTTCCACTTTAGCCGCAGGCAGCTCATTAGCATCAAAATAATAGCCGTAGAACTTTACAGCTTCACCTTTTTTGCCGTTATTCTTATCAACATCCCCGGCCATAAAGTAAGGCGGCTGGATCTCGTCAGCTTTGAGCTCAAAATATTTTGCGATAGAACGGACGATCAACTCGCCGTCCTGCATTATATCCTCATTCCGTCTGAAAACAGGTTTTTCCGTTTTTAAATACTCCGCGGTCATAACAAATGAATTTTCCCCCTGGAAGGTAATGGCTTTCGGAAAAACATTCAGAAAACTATTACCCATAAACCCTTTATTGGCTTTACCAAACTCCGCCGTAGTTCTCCATGGAAGATTTGCCTTCAAAAGTTTCAATAACTTTTTAGAGTTTTGCCTGTTTTCCTTGGCAAAGTCGCCCTGGTGGAAGCTGGGAAGGTTATAGTCAGAATGATTGGTCAGGAGTATATCTATTTCTTCGCCTTTACCTTTAATTTTGTTCCAGAAGTCTTTCATTAACCTAACTTCATTATAGACGGATTCTTCCCCCCACTGGTCGGGAAAATGAACAAACCCGGTACCCTTCGGGTCAAGAGGGTAATTTGTAGTTCCCATAGCCACCCCGTCAGCCGAAAGCAGCGGGAATATGTAGAAAACAGTGTTCTTTATAACCTCTTTTGAATCCGTATCCCCAGACAAGAGAAATTTAATCATACCTTCCGCAACCCAGGAACCCCCGGCCTCGTAGGAATCTTCCCTGCCCACTATAAGCACCTTCTTTTTAGCCGGGTCCGGAACGCTTTTATCGGTAATCCTGAAATAAGTTATGGGTAGGTTCTTGAATTTTGAATTACCAATGCTGTCAATCGTAACTCTTGGGTCTGCTTTAAGTCTTTCCGCCAGATTTGCCAGGGTTGTATTTGTCCAAGGCGGGAAATATGAAACCAGGGCCTCATCCTCCCTGAAAACATGGGAAAAGGATTGAAGCAGATTTCCTTTATAAGTCGTGCCGGAAA
>Ga0114951_10002061_pt1 | contig 23487 bp, 14 predicted proteins | sample AM7aDNAmetaG_FD_88677 | JGI IMG/M metagenome (GOLD analysis project Ga0114951, IMG submission 88677) | Freshwater microbial communities from Finland to study Microbial Dark Matter (Phase II) - AM7a DNA metaG | ecosystem: Environmental > Aquatic > Freshwater > Lake | place: Finland: Lake Alinen... | reverse complement strand
AATAACAACATCATATTGTATTGAATTTGTTAATTCATATTCTCTTTTAAGTAAAAGACTTCTTTCTAAACTATAGAATACAAGATCTTGAATTGTAGGAAATCTATCAATATTTAATTTTTCTTGTTCTACCGATATGGCCTTATATTCGGCTTCTAATTCAGTTTTGTCATCCTCACTTATATCCCATGTATGAATAAAATAATCTACAGTCATGGGAAGTTGATATACAGGATGCATATGTCTATATTCAAAGAACCATCTTGCATTCTGTACGGCTGTTTTCCAGTATCCAGCAGGGCCGTTAAAGCATACAGCCATTCGTATCTTTTGTGAGGTACTATGAAACTTAGTTGAATTATTAGATAAGTTCATGTATTCCTAATACTCCGGGCAATCCAATTTCTTTACTTTTCTCTATATGGTCTGATAATCTATAAATCTTTGGATCTACGAATAATGGCATTATAGACATGTTCAACATCTTGGCATAGAAATATAAACTATGTTCTGTACCAATGGGATTAGAATTAAAGCTCTTCATTCCGATAACAGGTGTCCATCGATAGAAATCACAGATCATATCAAATGTAACACTATCAGCAAACCAGAATATATCACCTAATCTAAAATAAGGATATTGAACCTTATCGGCCGCGGTATGGCACGAATATAATGTGTTATATACAGGCAGTTGACAATCTAATTCTTTATCTGTAAAGATATCTATCTGTCTTTCATTAAAGAATAAATCATACCTTGTGCGTATGCACATATCATATCGAAAATTATTATCTATCTCGTATTTTTTCTTAATATGTGCTGCACGCATTACACTATAGAATTGACTGGCTTCTGTGTTGACCCCCGGATTACCGTGTATTTCATTATGTCTGAAGCCTAAATAAAGTATTTCTTTTAGTTTAGATAGGCTCGTTCTTTCATTTTCTACTAAGAAAGCCTTAGGCTGTAATTTAGAAAATAAGAGATCTAGTTCACCTTCTGGTAATAAGATACCGTGCGCCTGTGCAAAAGTCTCTGATGTAGGCGGTAATATTACTCCATTAGAATCTGTATTGAAGTCCCATGCGTGACAAAATACATCAACGTCGGCATTTAATTGAACTTTGAGTCTATCAATTAATGCTTCCCAACTATCAATGCATTTGTCCCAGGTCCTTACTTGTCCGCTGAAACAAATTGCTATCCTCATACAATTGTTGCTTTCCACGCATGATAAAATTCTGCCATTTCCGGGAATGTATCAAGAAAGTTAGTTCCACGACGTACATCATGTTCATCGACAAACTTAACAAGATCTCTTCTGTTTATTCTGATATCTTCGCGGTCATCATCAGTATTCATTGCTAGTTCATAAATTCTTTTAAATTTATCTGCTTCCCACTGATAGAATCCCTTATTTGACGTTCCATACCAATCTGGATGATGTAAATTTTTATATATGAACGTAACCTGATCATATACATATGGTAGCATCTTCTTATCCATATTAAAAATAGTCTGATGATGTGGGAATCTAAGATATGGCACATCTAAGATAATAGGTGAATGAACTGTGTTACTATTACTATAATCCACCTTAATTTGCAGAATATCTTTCATCAAATCTTCAAATGTAAATATACTCAATAGATTATATGTACTCATGACTGTGAATGTACAATTGGGTACTTCATCTAACACACGTCTAATATTTGCCAACCACTGATTATAGTTTAGACCATAACGAATATATTCAGCTTGTTTACCGTGTGCTTCTGCACTGGTGAAAATCTTAAATTGTTTTACTTTATTCTCACCACAAATAATTTTAATCTTTTCAATAAATTTATTCATGAGCTCAGGTGGTGGGCACATATTACTATTGATAGAAAGATGTAGATCAGGATTCGGATGTTCGATAACATAGTCCAGAACTTTGAATAGATCCTTAGTCAATAATGGTTCGCCACCAGTAATACGGAAGTGTTCTAGCTTGGTATAAATCTCTGGCCACCACTTCCAGAATGCATCTACATAGAGATTTTCATCTTTATGAGGAATGGGCATTGCATCATTTTGTCTTAGCCAGGATAGATCTCCGAAACTTGAGGAGGTAGGGTAAGGGCCATATTTTTCAATTTCTTCCATCCACTTACTACTAACCTGCGGCGTACAATAACTGCATTTGAAATTACATACGCTACTAAATGAAACTTCAAGATAGGACGGTACTACATCCTGATCCCACGGTTCACTAATAATTTGAGGAATGTGTTCGATTGCCCAAGAATCGGAGGATTTATAAATTCGATCACTTATGCCGTCGCCCTCTGGATTATCTTCCACACGCCAACAATAATCGCATTCCTCTGGTCGCTTTCCCTCGAGCATATCCTTACGCTGAAGTTTCTTATAATTTGTATTATGCAATGCCGATGGATTATATATTAATTCATTTAACGGCACCTTATGTGTACGCGGGTGGTGGCAACTATGTGTATGACCGGTTTGCAGGTGCATTGTTACTTGTTGCCATTTTGCTGCACAGAAAGAGGGACTTATCTCATTAAGTTGATCACGAAATTTTACAATCGGTATATTTAATTTTTTCATACTCTTCCTATAATCATGTACCTTGTGTACATCGGTGTTACTAATGATCCAGAATATAATATCTTAGATAGAGATGTTTGTTTTATAAAATCACCTATGCAAGACACACAATTAATGTGATCTTCTCCTTCAAAGAAATTATTTGATTGAAGGACTACTGTGGTACCTTTAGGCATTTGGTCTAACCACCATCTGACATTTGGAATATGTTCACATGCTGTGTTTATAACAATGTCTTCAGTATATTTGTATTCATACATATCGCCTGTGACTGAAAATACATCAACATCACCATAGATAATATTCTGTAGATATGCATCACATCGTGGATCGATGTCCAATAATGTTAATGCAATATTTGGGTATTCCTGCTTTAGCATGAGACCCAATGTGCCATACCATGCACCGGCAACTACAACGGTTTGATTCCATACAATTTTTAATGATTTAATTGTATCAATTGCCCACTCTTTGCTAATGATTTGCCCAGAGCTAAACATATCTCTAAACTCTTCATACGTAGGTGCATTGGCTGGGTCGGTTGTATATAATCCATTTGTATAGCGGATTATAAATTGTGAATCGATCATTTGTTATTAATCCTACGAAGTTCGTATAATTCTTCTTCTGTAAACATCTTGTTCATACGCGGAACATTGTATTGTGCTGCCTTATAGAACTTACTTTGGATTTCATCCATTTCAGCAAGTTCCATTCCGAGACCTTTTCTAAGTTCTGTTCCGAGATCAGTGATAGCAGTCCACAACTTATTATTGTCCCAGACATATCCTGTCTTATAGCATTTCTCTGCATAGTGTGGACCCGATCTAGTTGCAAACTTCGGCATAACTTCGTTAATGAAAAGATCATTAAGATAATCAAAATCTCTTACGTTTACATAATTCCAGTCTGTTAGATTTGTCATTTGGCATCCTAGACGGGTACCATACATTGACCATAATCCATTTTCTACATCGGCGCCAATACTGCACCATGTGATAAGGCGTTTATAATTGCCCCACCAAATTGTTTTCTTAAAGTCGTCTGGATGTACTTTACCGCCCTGATCCAAGCTCATCTTAACACCTTCTCTGAATCCAGCGCGGAAGGCCTGACGTGGACTACCGTTAGGAAAAGTAGTGCTATACTGATTTGCCATCTGTATATAGCTACCTTCCCAGCAGAAGTCTACCTGATTTCGTTCATCCTCGCTTACAGCATTTTCATGAGTACGCATATCTAATACATACTGTTTAGGCCAGCATTTTAAGCCACCGTTGCCATATTCTAATCCATTGACATAATTCTTTGCTGCCCAACTAATTGCTTTATCTTTTAGCTTCGGATGTTCGAAATCTAATTCCATATCAAAGAAATCGGGATCAACTATATTATCAGCATCAACTGAAATGAAACGGTCTGTAGTTGATAGGTTTGCTGCTGCTTTATGTGCGGCATCACTACCTTTAACTCCGTGTACTCTTTGTGCCCAAGGTACCTTGGTCTGCAGGTCTGCCCAGTTTTCTTCACAGTTATCTTCGTCGAAACTAATAAAGACAACATCGAGTTCATTCAGTAATGTGAAAGCCATTATTCTACCTTTTCTTTATATCCGTAACCACTTACAAGTTTCTTAGTGTATACGCTAGTGTTATTATAGTTACCTACGTACTTAAAATACAACCTATCCGTATTGATTAGTCCTCTCGGGTTAAAAGTGCAAGAAAATAATAGATGATATGGATTATTTCTTTTTGTCAAATATAAGGTAGATGGCCCTTTGCTGATAAATTCTTCAACGAGTACCTGATATTCCTCACTGATGTTACTATCAGTAAATGCTGCACGAAATGATTTATTAAGTTCAACAATGATATTCTTATTGATTGTATCATTTGTTACAATAAGTGTATTACCCTTGAAGGTATCAACATCTTCTATCTTAGATAGATAATTATCAAGTGTTCGTGTATAATTGATAGTTAAATTTTTCTTGGTGAGTTTATGAGTTGAGCCATCAACTTTCTGAATCTCTTTTATATAATAATCAAATGTATTCTTCTGCGAAGTTAAAAACATTTCTACCTCAGGTAGAGGGAGCGTTACAAATGAATACATACTAGAAAAATGCTCATCCAATGCCGGCGTAATTGCTTTGATGTCTCCATTTGCATCATAGAAGACATACATTAAAATCAATGATCTTATTTTATTCATATACCTAGTCTCTTTTCTAAAGTGGCAATCTTATCGTCTGTCAACCACGACTTAACATGATAATGAAATGGAAGCGTTTGTTGATAGTTTCCGATCTTAAATGTTCCATCATCGGCAAAATATGTAGGAAAATGCTTTGTCCAGTCTTCTGTTAGATATTTCTCATCTATATTCTGTAAGAATGATTTCATGTGGACAAATGATGGGATATTCTCTGAATTACCAAAACATTCATCTTCTATTCCTAATAATTTAATTGCCAGTGCATAAGCAACATCACCTGACAGATTCTTAGGACGAGTTTCATCTAAGTAATTATAGAAGAATCTCTCCCAATGTTCGAAAATTAATTCAACCATTTCGAATAATTCTGCCGCTACCGCAGATTTCTTAAAATACATAAATGCGGTATAAACATTTGGTAATTCGTTTGATACGAATGCTGGTCTATATTTAGTTGAGGTGATTACTTCTCCCCTAAATGTCCTAGGACTATCAGTAATCCATATATCCCTCTTTGTAAAAGAATCCCACCAATGGCTAATATCTGATGGAAATAACATATCGGCATCTAAAATAACTGTTTCGTCGAATGGAGTCATGTGGTAATACTTCCACTTATTTTCAATCTTCCATTTAGAATACTGTGCCTGATCAGTCCACGGTACTTCCACAACGGTGTCAAATACATCTACATATTTGTCTGGAATATCAGTTGATGTTGTAGCAAGGGCCACTCTATTAACTATTCCCTGTGAATTTTTAATACTCAGAGCCAATGCATATGCTAATTTCACATAGTCGTCTTTTTTTGTATTTTGTGCTAGTATTAAATAACCTTTGCTCATACCTTATCCTTATATAGTTCCAGTAATCTGTCAGCATGCCGGTTAATTGCCCATTTATTCATAATATGTACATCTGTATTCTTCAGGCGAGCCAATATATATTTCCCGTGTTCACCCGGCTTTTCTGCATAAAGAGTAATATCATTTACATCATTTACATTCTGGATATCATCAGTATCCCAGGACATTAATAATGCCGGAATTGGTAACTCATGAATAATAGGCTCATCATTATTATATCCATTTAGCATATGAATTGCTATGCTAAATGCATTATCATTTCTAAACATACCACTTGAGAAACCATACAGATCTCTATAATATGCATAATTCTCTTGAATATATCTGACAAAGAAAAATAGATATTGAGCTAGTGATGATTTTCTAAAATATACGACAGTCGCCCAATATAACGTAATACCCATATCATCTATATTTTTAGTATGAATACCTTTTTCGCCATATGGAGAATAGATTGAATGATTAACCATTACATCGTTATTACTTCCCCAACAATTATCAAGTGCTGAACTCATAATTAGGTAATCACAATCGATGACTAGAGTTTCATCATACGGTGTAAGTTGATATGCAGACCAGTGATTAGCATTATAGAACTGAAGAGATTTTGTACTAAACGAAGTATCTGAAAAGTTTCTTGCATTATTAAAACTATAGTCTCTTGTTTCTATCTTAATTTTATCGAAGCAATTCTTTATAAATTCTTCACCTAAAACTTTCTGACTCCATTCTATTGTTCCAGAGTCAGTTATCAGAGTAACTGGTACACCTAGGTTCTTCTTTATCATTAATGCATTAGCACAAGCAATCTTGAAATAATCAATTTCAGTATTGTTGTGTGCAAACATTAATACGCCGCGAGTCATTCGCTGCCCTTCAGATCAATAATTGTTTTGACATTTCTTAATTTTCTAATAGATTGATATTCTTTCAAATAATCATCTGTTACTTCGAAATAGCGTCTTGTTACTTCTTTAAGAAATTCAGCAATATCTGTGATCTGCACAGGAACCTTATTGCTATCAAGGATGTTTGCTTCAGTTACACCTGTTCGATTAAGATAATCTAAGAAGCAAATTAAGTCCTGATTGACATTAAAATTACCCCCGTTCTTAGCGATGATTAGAAGCCCTTCTGCCCTAACCTTTACCTTGTGTAGTTGATTGTTTAGAGTCTGTCTGTAGTTTGCAAACTCGAGTGCTTTTTGTAGTCTTTCTTCCATGGAAAACCTCCGTTTGCACTATTTATCAATAGTTTTAACGGAGGTTTTTTGTTTTGAACTTGGACTGTTTATGTACCGAATACGTTAGGTGAATTACTGTTCAGTGACCAGTTGATTAAGATATATGTGCTGACGGATAAACTGTCTGTCACAGTACACATTGCTGTGCCTGATGCTATTTCTCCATCGAGCATTACTCTGCTGAATGTTGTTGTTGCCGCCGATGCAGCGGAGAAAGTTACTGCACCAAGTGGTGGCGAATTTACATTTACCCATGCATATGTGTAAGGACCAGTTCCACCTGCCGGTGTTATGGTTATCGATGAGGTAGTAGCTGTGCCTGCACCAGTTACTTTTCCAGACAATGTAGTCGGTACCGAAGTAAGTGTCAATGGTATCGCTGTAACACCAGTGGATGATATTGCGCTAAATGTTCCTGCATTTATTGTAACTGCTGGACCTGGATAAGGAATAGTACCAGCTGATTGCATAACACCGATTTGATACGAAATCTTACCAGCTGTCTTTGAATTTGGAGTTGGATCATTATCAATGAGCTCGACTCTGAAATTTACCTGACCGTCTGTTCCTGGAGCATTTACTAACTGTCCATATATAGAAATATAATTATTTGAATATACAACTGGACTTCCGCCATAAGCTGGGCCTTGCCAAACTTTGGTATAACTGGTATTAGTTAAATCATAGAAACCTGTTGTAGAACCTGCTCCAGTAGATGGAATAGTATCATGCCAAATAACCTGTAGAGTGCCCATATTTGATAACATGGTTTGCCAGAAATTATCTTCTGTAGAACCGGATGTACCAGTACCAGCAAATGTAATTGCTCCACCTGTATTAAAGAAGTGTCTTGCATTATCCCATGAACCAAAATCCATTAAGAATTGATAACGAAGACCGTTTGTCCATGTTGGTGAAGAAGGAGAAGATGGTCCTGCTATAGTCGAACGTTGTCCAACTGCAACCTGTAATCTATTTGCAATTAATGCACTAATGACGTCAGTAAGTGTTTGAGTTGATAGATAATCATTGTAAGCTGCAATTAATGCACCTTGTGATACAGATGATGGGATTGGACTAACACTGGTCCCTTGGTGCGTACCACACGAACTTATCTTGCCAAAAAGTGAAGTCCACTGTGCAGCGGTAATATTATTACCAGATGCTACGGTAGCAACAGAACCAGCCTGACCATACCCATAATCCGCTGAACTTTCGATAGTCGAGCCAGCATTTGTATCTGCATATATACTGTTTATAATAGCAGCATATGCGTTATACGTTGTAGCCTGTATTAGACCATATTTGTGGTAAGTCATTTAGTTACCACCTTATTGATAAAGTGCTGGGAATATTTGTGACCAGCCAGCTGTATTGGTTGATGGAAATGTAACTCCAGTATATATTGATATAGTGCCGCTCGAAACTGCCATATCACCGTTTTGTGCCACCTGCGGAGGAACTAACGGAAGTGCAGTAAATACCACAGGAACATGTAACCCGCCTTCTGCAGTAATTGACCCATCTACTGTTAAACCACCTGTAATAGTTTGATTTCCATTGACTGTAGAATTGCCTGTAGAATCTACTGTGATAACTTGTTGCCAATTTAAGATACCACCGGAGGTTGCACCAGAGACTCTAACATAGAGATTACCCGCCGTACCAGAAGTTTTATTAAACCAAAGTTGACCTTGTAATGCTGTTGCATCGGATGGCACATTTGATGTAGTTGGCCCGCTTGCAAAATTTTCAGTCATTTGCAAGATATTCTGTGCAATAGCTGCACCATAATCGATTGTATTTCGACCAACTAATTGTACACCCTGACCTAGTCCAAGTGAGCCGCCGGCGCCGTTGTAATATGCTGCGTCTAACGTATTATCGGCAACTGTTACTACCGTTCCATCTGATTTGTGAATTGTATATGCCATATACTTAAAATTCCTTTGTTTTGTTATTTATCACTTATGCGCCCATTTGTATTCTGAGGGTATAAATGATTTCAAGAGATCTATTAGCAGATTTCTGGATAGGGTGAAAAATAACGTGTGTAAGCATTAATTTAGACTTGGTGCCTGCTATATTTGAGAAATTGGGCGTCTGTGTAATAAAATTGTCAACATCAGTTACATTCTGTGTGAAGCCGCCCACAAATAGATTGCTAGACCCAGCGAATAATCCGATCTCATTGAAGACAAGCTGATTCGCTGTAAATGTTGTTGCGGTACCGGTATTGACTGTAGAACTATTTCCTACGAATGTAGAATTATCTAGAGCTGTTTGCTGTATGACTGTAGAAGCAGTTATGCCAACAGGTGGTTCACTATACCCTATTGTAACATCTACAATAATATCTTCGTAGTTTGTTGCATAGTTTTCAGCAGCAATATATGCACGAGATAGTTGATCATAACTCGGTGTGTCTGTTGAATCATTTGATAGCTTCTTTACATAAACTGTATTATATAAATTAGCAGTTGGATTCTTAATTAGACTTCCGGAGCCACCTAGTGATGGTTTGTATGAGACAGTTCCTGTTGGACCGATATATGCTCCTCCGTTGCCAAAAGCCATATAATATAGGAAACTATCAGCATTACCAATTAAGGCGTGGGCCAGAGCGGCCGACATATTTCCATAGAGTACGTCGTTATGTGTATCTACCAGGACTTCTTTAGTATCTTTGTCTGTAATCTTAACAAAGCCCTGGATGGAAGCACGAAAAATATCAATCATTTTGTTCCTCTTGTATTGTAAAATTTTCTACTATAGAAATGACCTTGTCAAACGATAGTTTGGTTGCTTCGGTCTTAAATCCGGTTATATTCGAGTTATATATAGGCAACGATGTTTTTAATCTATTCTCTATGGATAGTGCAGTAAATCTGCTGGCTAAATTAAATACATGCTGTTTACTTATATATTTATTAGATTTTCTTAGGTAAGCAGAATGCTCTGAAAATCTTAAATGTATGTTATTTGTTATACCAAATCCCGTAAACTTGTCGTCGTTTCCGATAATTTCTAAAATATATATCGTCGCGGGCTTACTATAATCAAGAGTACACTGGGAACATCCACAGCCACTTAACACTGAATTAGCAGTTGTTTCCCACTCATGTCCATTAGCACACTGAAATTTTGTTTTTGTGTAATTATTTACATATTCACCAGATATAACAATTCCTCGATCATTTAATCTCTTATTGATTATTTCTTTTGTAAGAGGGAATTTGTGAGAACAATATGGACACCCGTTTCCATGTATTACATCATTTGGTGCTACTTTCCATATATGTTTTTTGTGGCACTGAAACTCAGTTTGTGTACGTCCATTAATATATTCACCAATTAAAGTAATATCTCGATCTTTAATTCGTGAATTTATGTTTTCTATTGTTAGGAGTCGAGGCATATTTATCCGCGTTTATTTACTAGCACTTCACCAGTATCTTTATCTTTTATTATTATATGACATTGAACATCCATATATGCCGTATCAATAAGACCAGTATCTTTCTTCGGTTCGGATTTCTCTTCTTTGTCACCGTTTTCTTTATTTATCATGATTATTATCTACCTAGTTATTAAGGTATACTTATACCCTGACTCTGTTTTAAGAACATGGCTTCTGGAGTCTGTGCATACCATAATCCACCTAATGGTACCGATGTTATGCTTGTATACTCAGTATCCGAAACTGGTGTCCAATCTGTCGAGTTGAATGTAAAATTAGCATCCTTCATTATTTTCTTATTTGCGTAGAATACCTCTCCTTCGCCATGGATAACTCTATCATACATCTGATACGCTTGTTGGAATTCTAACGGAATATCAGGATCAACTATACTTGCTGTCCAATGCACTATATTTATTGTTGTACCATCTGCATTAATTTTATTCCATACATCTATATTAGAGGTTGTTGGCATATAGTTACTACGTTCTACCCAAACCTTGTTAGGAGTTAGAATAATAGGATTCTTCAGAATTGTTTCTCCGTTAGGACCGACAAGTGTAGTATCTACTTCTGGTACCATTGCGTCGTGATTAGTAGCGGCTGTACCCATTGTTCCTCTTTGTATAGATTTAAGTGCCCATGTATTAGGTGCAACTAATTCTTTTATTCTATACCCAATTCTTTCACCGCCTATCCATATAGTTCCGCTACCGGCTGCTGGATCTGGTAATATATCAGTTCCTAAAGGATGAGTCAATGGATCAACAAATACCGTAATGATTTCGATATTTTCGTTTGGTACCTCTGGTGCCAAAACATCGTATACCAGGGTGCCGGAATATGTTTCTGCATTTCTATAGAAATTAGTACCATCTCTATCATTTGTATTTTCTTTAGAGCTGATTGCATTATTTACTACTTGGATATAATCTGTGGTATCCTGATCCCATAACCCGTTTCCGAATCCCGCGCCACTGCCACCCAATGACTGAACAATCGTATTAATTGTAGCATCACTTACGTCCCATGCATCGCTAATTGCAGAATATACACCGGCATTGAGATTTAACGGTAATCGTGTATCAACATTAATAACTAAATCATCTGTTGCAAAACCGTTCGCTATCTCATCTCTGTAGGTACCAGAGTTCAGTGTTAATAATTGTCCACCATTGAACCATACAAGTGCAACCGGTACTGGTGAGGTTCCGGGATCATTATAGAAATAAACAGTATACGTTGTATCGTTATTATATTCGACATAAAAATCTTGTCCAGTTATAAGTACGATTGTCCCGATTTGCACGCCTACAATATCTGCAGGAGAAATAAATGTCTGCGGATTGTTTGTATTTAAACTGTTAAAATCAAATGTATATGGGTATAATGTTGAATAACCTATTTTACCCGAATCGAAGAAAGTCAATGGAACAGTATATACATCTTCTCTCGAAACAAACTGATCTATATTATCAATGAAAGTTTGTGCATCTAAGATATATGAAGGTACTGTATATGGTAGACCGGGGTAATCTGGACCAATCTGTATTTTAATATTCCAGTTGTAACTATCAATTGCAGCACCTGCAGCAATGTCGGTCGCTAGATATGTGCTTGTATAATCTCTAATTTGTGTATGATAAGGTTTAGAATCAGTAATAAATTGCATGATATTGCTGATTTGATCTGGCACATATAGCTGAGTTTGCACCAATGGAATATTATTTTCCTTAATATAGATATAAGAAGATTTAAATACCCAATCTGGTTCCTTCTGTTCACTCATGACATAATTTATCATGGAGAAGAATACCTCATTTTGATCTACCAGATATGCATCAATCATAACCTCTGTTCTGAATGCATTTAATAATTCTCTAAGTTCAGTTGCCAATCCATATAAATTAGTCGAAGTATATATTGTATTCAATAATTTAATTGCGCTATTCTCAATTCCAACTTCATTGAAACTTAATGTAGATACATTAGGATTAAGTTGAACCACAGCATACAGTACAAATCTGCCATCTATTGTTCCATTAGATACTTCTACTATGTCGCCGACCTTAAGTTGTCCACCCACCAATGCTGCATTTGCCTGTGATAATGTCTGGAATACAATATTCGGAGTCACATTCTCGTAGCCTACCGCATACCAATCAGTATAAGACCAATATACATCAGTGGATACATTTGCATTCCAACTCGGATTATTATCGCGAATTGCAATGTATTGCAACAATGAATTTGATGATTGTACAAATACCTTTCTGGCAGATGCTAAATTCACAAACATACCTTGACGGGGTCTATAATCTATGCCGTACTTTTCTCCCTCACTTAATGCTGGATCTGGTACAGGTAATATTACTCCATATGCTGCTGCTGTTGTTGATGTTGCAGAATCATATTGTGCAATATCCCATCCATAGATATCCCAAGGAAGATCTTGTGCAATGAGTATTCCGTTATAATTATCCGATACAGGTAACACTTTTGTATATCCGCAAAGACTATCAACCATCTTATTCCAGAATTGATCTGTAACTATAGAGGCAGAATCTCCTTCTCTAAAGAATGCCCACTGTGCATGTATCTGATCATTTCTTTCTGCAAGTCTGTATTGAATTTGTACATTATTTCCTTGGTATGCAAGAACTTCTTGCACATTATAGAACATGTATGAATTATTTGTAGATGTCTGTTGTATTGGACAGAAGAATGCAAAACCTTGACTCTTAGGAGATTGTAACATAAGAGTTACGTCAAGTGCCGCCATTGTCCTATTTTCGATATTTGGTTTATCGGTTGTGTTTAATACCCAGAAATAATAATTAACTTCTGTAGCACTTGTAAATCTATTCGAAGTTACAACTTGGACATATGTTGTTGTATCTCTAGGTACACCTGTGCCTGTATATGCGGCAGGAGGTACAGGACTCTGTACCCACTCATATATAGCAATTGTACTACCTGGGAAAAGTTGTGCCCAATTATTTCTTCTATAGACAAGATTATCTAATTCAGTTTCACTTCCGTCTAGTGCGATAGGTTGTTCATAATACATATACCTTGTCGATGATGTATCCCACCATAGTTGGCCAACCTGTCTAGAAGCAAATGTTATGTTTTCGCTAAAAAGTGCTGCATTGGCTGTGACATTATAACTGGCAGGATCTTGCTCAGTAATATATGAAATATTCTGTCTTGCAGGTCCCGGTAATATATTCTTAAATGGATCATATATAGGCAATTGAATAATTTCATTCTTTGTTGCTGTCGCAAATACACTAGCACTTTCAAATAATGATGTATTGATTAGCGCCTCTTGAATTCTGTGTAGACTAAAATATAATGGGCCTGTAATGTCCCAACCGTAATTAGGACTCCAGAAATCTACAATAGTAGGATTCCATCCCGATATATCCCATATACCCGGATTACCTTGTATCTTAAATACTGCCCATTGTCCAGCAATATTATCGACCCAAACTAGATCTCCTAATCCAACGTATGTAGGTAACAATGGTTCGACAGGTTTATCATACCAGCGCATTGTCTTATATAATAACATATCTGTGAAATCTGCATAATTGCCGATGTCTGCTGATGTTATATTCACACCAGCTAATGTTGTTAGATAATATGCATTATAAGTTATAAGAGTGGTAGGATCGGTATATGTTCCCGGATCATTATAATCTGTGGTTGTGTATGGTAAGATACCAACTGTATAATTATTAGATCCAACTGGTGCACCATCAATGACTTGTTGTAGAACGATCATGTTACCAAAGTCGGTTCTATCGCCTACTACCGAGTGCCATAGTTGTGGAATAATAGTTACATTAACAACTGGTGCATATCCGCTATTGATTGTTGGATTAAGAACAGATACTGATAGAATTCTTCCATCAAAATCTGTCAATATAGCAAATGTCGCATCAACATCTGTTATAGTACCTGCTACCGCTCTTGTTGCGATTACGGTATCAGCTATTGTATAATCTATACCTGCATCAATAATATTAACAGATACGATATGCCCGTTGGTATCTACTACTGGTTGCAGTACTGCTCCATTACCTAGTGCCGGTGGTGCTGCATCTATAAAGACTACCGGGGTTGTATAACCATCGCCGGGACTGTCGATGGTGAACCCAATGATAATGCCTTCAGTTACCCCCGATAGTATTGCGGTTATTACTGCGGGCGTTGTCGGCGCAGGCAAAACAGAATTAATGATACTAACTATTGGTACAGTATAGTAATATCCGCCAGTGCTGGTGAGCGTAACAGACAGAATAGATTTATGTGGAATTGCTCCTGTTAGTTCAGCAGTTGCGCTGGCCTGTCCTATTAATTCATTAACCGCCAATGTCGACACCACACCATAATCAGTTAACAATAATAAGTCATCATTATTATCTTTGGTGATTATCCAGTTCTTAGCAAAGTCTACCATCTTATAGACAGACCAGTCTTCGATAAAATTCTTAGCAATCCATATAGTGTCCTGATTCTTTGGATTTAATGCCGATGTACCCCATCCTACTGCTGTCTGAGTTACATCAAACGATGTCCATGTTACATCATTAAGATTTACGTAGCCGGCATTCGGTAATGGATAATCAATGTTAGTTGTTGTAGGAAATTCTAAAGAATAAGCTGGATTACTTGGGCGAACAGTCCATAGTGCTGTTTGATCAATATCGATATTGATGATATTATCTAGTGTTGTATCACTAATAATTCTTCCTTGCCATACGCTGTATAACTTATCAAGTGCGTGTGATTCTAGACCTGAATTGATTTCGATGTATGGTGCTTCCAGATATCCATCACCCGGATCTGTAATATCCACACGTGAAATACGTCCAGATGTATCTAAAACAATATATGCCTTAGCAATTCTTGTAGATAAAATAACTGTCCAATTTGCTGGGATAAATGCGCTTGGTCCCTGAATAATCTTACTCGAATAATATACGGCATTACCTTGTGCATCATTATATCTTACAACATCATCTATATTATAAATTGCTGTAGAAGAAAATACTGTCCAGCCTGCAGTAGGTGTAGCATCCGGTGGATAAATTACAACCTTAGGTATTGCAACATAGGTATTTTCTGCATTCAATACATTTATTTCTTTTACGAAACCAATAGTAGATGGAATATAATTTAATCGTGCAACAATAACTTCACCGGTATTTTGTTCCGGTTGTAAAATAAATTCGGTAGATACCTGTTCAATTGTATTGCCGAATTTTCCTAATTTTAATGCCCATTCTTCAAACACTTGAATAATTTCATTGCTCTGAACTTTTGTAGATCTGAACAACTTATCAAATGCTTGAGCTGTACCTTTTTGTCTAATGGCACCCTGATAGAATAGATATTGGGTATTATTGGCTACCTGCAGATTATCAAGATAACTCTTGCTTTCGTAACCAATTAAATGTCGTCCCAATTCTTCAAGGCTCGGATTATCGATTACAACATTTGGATCGTAGAAGTATCTCATACTTTCTACAATAGTATCAAAGTTAGGTACAAGCTGATTGCCAATAATAAGATAACCAGCGGCTTCCATTTTACCATACCATCCATTACTTCTGAATCCATTGAAACGCAGACGCTGTTGCCTTGCTCTTAATAATGGAGAATAAACAGTATCATTGAAACTTGTTGTGTTATCTAATATAATAACGTGTTCTGTTTCAGATGTATTAACCTGTAGATAATAGATTCCGCCGGATGCTAATGTTGATGGCTCAACTGTGACAAGCATGCCATCTCTATTTGTTGTTATATTATTCGTAGGGATGGCTACACCGTATTTGTCAAGAATACTATATACACCATTTGATAATGATTCTACATCATTTGGGTAACCACGAGAAACAATAAGTGATGCCTTATTTGCTAACGGACTGAGTTGAATAGATGCATCAGGTGCCCAGTTTGTGTTTAACCAGAACAAGAATTGTTTAGCAGAATATAACCAATCATTTAATATATTTGTATCTTGATTTACATCATTGAATTGCCATCCCTGCGATCCTAAATATGCACCCCATCCAATTAATAAATCAAATACCTCTTGAGCTGATTTCAGAACAGATCCATATGGGGTTTTTGTAATTGTATCTGTTGATATAGGTTTATAAATTACAGAGATTCCGCCAATAATTGGTAGACTCTTTAATTTCTGATAGTTTGCCGAAACAAAGCTTTGTACTGTCTGAGTAGCTAAACTCACATAATACACACCATTATATCTAACAATATCTCCAGTGTTATATGTAGCGCCAACTGAGAAATATAAAAATGGTGATGGTGTGCCGCCGATTGATACATCTATCAATGTAGCATCCGAACGTCCCAATGTTATAAATTCTGCATTCAATAAATCGTAGCCATATATAGCAAAGGTACCATCTGCAAGAGCCCGGATAATGACACCACTATATGAGTAGGTAGCCACGACAGGACTCTTATGAAGAATAACCTCAAAATTAGTCGATGGGATAATTAAACTACTTGTTGTTGCGTTAGGGCTAACTGATTCGATATAGAGGTTAGTTGTATCTTTATTGGCGAAACCTGCAAGTTTGTTTGCTAGATTTACGTTAAGTGTTCTAACCTTTTGGCCAAATGTAGTAGCAATGTCTTTTCCTAAGAAAAGAATTCTATCACTGATCCATCGTTGATATCCATATCTAATCTGCACCACATTATCAACTGTTTCTGCATGAACTATTTGATCTGCATTCTTAGGACGCATCCATGCAAAGAATGGGTCACTACTCGTAAATGTATCATTCTGAACGAATTGCCAATTTCTATCTGACATTACAGGATCTACAGAATCAATCACTGTTATCATTCCGGGTGATAATTCTGTGCCAACTGTATCCCAGAATAACTCACCGTATGGTGCTGGGCGCATCAGGAATAAGAATTCCTGTACACTAAATGTATATGCAGATGTTGACATCCATGCTTGTTCGACCGGGGAGCCATCTCCGTATATCCAGTCTGCATCAAAGTGATCAAATGGTTCATAGTAATTGCCAGAGAATGCGACACCAAATAGGGTCATAACAGAGATAATTTCGCCGCCGGAGTTAACAGGAATGATTGCTGATAATCCGGGTCTTGCCCACATAGTCTGTTCTTGTGGCAACGTAGTGACAGGGTCATAGATGGCCGACGGGCCTTGACGAATTATGCCGAATTCTAAGTCTTGCCACATAAGCGTATGCGCTGAGGACCATACAGTTTGTCCAGCCATATTTAATGTACCGGGACCATATTGAGAAACCCACCACGATGGCTGTTCACTAAATCCTAACATCTCCCATGGGCGTGTATCTGGGTGAATAGTATCATAATAGTATTGGAAAATCCCCTTCCAATTACCCGGTAAGTTTAATGGTTGTGCCAAGCCATTTACAGCATATCTGTAATTATACAATTTCCATATATTGCCCACACCTGGTACAAAACTAGGAACTACAGCAGGATCTGTACTTGCAGAGTACCAATCATTGGCACGATAGTTTGCACGGTTCTTCGAGGACCACTTGTTTATGTAGGATTCTGTTACATCTAAATATTCTTGACGTGAGTATCGTGTCTGTCTAAAATATCCAGACTTTACTGATTCCACTCTTAATGGTAGATAGTATTGGTGTCTAAACTTATATTGAATTAAGTTATAGATTCTCTTTTCGAGTTCTAATAGAAGCTGATCTCTATAATCACCGTAAGCAATTGTTTTAGAACCATCGTGCCCAATTATAACCCATGTCGGGTTTATATAAGATGTGTCCCATTCCATTCTTGGTACATACGTAGAATATGCACCAATTTTAGAAGGAGTAGATGGGATATATGCTGGTAACGGATTCTTATATAAATTACAAATTATTGTGTTGCCAACCGGCACATTAGTTAAATTAAATTTAATATCAATTGCGAGATTAGTGGATGTAATTTCGTAATCTTCGCCGATAACAAGTAATCGTTCTTGCCCAGTTACATCGTATATGTATAAGGCATTCTTAGGATCTGATAGATCAATATAACTGGTTAGCGTTAGATTTCCGCCAACTGGTATAGTATTTGTCTCATTTAAATACGGACTGCCATTTGCAATCATGTAAGAATATGCAAATGCATTTGAAAATTCATTTGATATATTAACAACTTTTAATATTTCTTCAACCCATGCGCTTATCACAATTGTATTATTATGATATTGAATAGGATCAAATCCACGATTAATAAGTTGTAATGCAGTCCTTAAATATTTGTTCTTAAATTTTGTGTATTCATCTTGACTGAATCTTGTGCCAGCAATAAAATCAAGATCATCGGACGATGATATAAGCATTGTTTTTAATACAGGTGCTACATTCTGCAAAATATAAGAACCTACTGATCTATTTTTTCTTGTATCTCTGTAATTGGTATTTCCACCAAATGCAATACCGATTTCGCCGATCTGATTTGCAATGATAGATGCGAAATGTTGTGTTAAATCACTGCCACTAATTTCATAAACCTCGAGTTGATTTGGATTAGCTTCTAATTGCTGTGGTATCGCGAAATAGCCCAATGCATCTGGATTTAGTAATCCGTATGTATATGTTTGCACTTCGACAACTGGTGCCTGAGACTGTTGGGTTGTTAATAGTGACGTAATATATGCAACCAGATTCACATATACATCTTTATTAATTTCTTCAAATATATATCCGCCAACTTGATTTACAATGGTAGCACCGTTTACATTTACAGATAGATCAGCAGCTGGCTGAATCGGGCCTCCACCATATACGTATCCATATGGTGTGACACTTAGTTTAAATTGATATTTTGTGCCATAACCAACAACAAATTTATCAATTACTCGTTGCTTACTTGTTTCTAAACAATTTACAGGTGGCGGTGGCACAATATTATTGCACTGGCAAGGTTGATATAGATTCCAATTATTATATAATATTGGATCAGTCGTTGTCTTGTAATAGTAATAACCGTTAATTGGTAACTGAGTTGCGCCATATACATATCTATCAGTAATAAGATTATTCTGAAAAATAATATCCGATGCCTGACCTAGGGCAGTATATACAATAGGAAATCCTAATACAGGATCTATTGTTGCACCAGGTGTAGCATCAAGTTTATATGAAAATATCTTACTTCCGTAGAAGGTACTCTTAGGGTAGGTTACAGAGTTATCAAGGCCTACTCCGTTGTGATCATATAACTGAAATAAGGGTGGCTGATTTATAGATGCTTTATCGTTAAATGCTTCTTGCCATATTCCTAAACTGTAATACCATGTCTGGCCTCTTTGAGCACTATCAAATGGGCCATCTTCAGTAACAAAGACAATATCACCCTCGAGAATCGGAGTAGACCATGCGGTATATGGTTCGAAATTCATAGTACCATCTGGTAATACAAATGCTTCAAAGATATATTTGTTTATTGAACTTGGTGCCACAGCATCCCATGCTGCTGAGTCCCACGGCGCTATTTCCCATGGGAATAAGTTTACAAGAATAGATGTTGTATCATTAAAGAAACAAACTAATTCACCACCAATAAAATCAGTACCTAATTCGGCATTAACTGTTGTTGCAAGTTGCCCTTGATAATCTGCCAGTAATAATGGTGATCCAAATGTATTATCTCTAAATCCGTAATTAATCTCTGATCTAAATTGAGTTCCTGTCTTATAAAGATTTAGATCGGCAATAAATTGGATAATAGGTCTTAATGCTCTCGTAGCATTAGATGGGAAGGAAGAAGATGCAAATGCAATGGTTGTTGTAATCGCATCTATATTAAACCATTTATTAGTTCTGGACCATGCATTTCTGTCAAGGGAGCCACGCTCAATGGTAATATAATCGCCGACGCCGGGCTGTGTTTGAGAGTCCCATGTATTCATATCCCAATATGCATTGTTGATAATTCTACCAGTTGATAATTGAATTGCTCCATCCCACGGTAAAAATTCAAAAACAGTCCCGGGAGTATAATCCGGGAATTGTGGAACTAATCTAATACCGATACATCCACCTATGTTTTCTACAACGTGTGGTGTAGAATAAACAGGATCACCGATTAATGAGATGGTTAATCCTGTTGTAATAGTTAAATTTGCCGGGGTCGCTCCCGGAATACTATTTGTATTAAATGATGATTTGCCAACAATATCAGCACCTGTCACACCAGTAATAGTAATTGTTGCAAGACCTTGCTCAACCCAATAATAATTCTGATAGTTAATAAACATATCATAATCAATTGGTGGTCCGAAACTATAATATTCTGATTCAAATAATCTATCTTGGTTGAGTACATTGCCACCGTAATATTCAATGTTGTCTAATAGATCTTCATAGAAGAAAATATTTGTCTTATTACTGCTTGCATCTTGTGCGTATGCAGTCGCTTCTAACTGCCACCATGTCCTATTTTTACTCGGCTCTGGAAGATAAAAATCAGTAACAGGATTATAATCACCGGCAGTTCTACGTCCTAAATATCCTGCTAATAAATCACTATCTTTCTTTGAAAAAACTTGGTCAAGTGTAGCGTCAAAGAATTTAGTTTCAGTTACTGTTTGAAATACTGCCGGCAGTTTTTTAATATACTGAGTCATTTATACTCTCATGTTTTGATCTGTTAAGTTAGCCACTATTTGCACATTATTTACTGTTGCAGTTGATATAAACAATTCATTAGGATTTGCTATAATTTCAAATAAGTCGCCAAATAATGAATTAGCATTATTAGGTACAATAACAACTGTACTAATAATTGTAGAAAGCTGCTGGTGTATGAATGCTGCTAATTCTGTATAGAAGAAGTTTTCGCCGAAATCCCAATTCCTAATATCAAAATATTGGTCTATAGCAGTTATAACCATTGTCTTGACTTCATTATCACTAACGCTAGACGAGGATGATTTTACCACCTTAAATGTTGCTTGTAATTCAGTTGCTGCCTGTGTGCCGAATAGAATTTTAAATATTCCCGAATTCCATACCATTGAATCGCTGACCATTTTATACTGATCTAGATTTTGAAATTGTATTCTGAGTTCTTCAGTCGTCGGCGCTGCTGGTAATGTAAGTGTGGTACCATTACTATTTTTCCAATTTATTATATCTGTATAATAACTATTGGTAATAACAATCATATCAACAATATTAGTTGCTGCAGGATCTACACGTTGGTCAATTGGAGAGTAATGACTCCATTTAAAATATACAGGTAATTGTTCTGCTGTTGGTATTGTTGTATTCTGTGTAAATGATTTACCATTCTTATCATAGTGATATAAATCAGGTGTCTCCTCAATAACATTGCCTGTGACATATCCTGTATTATTTGTAGTCACAAATTGCAAGGTATAATATACACCGAATCCCGGAGGGCTCACAGATGATAGTAAATATGATTTGTCTGTGAAATATGTCGTTACGATACTCGATTTATTCAAGATTAAATCTATTCCTGCTAACCATGGATAGGTTGTAGTATCATTATTGAAAAATGCTGTCAACTGATTTGCAATGGTAATAGTTGGCGTAGTTAATGGGTCAGTATATTGAATTTGTGCTAAATTGTTGATAAACAATAAATCTACTTCATCCATATAGATGTATATGAACCCGGATGTCATTACTGTACTAGGATTAATAATGTCCGAGTTATTGGTTAATAACATATTAGCAATATATGGAGAACTATATAATGTTGTATCGACTCCGACATTTACTATAGGAAAATAAACATACAAATCAGTAGCAATATTCTGCAAATCTATCTTCCATCTAGAAACCCACGGACGAGTGCTTTGATAGCCAGATATAGCATCCACATAGTATTCGAATACAACTCTATCATCTGGAGAAACAACTCTATCAAATGCTCCCGGGTCATCTGGAATACCGTCACTATTTGCATCTATTAATGATACCTGTACTTTTGCAGGATCTAAATATCCATCATCCTGAATATAGACTCCAGAAATGTTAAAATCAACTTGTCTATTTAAGAAAGAAGTTGTCGGATTAGAAATAACAGGTAGATTATTATCAATGATACTATTTGTATTAACAAATGGCATAATTTCGATAGAATCTTGTAATGCTAAACCAGTTGAATTATCAATAACTATCTGATTAGGTTCCCAATAGAATCTAACATCTCTATATGATTCAAATACATAGACTCTACCTCGTGCTATAAGATCATATGTTGTTGTTCCAAGTTGATTATTACTAGCTATAGAAATGTATAATAAACCGCCTGCTGCTGGATTCCAACTCACAGGAAGTGATGGCGACCAATCAGAATATATTTGTCCTGTTAAAGGTGGTGCATATTCCCACGGCTGATCGGCCTGGTTTGATAATCCGGGTGTTGCAAGAGTAGATGTGTGCCATTCGTTTGTTAATAGATCATAATATAGCCAGAATGAGATACCGGCCTGTATTGCTGTCACAATTTCTGCAATTTCGGTGCTAGTCAATGCATTCCTGAAGATAGGATACAGATTCATTGCCTGATAGTTTGTTTGTTCTTCAACGCCCAATTCCACTGGACCAATGTTAGCAAACGGATTCAATGGATTCACAATTACAGGAATACCGGACTGAACAACACTATTAACGCCTGCTGAATTAAGTGTCGTTAAGTTTGCAGGATTTGCAAATTGTAATACAGCGCCTGATTCAATAAATGCCCATGGCTCATATATATTTGTATTGAGAGTATCTGGATTGTTTGGATTAAAATCATTCTTTAATTCTACTGCTGGCGCAGTTGGAAGAACTGTATTAGCAAAATAACCTGTTGTATTTTTAAATTTCAATGGACTCGGTTTCCAGAATAATGGTAACTGATATGGATTACTTAGATTCAGAATAGAATAACCCGGATCACTAGGTGCCTGTTTGTTAACTCTAATTTTAGATTCAAATTGAGGCAAATATTCATCATAGAAGAAATTATTGACCTTAGGATCTTGTAACATCGTT
>Ga0114951_10002060_pt1 | contig 23501 bp, 17 predicted proteins | sample AM7aDNAmetaG_FD_88677 | JGI IMG/M metagenome (GOLD analysis project Ga0114951, IMG submission 88677) | Freshwater microbial communities from Finland to study Microbial Dark Matter (Phase II) - AM7a DNA metaG | ecosystem: Environmental > Aquatic > Freshwater > Lake | place: Finland: Lake Alinen... | reverse complement strand
CGGTCGCTCAGGACCCCCGCAAGCAGCGTGGTGCCGCCGTAGATGTAGAGGTAGAGCGCGGCAAGCCAGGCCACCGCTCCTGCGGAGGTATGGAATGAGCTTTGCAGTTCGTCGAAGATCGTTCCCGGGACCGCTATTCGCTGGAAGTAGGCGAAGAAGTAGAGGGCGGACATGCTGACCAGGATCAGCATCTCCGTCCGGTTGCGGCGAAGATACTCCGCCACCGCGCCCCCCGCCGGGTCGGGTGCCGGGATTTCAGCAGGAGGAGCTTCACGTCCGGTTGGAGCAGGTGGCACGGGGATCTGTCTCATGCGCGCCGCTGTGTCCGGCGTGGTTTCGCGGCCCGGGCCCCGATGCGGCGGGAGCCCGTCCCGGACGCAGGCGATTGTCGCCCCGGGACGGCCACAACGGCTTCGGCCAGCAACTTCTCCAACCCCGGCAGCAGCGGCCCCGTCCAGGGCTGGAACAGGTAGGAGGTCGTTTCATACCCCCCGCGCTTCATCTCCGCCGAGTCGGGCGCATAGCACAGGGCGCCGTTGGTGTACCCCAGGAGAATGGCGCGGCGCGGCGGCGCGATGGCGGATTCCACGTAAGCCCCCAGCGCCAGCAACGGCTCGACGTTGAGGCCGATCAGGGCGAACTCGCGGCTCAGCCAGAGCGTCTGAACATGAAGGTCTGCATGATCGGGGACTTCCTTGCCTGATTCGATCAATCGCAGGCATTCCTGGGCGTAGAGCCGTTCATACCTGTTGTCGCTCTGAAGCAACGGCTTGAGTTGCGCTGCCTGCGTGTACCGCTTCCGGCAAGGGGCGCAGACTGTGTTGATCTTCCCCTGGAGTATGAGGTCGCTGATCTGCAATTGCTTCCCGGAGGTGAGAATCGCGAGCGATTCGGCAAGGAGTTCTCGGCCGATCGGTTCCAGTTCGGCGTGGTTGAGTTCCCGCCAGCGGTCGCCGTTTGCCGCGTGTCGCGGGCGAGTGTCCGCGCCAGATCCCTGCAGGAAGAAGGGGATGACCTTTGGCCCGAAGGCGCGCGACATCTCCGCGCGCCATGCGCCGACGAAGTCGGCGGTGATCAAGTGCTGCGCCCCCGTCGCGACCGGGTGGCAGGAGAGCCGCATGCCGATCGCCGCGATCTCCCCGGCCTTGTTCCGGATGGTCAGCGTTTGCATTCTGCCGTCAATCGGCCCGTCCGGGCGCGGCGCGTTGACGACTTCCCCGTTCCGCTCCAACCGGCGGTTCATGGGGAAGCCCGTCTTTCCTTCGGCGAACCAGAGGGTGCCTTCGAACAGGGACCCCGCCGCCTCGTGCGCCGCTTCCGCGACCTGGTCGAACAGCCACGCCTTGTAGCGCTTGGCCGACTCAATGTCCTGCGTGAAGCTATCGAAGATGCTCCGGTCAACGATGTGAGGTCCGCCGTGCGTGTGGGAGGCGTTCAGAAGGACATTCTCTTCCGGGCAACCGACGATCCTGGCGAGCCGCTTGTGCAGGGAGGGGGGGCTTGCATAGTCGGTGAAGCCGATGAGGTCCGCCGCGCCGATCAGCGCCCGCCGCGGCCCCTCCTCGATCACGATGGCCGTAAACGTCAGGGGATCGTGTACGCCGTCAAAATGGTCCTGTCTTGCGCCATACCCCCCCATCGTCGTGCGGAACGGCGGGGTGATGTTCCGGCAAGCCAATCCGATGCGCATGGGGCCTCCTTTTAATGAACGGGGAGCGCGATGGGCGCGCGGGGCAGGCGGACCGCATCCTCATGGGTGCGGTTCCAGCAGAGGCCCCACGCTGCGCCTCAGCAGTAGGCGCGGCTCGAATTCCCGCCTCTCCGGCGGGCGCCAGCCATTCGTAACCTGATCGATGAGCATCTCCGCAGCGCCCGCCCCCAACTCGTACGCCGGCTCGCGGAACGTCGTGAGCACGGGGTCCGCGGCCCAATCCCCCAACGCGCCGAATCCGATGATTGAAACGTCGCGCCCGACCACGCGTCCCGCTTCAGTCGCCGCCTGGCATGCTCCCCCCGCGTGCTCGTCGCGGGCGCAAACGATGCCCGTGGGAGGCTCCGCCCTCTTGAAGAACTCCCGCGCGAGGATGTATGCTGGAAAAGAATCCGTCTTGATGCAGATCGCAACCAAACCTTCGTCCACTACGAGGCCCGCTCTCGCCATCCCCTGGCGGAATCCATCCAGCGTCTTGGCGTAGAAGTTGTACTGCGGATCCGTCCCGATATAGGCGATGCGCTTGTGCCCCATGGACGCCAGAATGTTCACCGCCTCCATCGTCGTCTTGCGATGGTCCACCCAGGTGGAGCATGTCTCCACATCCGGCTGTTCCAGGTTCGCCACCACCACGGGCACCCTGCGGGATTGGATGCTCAGGATCTCCTCTATCGCATCCGTCCCCTCAATGAAGAGAAACGCGCCGAACCGGCCCACCAGGGAGGGTACATCCTTTACGGCAACGGAGCGCTCGCTTCGCGGGGAGAGCAAGTCCCCCTCTGTAATCAGGGGAACCAGGGTGAACCGATAGGCATTCCTGCTCAGGGTATCCTGGATTCCCTCGAAGATCACCTGCCCCTCTTCCGACAGGCTCGCGCGTCCGGCAACGTTGTAGAGGACCGCAAGTTCCGGTCGCGCAGGGGGATCCCTCTGCGGCAGGACCAGAGCGCTGCGCCCCGGCGCCCTCATCACCACCCCGTCCTTGGCCAATAGGTTGATCGCCGCGGAAATAGTAGGTCGGCTGTACCCGCACTCCTCGGCCAGCTTTCTTTCCGGTGGCAGGTATGAATTGACCGGGAATATCCCCTCCTTGATGCGCCGTCGGATATCCTCGGCGACTGTTTCGCACGCACGCGACCTGCGCCCTCGTTTTTCAAGCACTTTAGTAATTCTCTTTGGTAACAGATATAACCATCGGCCAACTGGCAGCAATATTATCTGATGGGCCAGTATTTGTCAAGGAACAATACGTGGAAAATTATGCTGTATGCCATCTTGACATTGGGCTATTTATGCGATATTATCCAGTGGAGAATTATGGTTAGCCTACGATTGCCGATGGTAAAGCAACACTTGGGAGGAGGTGAACGGCACCAAGGATTGTCGCTGCTTTTCCTGTGTAGCTTCCGGAGAAGTCTTTGGCTACGGTTGTCAGCAAGGTTCAAAGGAGGTTCATGAGATGAGATCCTTCAAGAGATGGGTGAGCGCCTTTACGCTGATTGAGTTGCTTGTGGTGATCGCGATCATAGCAATCCTCGCCGGGATGCTGCTGCCCGCCTTGGCGGCCGCGCGCGAGAAAGCTCGCCGCGCATCCTGCATGAACAACCTCAACCAGTTTGGCAAGGCGCTCCAGAGCTACTGCGGCGACTACGGGGAATACTTCCCTTCCTACACGGCCTACGGAACCTACATCGCAGATTACAGCGTTCATGTGGCTGGGCGCTATTACCGCCCGTCCGACATGGGGGCCTACAAAGACGGCAAGGGCGCAACAGTTTATACGAACGTCCTTTGGGATGAGGGATCTTGGTCGCAGAACAACGGCAGTTACTCCACGGCCGGAAGTTTTCTGACGGACTTCCGCTCGATCTTCCTGGGCAGCAGCAGGAGCGACGACGTGGGAGGCTTGAACGCTGCCCCGACAGGCACGTTGAATCTGGCGCCCCACGGCCTCGGGTTCCTCACGAGCGCGGGCTACTTGCCCGATGGCGCGGGCTTTTTCTGCCCCTCCTCGACGAATATGCCTTCCACCCGGATCCGGAGCGTTTTCAACGGTCTCATCAAGTCGAACACGTTCACCAGCATTGTGGACTTGAAGTCGGCGGGTGGGACGGATGCGCACTCCATAATGTACGGCAATTGGAGCATTGCCTCGTCGCTGGGCTCAGCGGCAAACTCATGGGCAGGCGGAAACTACTGGGGGCGGGTGGTTCAGTCCAACTACGCGTACCGCCTGATGCCGATGGGCCTGTTCCCGGACGATCCACGCGGGTCATATATCGGCTCCACTGTGCGCGTCGCCTGGACTTCTCCGGCGGTCACCAAGACGCTTGGGACCCAGGTTGGCCCTCCGCTCTTCAAGACGCAGAAGCAGCTGGCGGGTCGCGCTGTCGTCGCCGATTCCTTCGGCAAGAATCTCTCGGAGTTGACGACGGTTGCCGGCAACGGCTTCTATGGCCATCGTGACGGTTACAACGTTCTCTACGGCGATTGGCACACGAAGTGGTACGGCGATCCGCAGCAGAGCTTCATCTGGTGGGCACAGATCGGAACCGGCGTATCCTCGAAGGCATACGGCTTGGACAACAACATCATTGGCGGCTACGACTGGATAGGCAATTCCAGTTGGAGCCAGTGGAATCACGGCTCACTGTATGCATGGCACCTGCTTGACGTTGACACGGGCGTGGATGTGGGGGTAGACGCGACGCATTGATCACATTGACGGATGCGCTCTGTTCCCCGGCGTCGGGCTGCGGCCTGACGCCGGGGAATTTGAGTGCGTCTCCCGCTGCAAGGCAGATGAATTCCCTGTAGCAACCATCCCAGAGCAAATCAACCGGGGGCTGCTGTCTCCACCGCGACGAGTGCGGAGGAAGCGCTTGACGGAAGCCCCGATTGCCGGAGGAAGTAAATGCGTCGAATCACTGCTGGCTTGTTCCTCCTTCTGCTGTGCCTGCCGTTGTGCGCGTCGGCGGCTGGCGAGGGCCGGCCCCTGCCCGCCGCCTCCCTTCAAGGAGATGGTTTCAGGATACTGGTCACCCCATGCGGCGCGTTGCAGATTCAGAAAGGAGAGGAACTTTTCAGCATTGAGAGCTCCTTCTCCAGTCCCGGAGCAACCATCGGCTTCAACGCACTTTCGGAGCAGCCGGGCAGGAACCAGGACGCATTATGGAAGCCGGCGGTGCGGGCCATGGACAAGGATAGCGCCGTTATCTCCGCCCGCTGCAACTCCTATACGTTCGAGCGAACCGTGCGCATCGAGGGGGACAAGGCGCGCGTGCTCGACAAATTCACCAACCTCTCGCCGGAGGCCGTTGCGATCGGAATGGAGCACGCCCTCTCCACACGCAAGCCGTTCCTCAGTTGCCTGCTGGGAGGCATGCCGGAACAGAGCGCATCCAACCGCGCAGAGAACCCCACCCTCTTCGTCGCGGCCGAGGACGCCGCGCTCGGGGTCCTTGCCGTGGACGATGTCTTCCGCCTGCGCCTATCCATCCTGGCGCAGCCGGCTCGTGCCCTTCTGAAGCAGGATCACTTCGGCATGGACAAGGGGAAGAGCTACACCTTCGAGTGGGCGCTGTATCCGCTGGACCGGAAGGCGGACTATTGGACGTTCATCAACCGCGTGCGCAAGGATTTGAAGCTCGACTTTGCGATCCAGGGCCCCTGGAGCTTCTTCGACGTGCAGACGAACGCCCGCCTTGTCAATGACCCGCAGGCATTGAAGGCTTACTTGCAGCGAAAGAAGCTCGGGATTGTCGCACTGACCCCCTGGTTGGATTACGAGAACCTGGACCGGGCGACCGGCAAGCTCGTAACGCGCGACCAATACAAGCAGATGATGCAGAAAGCAGCGCGAGCGTTCCGCATGGCCGATCCGAACATCCTAGTCACCGGCTGCATCGAGTCGTTCCCGATGCCTCTGTCGCTTGAAGAGGCGCAGAAACTGTACAGCCGGCTGCCGGAGAAGGCGCAGGGATACCCCGCCGTCACTCCCGCCATGCTGGAGGGGATTGCGGGAATGGACGCACGGCGGCGTGACTCCCTGATTCAAACCGCCGACGGCAAGATTCTCTCGGAGATTTATCTCCGGGCCCTGATGAATCCGGACGGCAGCCTGAATTACGAGAAGAAAATCCCGCTGGCGGCCCTCATGGCCTACGCCGCGCCAGGCAATGCGCAGCAGGAATTCCTCCTCGGGCAGGCCCGCTTCATCATCGAGGAAGTCGGTCTGGACGGCATCTACATCGACTCCTTCAGTTTCGCCTGCGACGGCTATACTGCGGAGCAGCGCTTCAGTTACCATGGATGGGACGGGACCACCGTGGACGTGGACCCGGCCACCGGGCGCATCGCGAAGAAATACGTGGATGTGGAGTTGGCGGGCGCGCCAGCCAAAGCGGAGTTGATCAACTACGTCCTGAAGACGGGGAAGGTGTTCGTGGCAAACGGATACAGCCCCACGCGGGAGGCGCAGTCGCTCCCGGCATTTCGCTTCGAGGAAGCGGAGTGGTGTTTCGAACCGCTGGAGCTCGGCCGCGGGGAGAAGCCGCCGCTCTTCTACCGTATGTGCCAGGGGCACCTGAGCACCCCCATCGGCCTGGGCTTCCGTCCCGAGCGGCTGAAGAACGGCCAGGAAGCTTACGCCAAAGCCATCATGAAATCCGTCATCACCTACCTGCGCCACGGGGGGCTTTATTATCACTACACCACCGACATTCCCTCCGCGGGCCCCGGCGCGGGCGAGTACGGTCCGCTCAATCACATGTACCCGATCACCCCGATGGAACTGCACGAGGGATACATTGTCGGGAAGGAAAGGATCATCACGGCCGTCTCGGGCACTTACCTCTGGAAGACCCCCGCGAGGCCGAAAGTGCTGCTATTCGATATCACGGGCCGGCAGATCGATGCCCGAGCGGAGATTCAAGCCGTCGAAGGCGGCTGGTCGGTCAAACTGAACATCGAAGACTGGGAAAGCGTGGCGGTGATCGAGTAAGCCACCGGCGCATGGTGGAAACCATTCCGTTAATGGGAGAACGAGGTCATGCGAAAACACTGGAGAGGTTGGAAGACGCTGGCAGCGAGCGCGGCATTGTTCCTCTTCCCGCTACTGGCTGCGGCGGAGTGCACGATTACGGTGACGTCGGACCCGGCCATGCCGGTGGCGAACTTGGTCAAGAACCCCGGCTTTGAGGAGGGCGTTACGGGATGGGACCAGTTCAGCATGACCGCCGCCGACGGCGTGACCGACGCCGAGGCCCACTCCGGCAAGTTCAGCTTCAAGCTGATCGGCCAGAAAGGGGTGAACAAGGGAATTCGTCAGGGGCGCATCGGGCCGCAGGAGTTCAATCCCCCCATTCCCGCCGGCACCCCCATCACCGTCAGCGCCTGGTGCAAAAGCGTCGGCATGAACCCCGACGGCGGCGCGTGCAGCCTCAGCGGAACCATCTCGTACGTCGATGGCACCGACAGCTACATCACCACCCCCGTCTTCCCCAAGGTGGCGCACGATTGGATCAAACAGACTGCCTGCTACGTCCCGAAAAAGGATGTGAAGTGGATCGACCAGCTCTATGGCGCGCTCTATTATGACCAGGCAGGCCAAGCCTGGTTCGACGACCTCTTCATGGCGGTCGGCAAGCTCAAACTCGCCTACAAGGTCGCCTGCCCGAACATCAAGTCCGTCCGGCTGTACAGCGAAGAGCGGGGGCTCCTCAAGGACTCCGGCCTGCTCGCCAAGGGAACCAATGCCGCAGAAGGCTCCATCGAAAGCCCGATCCTGTTGGACCATTTCATCGTGCAGGTCGAGGACGCCGACGGCAATGTGTATCGGGAGCGCTATCCGAAGGAGGAGCCGGCGTTCGCCAAGGCGGCGGAAGGAGAAACTCCCCTCTTCGATCGCTTCCCCCGCGAGATACTGGCTGCCGGCACGACCGAGAGCTATGCCGCCACACTGCCTGCGATTCCCGCCGGCAAAAGCGTGACGCTTGAACTGAAGGCGCGCGCCGATTCGGAAAATATCGCCGGCTGCGCCCCTGTCCTGCAGATGCAGCTGAACGGGAAAGACGTCACGCTGGACAAGCTGGTCGAGCGGAAGGCGCGCTTCACCTTCGCCGACGGCCGGGACAATCCGGTCGCGCAGGGCATCAAGGTCTTCTATCTCTATTACGCCCCGAACTTTTTCCCCATCGACCCCCAGAATCCGTACTTCCCCACCGACATCCCGCGCAACGATCCCTATACTTTCAAATTCAACGTGACCGCCCTGGCGAAGGAAGGGAAGAACCTCTTCACGCTCCAGAACGCCGGCGTGGCGGGGAAGGGATCCGCCATGATTGTCGAGGGTGCGAAATTGGTCATTCGGTAACATAAGGTAACCAAGTGAGGCCACTATGATGACGAAGACGATTTTCGCGTGCGTGTTAAGCGTTTGCATTCTCTCCGCGGCGCCGCAGGGTGCGCGCGCGGCGGACAACGACCTACCCTTCATCGCGCCGAAAACGGTCGCCGCCGCGCCGTACACGGTGGAACTGACTCCGGGCGCTGCGGTGAAGATCGCGCTCAAGGGGAACACTTACGTGTTGACCTCCGAGTTCTCGACGATTCCCGGGTGGGCCAAACTGGAGGAGCAGGCCGCGACGGGATTCAACCCGGTGAAGGTCGCCGGAAGCACCGCGACGGCGGAGACGGCCTCCTTCACGCTGAAGCGGGAAATCCGCAAGCAGCCGGAATGCGTCGAAGTCTGCGACACCCTCACCAACAAGAGCGGCGAGAATCTTCCCGTTATCATCCGGCATCAGGCGCGCCTGCCGGACTTCACCAGCTTCCGCCTCGGCGGACGCAAGATCGCCCTGAAGCGCGCCCAGGCCGCGGAGCCGCAGAACCCCACCACCATCGTGCTGACTCCGACGGGTTCCGTAGGGCTCCTGGCGCTCGATGACGCCTTCCGCATCCACGTCCTCAACTATGGACTGAACGGCGTCTTCGGCGTCGCCGACCAGAACCGCGTGCTCGCCCCCCACGCCTCGACGACGGTGCGCTTCGCCATCTTCCCAAGCGATGTCTCCGATTACTACGCGCAGATCAACGCCATGCGCCGCTTCCTCGGCGTCAACTTCCGCATCGACGGCGGCTTCGCTTTCGGCGGCGGACGTGTTGATCACGAGAAGAACAACGAGGGGCGCGAACTGCTCAACCGCAAGAGTTCGCTGGAGGACTTCAAAACCTTCATCGGCAACAAAGACGCCAAGTTCTGCCCCTCCAGCCGCGTGGAACGCTACAAGGGCAAGTACGCCGAAGGGCCGGACTGGCTGATGGTGGCGAACGCCGATTTCTACAAAGAGCAGTTTGCCCGGGAGAAAGAAGCCGTTCCATGGGTCCAGACCGCCCTTTACTTCTCCAACAACTTCTATGCGGCGGAGGACGGCAAGGAGAAATACGCCGAGTGCCGCTTGATGAACCCGGATGGATCGCAGGCGGACTACCGCGACCCGAACTACCCGCTCTGGCTGGCGATCGACGGCAATGCGTACGCGAAGGATCTGGAGAAGACGCTTGACTTCATCATGTTTACCGTCGGGACGGACGGCGTCTACTGGGACGAATTTGAGCGCAGCGCCGCGGATTACCATTTCGGTGACCCGTGGGACGGCGTCAGCGCCGATATCGACCCGCAGACCCACCAGATCACGCGGCTCAAAAGCTCCGTAACGCTCCTCACCCAGCCGTGGCGCCTCAAGCAGGTCGACCGCATCATGGCCGCCAAGAAATACCTCATCATCAACGGCGCGCCGACCACCGATAGCATGCTCAAGGCCATGGCCAACTACAAAGTGCCGCGCTTCACCGAAACCGGGAGCATCACCAATTGCCTCGGGATGCACCTCTACAGCCCCATTGCCCTGGGGGACCACGTGACCGAGCGCACCGACGTCGATTGCTACCGCTGGATGCTCCAGGCCCTCAATTTCGGCTGCGTCTACTACTGGTATTCCGATCAAGTCGTCTGCCACATTCACCCGAACCTCGGGTCCTACATGTTCCCCATCACCCCCGTCGAACTGGGGGAGGGGTACATCATTGGCAAGGAACGCATCCTGACGGCCAAGAGCGGCCTGTTCTCCTTCGGCGATGCCGCCCCGGTGGAGACCCACTTCTTCAACGCGCAGGGAGTCGAAACCCCCAAGACGCTGCCCACCGTCGTCAAGGACGGGAAGACATACTATAAAGTGGAACTGGAAGAGTTCGAAAGTTGCGCCCTGGTAAGGAAGGATGCCCAATGAAGCGCTTCGCCATTCTTGTCGCGTTCTCTTGCATCGCCGCGCTCTCGTACGCAGGGGATGTCTGCTGCCCGCTGAAGCCCGATCCGCCGCCCGCCATGGACGGCAACATGGCCAAGTGGTACAGAAACCCCTCCCCTATCGTCGTTGGGGCGATCAGGTCACGTTCAACAAAGCCAAGTGGAAAGGAGAGGACGACCTCTCCGGCACGCTTTGGTTTTACTGGGATGAGAATTATCTCTACGTCGCCGCGGAAGTGATCGATGACAAGTTCGTCCAGGACCAGTCCGGCGACAAAATCTGGTATGGGGACCACCTCGAATTCTTCCTCGACCCGAAGTATGCCCCGAACGTGAAGGGGCATTTCACGGACGAGCAGTTCCATATCGGATTCTCCCCAGGCAACCTGTCCAAGACCGGCGACGCGCTCTTCGACATCCCGCCTGAGGTATCCATCGCGAATCCCGCGGGGATGTCTGCGGAAGGGATCCGCCTGGCGACCGTGCGGACCGAGAAGGGCTACAACCTGGAAGCCTCCATTCCCTGGAAGCTCCTCAAGGTCAAGCCGAAGCAGGGAATGTTGCTCGGCGCGGATCTGTGCATCTCCGACACCGACAACCCCGGCATGCAGGAGAAGATGACCAGCCTCGTGCCGGGGCCGTGGGCCTGCGAGTGGCGTGAGCACCTCGTGCCAATGAAGCTCTGTGACAGCCAGGGCAAGTAGGGAACGCGGCCGCCGAAGTCTTCGGCCACAGCGATCCCAGGACGACCGCGCAGTACTACCAGGCAATCCGACCCAAGGCAATCAAGGAGGCGATCCTCAGCCTACGACGGACAGGAACGGAGGTTGATCGTGAAAGGAAGTGATTCAATCGTGCCGTTATCGTGCCGCACCCACCTTTTGTAACACCCCCATCCAAAGGTGGACAGAAAAGGCCCTGCATCACAATCTGATGCAGGGCCTTCTGTAAACAATGGTGCCCGAGACTGGATTTGAACCAGCATGGGTTTGACCCCACTAGGCCCTCAACCTAGCGCGTCTGCCATTTCCGCCACTCGGGCTCATGACTTCAGGGAGGATTCTATCACCGCGCCTGAATTCGGTCAAATGTTCCACATGAGAACTGTGACGGCTTACGACACGGAGGGGAGGGAGGAACGGGGAGGGCGGAGAGTGGAAACCGGCGCACCCAGTCCCTATAATGCCCGGTGATGATATGCGTCTGCAACTGAGGGACTTGGGATAATGATCACTATTCTGCTTCTGCTGATTGCGGCCTCCTTCATTCTGTCGATGGTGGGGACGGCTGTTATGGCGCATCTCTCGCGGAGGATGGGTCTGGTGGACCATCCGGGCGAGCGGAAGATTCACCACGCGCCGACGCCCAAAGGGGGCGGCGTCGCGTTCTTTGTGGCGATATGGCTTCCGATATGGCTGGGGGTGGCGGCGTGCTGGGGGATGAACCGCACGGGCTGGACGCCCCCGGTCTGGCCCGAGGTAACGGGGTATATCTCGGGGGTGATGAACGTCACGCCGCGTTTGGGAATCATCTTCCTGGGCTCTCTGGTGATCTGGGGACTCGGGCTGGTGGATGACATCCGGCATCTCTCCCCCTGGACGCGGCTGGCCGCCGAGGCGCTGGTTGCGCTGGGGCTGGTGTACTTCGGGATCAGCGCAAGCCTCTTCATCGACAGCCAGATCGTCAAGACGATCATTACCGTCCTGTGGGTGGTGGGAATGGTGAACGCCTTCAACCTGCTGGATAATATGGATGGGCTGACGGCCGGGGTGGGGGCGATCATCGCGTTTTTCTTCTGCATCGTGGCGCTGCAGATCGGGCATTTGTTCATCGCCGCGTTCCTCTGCTGCGTGATCGGCGGCCTTGGGGGATTCCTCATTTACAACTTCCCCCCGGCGTCGATCTTTTTCGGCGACAGCGGCGCGACGCTGCTGGGATACCTTCTGGCGGTGCTGACGCTCGAATCCACTTTCTATGAGCATGGGGCGCAGCCGACGCAGAAGTATTTCCCGATCGTGATGCCGCTGCTGATGTTCGCTATGCCGCTGTTCGATACGCTCTCGGTGGTCTGGATACGGCTGCGCGCGGGACGCTCCCCCTTCCAGGGGGATACGAACCATTTTTCGCATCGGCTCGTCGGGCTGGGGATGTCGCGCCGGCAGGCGGTGCTGACCATTTACCTCGTTACGGCCACGGTCTGCATGGGGGCTACGATCCTTTACTACGCCAGCCCGACCGCGATTTTCGTGGTGTTCGTGCAGTCGCTCGCTATCTTCACTATCATTGGGATACTGGAACGTGCCCGGCCGGACAAAGCAACGCGCCCATAATAAGGCGGCTCCTCCGCCGAACGCGCCCGAAGCCGTCGCGCTTCTGCTGGGCGGGCGGCTTCGTCAGGTCTCTTTCGGGCTGGTGCTGCTGGGGGCAGGCGTTGGGCCCCTCGCTCCCACGCTCGAGGCCACCCTTTCGCTCCGGCTGATCGCGGAGTTCTTCTTCCTGCTGGCCGGGACGCTGTGGCTGGCGTCGCAGGCTCTGGACGGACGGCTCCGCCTGGTGACCGGGGGCGTCGGCATCGCGCTGCTCTTCCTCGTCGGCGCGCTGCTGTGCGCCACGGTGAACGCCATCTACAGGTACCCGGCCTTCCTCACGCTGCTGTCCTGGCTCTCGGCGACCATCGCTTTCCTCGTGGTGATGAGCGAGTGCCGCTCGCGCGACCGGCGGCTGATGCTCTTCCTGACCCTCGGGGCGGGCGCATTCATCACTTCGCTGCATGGGCTGCACCAGCTTTTCATCGAACTGCCCTCGGCGCGGCAGGCCTTCGTCCAGAACCAGGCGACGGTGCTGAAGCAGTTGAACATCTCCGCCGATATGGCGCAGGATTTCGCCGGCCGGCTGGATAAAGACCGGATCTTCAGCACGTTCCTGATCGCCAACTCCTTCGCGGGCTATCTGCTGCTCATGATCCCAGCGTTGCTGGGGTATCTCGCGGATGGCTGGCGCAAGCGGAACCCGCGGCAAACGGTCCTGGCGGGCATCCTCCTGCTGCCGATTCTGATCGCATTCGCCGCCACCGGTTCCAAGGGCGGAGCGGTGGCGCTGGGGGTGGGACTGGTGGTGTTCGCGGTCTGGGGGTTCCGCGAGTTCATCCTCAGCCATCGAATGCAGTTCGCCTGCGCCGTCGGGGCCATCCTGGTGGTGATGGGGATCGCGCAGTTGTGCGGATTGCTTCCGAAGCCGGGCGAATTCGCCGGCTCGTCGTCGGTGCGTTACGGATACTGGCGCGCGGCGATCCAGGTCTTTGAGAAGCATCCGGCCATCGGCGTCGGGTTGGACAATTTCGCCGACCAATACGCGGCGGTGAAGCGCCCCGAGGACCAGGAGGTGCGCCGCACTCACAACGATTACCTGCAACTCCTGGCCGAGGGCGGAGTGCTGCTGCTGGCGGCCTACGCCTTCTTCCTCGTGATGTACTGGCACAGGGTGGCGCGGCGGAAGGAGGAACTGATCCCCCCCGCCGGCGCCGTCTCCACGGGGTTGGGGGCGCTGGTCGCGGGGGTGATCCCGCTGGGGGCCGGCCTTTTCGGCCTGGAGATGCTCTGCGGCGGCACGTTGCAGAGCATGAGCGGTTTCTGGGGATGGTACTGGCCGCTGTCGCTCTGGTTCGCCTGGACGATTTTCATGATCGTGTGCTTCATGGACCGGAGCGATTACGCGCTGGGGCGCACGTCGCGCGCCACCATCGGCATCGCATGCGGCTTGATCGCCTTCTTCATCCACAGCTTCGGGGATTTCGACCATTTCGTGCCGGGCACGCTGCTGACGGCATGGCTGCTGATGGCGCTGCTGCTGACGTCGCGGCAGAGTGAGGAGATGCGCGGCGCGCCGACCGTCGAGCGCCGGCTGAATCCCCTCGCGCGCCTCGCCTGCGTGCTGCTGCCGTCGGCGCTGGCGCTGCTGCTGTTGTACGGGTTCGTCACGCGGGTCATCGAATCGAGCCTGCGGGTCGAGTCGGCGCGCGATTTCACGACGCAGCGCTCTCTGGAGCAACGGCAGCAGGACCTGGAACTGGCCGCCGAGCAGAACCCGTGGGATGCCCACACGCATGCGCTCCTGTCCGACATCCTCACGATGATGTGGAGCCACGGGCAGGTCAACTCCTCCGAGGGAATCGCAACCCTTTCCAACGCCATCGTCCAGGCGCAGGAGGCGGTGCGCCTGGACCCGGCGCGGTCGGAATACTACAAGCGGCTGGGGCGGTTGCACGAGGCGCGCTGGCTGCAGAAGCGGGACGCGGAGGACTACCGCCGCGCGCTGGAGGCGTTCACGAAAGCGGAGGAGCTTTTCCCGAGCAACCCCGAGACGGCGCTCGACCGCGCGCGCCTGCTCGACGAGACCGGACAATATGACGTGGCGCTGGGGAAGTACCTTCGCGCGGCGGAACTCAGCCAGGCGCCGCAGTACCATGCGACGCGCCGCTTCACCGATGAGCAGTCGAAGGAACTGGAGCAGCGCATCAAAGAGCTCGGTCCCGTGGTCGCCAACAAAGCGCCCGCCCCCCCGCCGCTCTCTTTCAAGAGCGCCCGGCTGCGCGGATGGCCGGGGATGAACTAACGCTCTGGAGTCAATGGCCCATTGGCAATTGACCGATGTCCATTAACCATTCTTCATTCATTGCTCTGTAGAAACCATTCTGCGAACCCCCGCAGGGGGGTGACGGATAGTAGCCCACGGCGAGCGAAGCGAGTCGTGGGGAACGAGACGACTTGGGAGTAAAGAGAGCCCCCGAAGGGGGCGACGGAACCTTGGCGGAAGGCTCCGTCGCCCCCTTCGGGGGCTCTGGGGTTGGGGGCGACTTGCCCCCACGACTCGCTTCGCTCGCCGTGGGCTAAAGTCCGACGGCCGCTTCGCGGCCTGACGAACGGAACTGGACTATTTCAACAGAAGATCTATTCATCCCTATCCTCTCCTGTTGCCGCTTGAGCGAGCGCCTCCTATAATGAACGCAACATGACTTCAACCTCTAGGAATGAACGGCTGCTCAACCTGGTCTCCTTCCTCCTGAAGGCGCGGCAACCCGTCTCGCTCGCGCTCATCCGCTCCTCGGTCAACGGCTACGACGACGCCGAGGCGGCGGAGGGGGTGGTGGAGCGGCGATTCGAGCGCGACAAGGCGGCGCTGCGCGAGTTGGGAGTGCCGCTGAAATATGTCGGCGAGGAGGAGGCGGGGCCGGAGGGGCCGGGATACCTGATCGCGCGCGAGGCGTACTTCCTGCCGCGCGTCCAACTCACCCCCGCCGAGGCCGCGCTGCTGGCCGGCGCGGGACAGTTCGCGCTGGCCGGGGCGGCCGGACCGGTGAGCGAGGCGATCTCCTCCGCCATCCGCAAGCTTCAATTCGATTCCCCCATCCCCGGCGGAATCCGCGAGACCGCCGAGGAGCGGCTGCTGTTCCATCGCCGCGCGGTGGGCGCGGATTCCCAGGAGCAGCGGAACCTGGAGGAGCTCACTTCCTCGGTGCTGAATCGGCGCGCGATTTCATTCGAGTACTATGGGATCGGCTCGGACCGCGTTCAACGGCGCGTCGTTGAGCCCTATGGGATCGGCTTCTCCGACGGGCACTGGTATCTCGTGGGGCATGACCGCGACCGCAGGGATATCCGCCTCTTCCGCACGGACCGCATCCGGGACGGCATCAAGCGCCTGCACTCGGACGGCACGCGCGCGGAGTTCGACGTGCCGGCGGAGTTCCGCGTTCAGGACTATGTGGGCGTCCCCCCCTGGCTGTTCGGCAAAGCGCGGCGCATTACGGTGAGAATCCGCTTCGACGGCACGGTGGCGTTCATGGTTCGCATGCACCCCGCGCCGGGCGACCGCTGGACGGCGGAGGGGGATGCGGCTGTTCTCACGCGGCAGGCGACGCACCTGGGCGCGCTGCTTCACTGGGTGCTCGGCTTCGGCCATCACGCGCAGGTGCTGGAGCCGCCGGAGTTCCGCGCGCAGGTGATCGAGGCGCTTCGCGCGACGGCGCGGCTGCATTCGGAAGGAGGCGCGGCATGACCCTTCTTCCCGACCGGCTCAACCGCATTCTCACAATGATCCCCTACCTTCAGGCGCACCAGGGAATCCGCGTGCAGGAGTTGGCGCAGTTCCTCGGGGCCGACCCGAAGACGATCCTGGCCGACCTCGATTCGGTGCTGCTGTGCGGCGTCCCCCCCTACCTGCCGAACGACTACATCGGGGTGGTGCTGGAGGGAGATCGCATCTACGTTTCCTTTGCGGAGCATTTCAAACGCCCGGTGAACCTGACGTTCGAGGAGGCGCTGAGCCTGGGGCTGTCGCTGCGCCGCCTTCCACTGCCGAAGGAGCGGCGCGAGGCGGCCGAGGCGCTGCGGCACAAGCTGCTGGCGCTGCTGCCCGGCCCGGCCCGACGGATGTGGCGCGAGGCGCGCCGCCAGGTGGACGTGGGGTGGTTCCACAAGGAGGTCGAGGAGCGGATTGCGCTACTGCGGCAGGCGATCGAGGAGCGCCGGGAGGTGCAGATCGAGTACTACACCGCCAGCCGCGACGAAATGACCCGCCGCGGGTTGCGCCCTTACGGGCTCGTGGAGCACAATGGGGACTGGTACGTCGTCGGGCACTGCATGCTGCGCGACCGCGAACTCCCCTTCCGGGTGGACCGCATCCGCACATTGACGCTCGACGACAAGCGCTTCGAGCGCCCGGCGGGTTTTGCGATCGAGAAGTACCGCCGCCCGCAGATGTACTTCCCGACGTACCGGGACATGCGGGTGAAGCTGAAGATCGCGCCGGAGTTGGCGCGCTGGGTGGCGGATGAGCACCCCACCGGCAAGGTGCGCCGCCTGGCCGACGGCAGCCTGATCCTCAATCTGTCGGTGAACCAGCCGCAGTGGATCATTTCCTGGGTGGTGGCGCACGCCGGGCAGGTGGAGTTGCTGTCCCCGCAGGCGCTGCGACGGCAGGTCGCGGAGGCGTGCAAGCGGGCGTTGGCAAATTACGAGTGATTGTGCTGCAAGCGATGGGCAAGGCACACGCCTTGCCTCTGCACCAGAGGACGTTTTGTTACGCGAAGAACCCTAGGAGAGGTTGAAGGAACCCATGAACACGACGCAACCACAGCTTCTGAGCGGCGACGAGGCAATTGCGCTGGCGACGCGCGACGCAGGAGTGGCGCTGGGCACGGGATACCCCGGCACGCCATCCACCGAGGTGCTGGAGCGCTTCTCCGAACTCGGCGGCCACGCGCAGTGGGCGCCCAATGAAAAGGTGGCGCTGGAAGTGGCCATCGGCGCGGCGTTCGGCGGAGCGCGCGCGCTGTGCACGATGAAGCACGTCGGCCTCAATGTCGCCGCCGATCCGCTTTTCACGGTCGCCTACACCGGGGTCAGCGGCGCGCTGGTGATTCTCACCGCGGATGACCCCGGCTTGTCCTCCAGCCAGAATGAGCAGGACAACCGCCACTACGCGCGCGCGGCAGGCGTGCCGATGCTGGAGCCCTCCGACAGCCAGGAGGCGTACGATTTCCTCCTGGCGGCGATGGCGATCTCCGCCGAGTACAAGATGCCGGTGCTGCTGCGCCCGACGACGCGCGTCTGCCACAGCAAGAGCATCGTGCGGCCCGCATGCAATCTGCCCGCCCCGGCGGCCGCGCACTTCGTGCGCGACGTGCAGGGGCGCGTGATGATCCCCGCGTACGCCCGGCTGGCGCACCAGCGCCTTCGCGAGAAACTGACTCGGCTGGCGGCATGGGCTGAGACTTCGCCGCTCAACCAGATCCTCCCCGGCGACAAGTCGCTGGGCATCATCACGTCGGGCATCTCCTTCGAGCACGCGCGCGAGGCGGCGCCGCAGGCGGGCATTCTCAAGCTCGGCCTGACCTGGCCGCTGCCGATGGAGAAGATCCGCCGCTTCGCCGAAAGCGTCGCGCGCTGCGTCGTCATCGAAGAGGGAGACCCGGTGCTGTACGAGAGCATCCGCGCCGCGGGCATTGCGGTGGAGGGGATGCCGGGGATGTACCATTTCGGCGAGCTCAACGTCGCGCGCATCAGGCGCATTCTGGCCGGGGACGTCTCCGCGGAGCCGGTTCCGCCGCGCGGGAAGCCGCCGCAGCTTTGCCCGGGCTGCCCGCACCGGTACGTCTTCGAGCTGCTGCAACGGCTCGATTGCATCGTCGCGGGGGACATCGGCTGCTATACGCTGGGGGTGCTGCCCCCCTTCCAGGCGATGGATAGCTGCGTCTGCATGGGGGCGAGCATCGGCGTGGGGCTGGGGCTGCGGCACGTGCTGCCGGAGGCGCAGGCGCGGCGCGTGGTGAGCGTGGTGGGAGACAGCACGTTCATCCATAGCGGCATTACCGGGGTGGTGGAGATGGTGTACAACCCGCCGCCGACGGGGCACGTGGTCATCGTTCTGGATAACGGCACGACGGCCATGACCGGCCTGCAGGAACATCCCGGCACGGGCCGGTCGCTGAACCATGGCCCGGCGAAACAGGTGGTCATCGAGGAGCTGGCCAAGGCGATCGGAGTGGACCGGGTCCACGTCCTGGACCCCGGGCGCGAGCCGGCGGCGTTCGACCAACTTGTGCGCGAGTCCCTCGCGGCCACGGCCACGACGCTGATCGTGGCGCGCCGCCCCTGCATTCTGTCGGCAAAGAAGATCCGGGAATACGAGGCGACGCGGGCCGAGAACAAGCAGAATTAACCAGGGATGGACACGGATAAGCACGGATAAGGGAACGGTCAAACATGTCAAGCAACAAAGTGGTCAACATCGTCATCGCCGGGCTCGGGGGACAAGGGGTGATCACCGCCTCGGACATCCTCGCCGATGCCGCGTTCCGGGCGGGGCTGGATGTGAAGAAGAGCGAGATTCACGGGATGAGCCAGCGCGGCGGCTCCGTCGCCAGCGACGTGCGCATCGGGGAGCAGGTGCTCAGCCCGATGGTGCCTCCCGGCGAGGCGGATTTCCTGCTGGTGCTCTCGGCGGATCAGGTGGAGCCGAACCAGCATCAACTGAAGCCCGGCGGAATGCTGATCGCGCCGGAGATGATCGACGAGAGCGCGCTGCAGAACAAGCGCAGCCTGAATGTCGCGCTGCTGGGCATCCTCAGCGCACACCTGCCGATGGTGCCGGAGGCGGAGTGGATCAAAGCGCTCAAGACGAGCTTGCCGGAGAAGATTCTGGAGGTGAACTTGCAGGCGTTCGCGCTGGGGCGGGGGAAGAAGAGCGCATAGGAACACAACTGCGAAACACACGAAATGCGCGAAAGAGGTTGGGCAGCCGTTCATTGCTCGGTCATTGCGAGGAGTTCCCCGCGACGCGGGGAACGACGTGGCAATCTTCTGCCTATTCGTTAGGCCGTTAGATGGGGGGAGCCGATGTAATCCCCGGCGGCCGACGGCAACGGAAAACAGGAAGATTGCCGCGTCGTCGGCTTCGGCTCCTCCCCTTCGACAACTGCTCAGGGCCGTGAGCCACGTCGAACGGCTCGCAATGACCATGGATTACCGCCTACCCGCACAGGATTAGGCAATTATTTCAGCGCGCAATCCGCAAGCGTTTCTAGCGTTTGACTTCAAGCACGATATTCAAGTCATGTTCCTTCCCCCCCGCTTCGGCATGCACGGGCAATTGCAGGCGCATGTCTTTGAAGAAGCAGGCGGATTCCTCCCCTTCGCGGCAGTAGTAGACCCAGAGGTCGGCGGTGGCGGTGGCGTCGCCTGGGGCGATCTCGATGGGAACTTCCAGCGGGAAGGCGGGTTTGGCAAACTGGCCTACGGAAAGGGGGTCAGGCATCTTTTCCAACGACGGAAAAGCAGCCTGACCCCTTTTCCTGTCCTCACCACTCTTGCCATCAAAGCGCAGGACAGTCCCGTCCAGACGCACTACGACTTTGGTGGGGGCTTCGTCGTTGACTTTGTATCCCTGGGGCAGCTTCAGGGAAATGATGAGCTTGCCGGAGCCGGCGGCGACTTGGGCGGGGTCCAGGGTCAACTCATTGCGCGGCGAGGGTTGAAGCGCCTCCTGCTTGAGGGCAGGCAGGGTGGTCGTGGAACTGGCGGGTGGCAATGCGGCCTCGCCCACCCCGCCGTCAGGCCCCCGCTTCTCCGCGATGAACGCCACGATCAGGCCCAGGCAGATTCCCACCGCCGGAAGGAACAGCGCGATTTTGACCTGAGGTCTCATTCGCCTTTCCTTCCGGAGGAATGAAACGCGGCAGCCCCTCGCCGGGCGCTAGTCGGTTAGTTCGTAGAGCGCCGCCTTCTTCGAACGGTCGACGCGCACTTTCCCTTCGCGGGCAAGCCAGCCGAGCGCCTGATGCGTGTCCGACGCATCCGCGCCGATCTTCTTCTGAATCTGTGAGGCTGTCGCCGGACCGGCGTTCTTGAGATAGTTCCACACGAGCCCTGCCGTCGTGCCGATTTTTGCGCTCATCTTTCTTATCCTCCAAGCTGCCAATGACTCACGCGCCGCCCGTTCCCCACAACCGGGCCAGGCGCCTCCCCTCCGGGCCTCCATCGGGTTTCAAAATATCAGAGCCGCCGCGCTTAATCAAGCGCGCATTGCTTGACAACGGCCGCGCGGGGACAGGATAATGCGGCCCCAGTGGAAGAGGGGTCAACCGGCAGGCGCCCAGGAAGTCTATCCAGTGCCGGAAGTTCACAATCTCTAAAGGCCGCTGATTCCATGCGGCAAGGTGCGAGGTCGGCATGATCAAGACGTACAAACTGGAATTGGGCCGGGTGGTGGAGACGAGCGAAGCCTCCGCCCCGATCCTTCTCGTGGTGGAACCCACCCCCGAGGAACGGGCGCAACTCATCAGCCAGTACCAGATTGACGAGCACAACATGGCTTCGGCGCTGGACCCGAACGAGTTGCCGCGCGTCGAGCTGGATGGAAACCACCTGGTGGCCATCTTCAAGCACCCCAAGAACTATTCCGTCAACGACAACTTCGTGTTCCGCACCAACTCCGTGGCGATGTTCCTGTTCAAGGACAAGCTGATCCTCGTCGCGCCGCCGGAGTTCCCCTCCTTCGAGGGGCGCGCATTTGCCAAGGTCCCGAACCTTCAGACGCTTTTCCTTCGCGTCCTCTCCCTCTGCGTCTCGCATTTCGTTTCGCACCTCCAGATCATCAACGACATCGCCAACGAGCTCGAGGCGAAGCTGATGACGGCGATGGAGAACCGCAGCCTGATGCTGATGTTCACCATCGAGAAGAGCCTGGTCTATTACGTCAACGCCATCAGCGCCAACGGCCGCGTGATCGAGCGGCTGAAGACCAACGCCAAGAACAGCGAGACGGTGGGCTTGACGCCGGACATGGTCGAGGCGGTGGATGACCTGGCCATCGAGAACGCGCAGTGCCACGAGCAGGCGGAGGTGTACGCCAACGTCTTCACGGGGCTGATGGACGCGCGCGCCAGCGTGGTGAGCAACAACCTGAACGTGCTGATGAAGCGGTTGACGGTGATCAACGTCGTGTTCATGCCGCTGAACGTGCTGGCGGGCATCGGGGGGATGTCGGAGTTCTCGATGATGACGGGCGGGCACGTTTCCTGGCCGGTCGCCTATTCGTTCTTCCTGCTCGGCCTGTGCATCATCGGTACGGCCACATACTTCGTGCTGCGGGCGATGGAGAAGCGCTCGTTCGGGGGGTGAGCGCCGCGCAGGGATGGGACACTGACGCAATGCCACTTCTGCCGCATTAGAGCAATTCGCTCGCCCGGCATTGGCTTGCCGTGAGCGAGCGAGGCGAGTGGAATGGCGCCCCTGCGGAGAATCGAACTCCGGTTTTAAGATTGAGAATCTTACGTCCTAACCGCTGGACGACAGGGGCGACAGCAGTCTCAGGCCCTTTTTTACCCGATTCGGGAAAAGCTGTCAAGCGTTGCGCCGGTCCGCCCGCAATCCCGGCGCGCGGAAACGTCCTTTCTCCTTACGGTAATTGGGGTCACAAAAAGCTTGACTATCCAAAAACCGCTGCCTATAATAATTTGCAGTATTAGGCTCGGCCTGTCATATGGCCGCAGTTCAGAGCACGAGAGCGCTGTAAAGGGTAGTAAGTGCAAAGGTGGATGAAAGGCGTGCTGCCTTCATGAGGAAGCGGTCACGCCCAGTTGTCGGTGTAAACGGTGGATCTAAGTCGTTCCCCGGCTGCCCACAGGCAGAGAAGGTGTCAGGGTTGGCGCCATGCCCTTCCTCTGCGAATCCCTTCCGTTCCCCTTGCACCAGTGCCCTTTCAGACAATCTCTCGACTGAGCGCAAACCGGCGCGGCCTAATCGCCGGTACGGCGGATGATGCTCTCGGAATGCATCGGGTGCCGCTGTGCCCACCCAACGGGAGGTAGTCGCGCCGAGGCATTGTACTTGGAGGCGATCTCACATGGCTCAAGGTAAGGTGAAGTGGTTCAGCGATCAGAAGGGTTTTGGCTTCATCACTCCGGACGACGGCTCTCCGGACGTCTTCGTTCATCATTCGGCGATCGTCGGCAGCGGCTTCAAGAGCCTCGCTGAGAACGACGTCGTCACGTTCGAGGTCGAAGCCGGCCAGAAGGGCCCGCGCGCCAAGAACGTCAGCAAAGTCAGCTGACGATTAACCGACCTTAGCCTCCTGGGCGCTGTTGTGTGAAGGGACACGACAGCGCCCTGCGCTTTTAATGACGAACAGCGCTGGCGTCGTAGTCGGACTGTAGGGGCAAGGCATGCCTTGCCCTTCTTCCCCCTGCCAATCAACGCCCGCACCGCGCTGGGCCACACTTCAACAGCCCCCCTGCCCCCGTTCATTCGCCGGTCATCCTGCACTCTATGTTCTGCATTCTGCGCTCTTCCGTCCTGAGAGCAGAGTGTCCCCCTGCGCTTCCGGCGCTTACGCCGGCAGTTGTCTGTTCCGTGTCGCGTGGGACACGATTTTTCTGGGTGCGACGCTTGCCCGCCGATCATGTGGCGGGGGTGCGACTATGTGCGCCCATACGCCGGGGCGTCTGGCAAGACGGTAAGACGGTGCGCCGGGCACGACAAAGAACAGACAACTGCCGTACGCCATCCCCTCCAATAGACACAGGTGGAGCGCGCTGTCCCAGCGCGCTTGCGTTATATGTAATCGCCCTCACCGCCGCTACAGCGGCCTGAGGTGCGCTATTTTCTCAGCCGTTACTTCCGTTCATTCTGCACTTTGCATTCTGCACTCTACATTCTGCACTCGCCGTTATACGTCCTTCCATCTATGTCAGGAAATGGGCGACAAGCCCCCCCGCCTTTTGTCCCGCGCCGCCACATGAGCCGTCGTTCACTCCGAACTCAGTACTCTGCACTCTGTAGTGTTTGGAAGAAGCGCTTAGGTCGTTGAGCCCGTACCGAACGGGCGCCGCAACCGATTGGTGCAGACGAGGATGGGAAAGGAGGCTTGAGCCACATCCTATATTTCAGCATACGCGGGGTATGCTGATCGTCTGCTGAATCCTGTCTG
>Ga0114951_10002059_pt1 | contig 23503 bp, 19 predicted proteins | sample AM7aDNAmetaG_FD_88677 | JGI IMG/M metagenome (GOLD analysis project Ga0114951, IMG submission 88677) | Freshwater microbial communities from Finland to study Microbial Dark Matter (Phase II) - AM7a DNA metaG | ecosystem: Environmental > Aquatic > Freshwater > Lake | place: Finland: Lake Alinen... | reverse complement strand
GTCCACATCTCCGCGCCGAAGACCCCGGCTCTCAATTTGCATTTTTTCAGGTCAATACCTTCTTCTCCGGCAACTTCAGCCAGATAGAGAGTATAGGAAGGAGTGCAGGTAAGAATGGTGGTTCCGAAGTCTTTAATTATTTCTAACTGCCGCTTGGTGTTGCCTGCGGAAATAGGGACAATATTCGCGCCTATTTTTCTTGCGCCGTAATGCACGCCCAGCCCGCCGGTGAATAAACCATAGCCGTAGGCGTTCTGGACCCAGTCGGCTTTGGTGGTGCCTGCCATAGAAAGAGCCCGGGCCATTACTTCGCCCCAGAGTTCCAGGTCGCCGGCTGTATAGCCGACCACCACAGGCCTGCCGGTCGTGCCCGAAGAGGTGTGTATTTCAAGAATCTCTTCATGCGGGACTGCGAACATACCGAAAGGATAGGCGCTCCGCAAATCTTCTTTGGAGGTAAAAGGCAGCTTTACGATGTCTTTCAGGCTTTTTATATCAGAAGGCTTGACCCCGGCGGCGTCAAATGATTTTTTGTAATAGGCAATATTTTCGTAGGCGTATTTTACGATATGCTGCAGGCGGTCCAGTTGCAGCCGTTCTCTTTCTTTCAGGAGCATGCACTCCGCTTTCGGATTCCAGATTAATTTGTCAGTCATAGTTCCCCTTTACTCGGATTTTAGCTTTTTATCAAAGGCAATATTTTTTCTTGCCGCCTTCAGGTCCCGGACATCAATGATAAGCATAGCTTTCTTTCTTGATTTGGGCACATAAACATAGGCGTTTTCAACATTGAGGCTGTTTTTTGCTATAAGCTGGGCTACGCTGTGCAGACCGCCGGGTTTATCCTGCATTACTATGCCCAGCACTTCTGAGAGATAGGCCGTCAGGCCGGCTTCTTTATATTTTTTATAGGCGAGTTCAGGTTTATCCGTAATTATTTTTATTACGCCGTATTCGCCGCTGCTGGCGATATTAAACGCCAGTATGTTAATATTATTCTCAGCCAGAACGCTGGTGACGCGTTCTATCTTCCCCGGCTGGTTCTGTACGAAGACCGAAAGCTGTTTGAGTATGGGCATGGTTCCTCCGGAACAAGTTCATAAAGTTTGTAAAGTTTTTAACGTTTATAAAGTTTTTTTTAAAGGTAACATTATATAATTCCAAAGCAAAAGTTAATAAGGTTTGTAAAACTTTTAAGGTTTATAAGGTCTTTTTTAAAGGTGGTATCAAATTTGAATGCCAACTCTAAAGACAAAATAAACCCTTAATAATATTTTTCAATGGTTTTTAACTTTACAAACTTTACAAACGTTAAAAACCTTACTAACTTGAGAAAAATCAGTAGATTTTTCGATTATCAAACACCCTTTTCGCTTTTCCTTCCGAAACGGGGAGGGTTCCCGGTTCCACCAGTTCGACACTCGGCCGGACCATAATTTCGGCCCGGAGTTTTTCCGTAAGGTCAAATTGAAGTTTCTTTAAGTGTTCCAGATTGCCGTCAAAGAGCTTCTTGGTTATTTCGACTTTAACCGTCATCTTATCGTTGTCTTCCAGGTAGATCTGGTAATTTTTTTCTACATGCGCGACACTCATAAGGACGCGTTCTATCTGCTGCGGGTAGATATTTACGCCTCGCAGTATGAACATATCGTCGGCCCGGCCCTTAATCCGCATTATTCTCCTGTGCGTGCGCCCGCACTTGCATTTTTCAGGAATTATGGCGGTCAAATCCCGGGTGCGGTAGCGTATTATCGGCATACCTTCGCGGGTGAGTGTCGTAAGAATAAGTTCTCCGGTCTGCCCGTCGGGTAAAGGCCTGTCGGTCTTGGGATCTACGATTTCCATTAAATAAGAATCTTCCCAGAGATGCATCCCGGCTTGAAAACCGCATTCAAAGGCGACCCCCGGGCCGTTCATCTCCGTAAGTCCGTAGGAGTTATACACCTTTAATTTTAAAATGCTCTCTATCTTGTTCTTGGTCTCTTCCGTGTAGGGTTCCGCGCCCATATAGGCTCTTTTAAGTTTTAGTTTTTTTCTAAAAGCCCGGCCCTTCTTCTCGAAGATAGCCGCAAGATATAAGGCGTAGGAAGGAGTGAGGTGGATAGAGGTCGTTCCGAAATCCTGCATAAGGAGGAGCTGCCTGTCGGTGTTGCCGATAGCAGCCGGGATAACCAGGGCGCCTATTTTTTCCGCGCCGTAGTGCATCATCAGCCCGCCGGTGAACAAACCGTAACTCATCATATTTTGCAGAACATCGCTTTTTGTTACCCCGGTCATGGTCAGGCATCTTGCCATATTGTTCGCAGCTGTTGCTATATCTTTCTCCGTAAAGAAAACCGCCTTGGGTTTGCCGGTGGTTCCCGAAGAGGTGTGCAGCCGTACCAGTTTATCTTTCGTTACCGAAAGCAGGCCGTCGGGGTAGTTTTTTTGTAAATCATCCCGGGTGGTAAAAGGGAGTTTGGTAATATCTTCCAGCGTCTTTATCTCTTTCGGTGCTGTCTTTTTTGCTCTAAAAAGCTTTTTATAATAAGGGACTTTAGCATAGACCCGTTTGACGGTTGCTTTAAGCCGGAGCAGTTGTAATTTTTCGAGTTGTTCTCTTGGTAAAGTTTCTATATTTTTCTGCCAGAACATTTATTTTCCCCTGTTTAGGATTTCTTGTTAATCAAAGAAGCCGGTTTCACTTCCGCTTTAATACTTGGCTTTTATCTATCAAGGATTTCTTGTTAATGAAGAAGCCGGTCTCGGTCTCGTCCAGAATACTATCAGCTACCGGTTTAGTGCACAAGCTTACCACTATCAGGACCAACACCGAAACGGTGAAACTTAAGAGAGAAAAATCCACCGGAAATTTAGTCACAAATTTAGCGAAATAGCCGAAGACCAGCGCAGAGATAAGCCCGCTGAGCATACCCCAGAAAGCGCCTTCTTTTGTCGTGCGCCGCCAGTAAAGCCCGAAAAGTATTGGCGCCACAAATGTGGAAAGCATGATCCCGATCCCGGTCCAGATAAGCCAGGCCAAAAGCTCCGGCGGTTTTATAGCGGCCAGCATGGTCCCGAGCGCGGCCACTACAATAACTATTCTGTTAACATTATTTATCTGTTTGTCCGTGGCATCCGGTTTCAGAAATTTCTTGTAAATATCCCAGCTGAAGGAGGAACCAATGCGGAGCATCAAACTGTCGGTGGTCGTAAGCACGGCGGAGAGCACGATAATTGCAAAAATGGGCCAGATAAACTGCGGCATGGCCGCCTGAATTGCTGCAATAAAAGAATAATCTGCCGCGTTTGCGACATTGGGCAGGACCAGGGTTTTGTCGTAGACCATAGACCGGGCAGCATAACCGGAAATTTTTATAAGGTAGAAAACAACGACATAGATACCAAAGGCCGCCAGCGGGGCCCATTTAAAATATTTGTATCTCTTTGCCGAAAGCGAGTTGCTTACAATGTGGGGCGCAGAGGCCAGACCAAAACCGAGTAAGAGCGCGAAGGAGACCAGGTATAAGGGCGTGGCAAAAGCATAGGGCGCCACAGGCGGATGGGCCTGCGGGTAGGCCAGAGCCAGCATGTTGGGATCTATTTTTGCAAGATTCTCGTTTATATGGGTAAGGCCGCCCGCATTGGCTATGATAAACGGGGCTACCACTAATACACCGACGATTATTATAATCCCCTGGAAAAGCGCGGTCCAGGCCACGGCATAAAGTCCGCCGAGAATAACATAAAGCATAACTATGACCGCGCCGAGAAGAAGCGCGTATTCGTGGGGCATTTTAAAGAGCCAGCCCATGGTGATGCTTATGGCCGTATACTGGCCGGAAAGATAAATTGTCGAAACAATTATTACTATAATAGAAGAAAGGGTCCTGATAGATTTTGTGCTGTTGTAGCGCAAAGAAAGATAATCCTGGATAGTAACAAAATTCTTTTTCTGGCTGACGCGGTATATTTTTGTGCCAAAAAGAAATATGGAGAGCGCGCAGGCCAGTGGCACCAGCATCTGTTCCCAGATGGTCGGCCAGCCGGTTTTAAAGCCGAGACCGGCAGAACCCAGGAGTGACATCCCGGAGGCGCAGGAAGAGATGATAAGGAGGACAAAGACCCAGAAATTCAGTTCCCGGCCGCCTACTATAAAATCTGAGGTGGACTTGATTTTTTTTGAGGCGGCATAGCCAATAAGCAAAAGGGAAAGAAAATATATGACTATTACGGTTATGTTGACTATTGAGCTTCCCATGGTTACTCCTTAAATCTCAAAGCCCAAATAGTTAGCGCAAGCATTATAAGCAAGGGTATAAGCGTTACAGCAAGAAAAGTACCGAGCGGGAGACCAAACATTTATTACCTCCTATGAATTTAGTTATAATATTATATAATATAGGAATAGGGGATGTAAAATGAATAAATACGGCCGAATAAGCGAAGCCTGGATGTTTGGATGTTTTGAGGGTTAGAGGCTTGGAAAGAAAGATAAGAATACAAGACTGGAGAAGAATACAAGACGCCAAGATAACAAGAAGACAAGACTGGAGAGGAACGGACAGAGGTTAGAGGTTTGGCAAATGCTTATAAGAGATAAAGAAAGGGCGGCTTTTTGGGCCGCCCCTTTGTGATTCACTGTCCTTGTTGTTCCGCCCAGGAGGATTTCGAGAAGGTTCGGATAGATATTTACACCTTCTTTCAACTTAGAGCTATCTTTTAAAACGCTTTGAAAAGGTAAGTTACCGTCAAATAGAAATTGTGGTTGTTGCCGGTAACTATGGCTCCAAAATTATCATAGGTAGTTTCATAAACATACTGTGGAATAATAATAAGTGTCGGATCTATCGCATAAGAAAACCCGATATACAATCTATTGGAGTTGAATCCATTTTTGTAGAAACCTGCTCCTGAAGATGAGGGTTTTGTTTCACTGTCTTCCATTATTCCTATAAAGAGTTCATCTCCTAGAATAAGGTTAAGTTTCGGATCCAGGTTATAGGTAAAAGTGACCATTTCTCTTATCATTGTGGAAAGACCGTTCTGTTTTGCGTCTGTTAATTCTCCCGAGTAGAAGAAGGTGTTGTGAAATATTAATCTATCAGAGACCGTTAGTTTATCGGAAACCTTCCAGTCTATCGCAGGTATCACTTCTATATTGTGAGAGAAGGGATAGGCTCCTGTTGCCTTTGCCGGGAAGCCCATATAGTAGTACCAGAGTGAGAACTTGAGTTTAAGGGTAGGATCAAGTTTTATCGCATAGTTGGGGCCTATGAACATCTCAGTAAAATAACTGTCTTTTGTTGCGCCGGGATTACCTTCTCTGGCAAATTCCCATCTGTGTCCGGGCATAACGGTAAATGAAAGCTCTGGTGACAAGAGTACCGTGATGTTTAGATTTTCCCACATTCTTCCGGTATCGACTGCAAAGAGCGGTCCGGAAACGGCAAGGCAAAGCAGTACTGCGGCTAAAAACTTTTTCATATTAATTGCCTCCTTTAATACCTTCAAAGCACTTTTCTAAATGCTTTTCTTCGGTTTTCTTTGTTATGAAACTTACGACTATTATCACCAGGAAGGAGACCGGGAGCGCGACTACGATAGGATCCAGGGTCGCCATCACCGGACTGGTTGCCAGGGTGTCCTTATTGAAAATAAATTTGCAAATCTTGAGCGCCGCTGATTCCTTCGTGTGAAAGAAGGTCATCCAGAACAGGCTCGTAAGAGAACCTATAAGGAAGCTCGCAATCGCGGCGGTCTTAGTCACCAGCTTTGAGTAAAGCGCGCCGATGTACATCGGGATAAAGGCTGCTGCGCAAAGCCCGAAGAATAAAGAGGTTCCGATTGCTATTATATTGGAGCCGCCTTCAATTGCTTTCGGCAGGAGCCACGCAACCACTATGGCAAAAACTATTCCAATTCCGGTCCCTACTTTATTTAAAAGCAGGGTATTTTTTGATGTTATATTCAAGCCCTTCTCATAGAAATCCCTGCTAAGCGCCGTGCCCATAGTGTGAAATTGCGAGGAGAGCGTGGACATAGCTGCTGCCAGAAGGGTTATCATAAAGAGCGCTGTAAACCATTCGGGCATGGCTTTTGCAATATAGATAGGGATAATATTGTCGGGCTTTGCTTTTGGCGCGGGAGGTTTTACCGCTGCCACCTCTCCCGGGACCTGTTTTGCCGCCGTAACTACGGCAGGTTTTACCGGAGCCAACGCGCTTTTTTTAGGTTCTTCTTTTGCCGGGGCTATTCCTTCTTCAATAGCTTTTAATTCGGCCGGGGTCGCTTTAGTGACATCCAGCGAGATCATCTTATATTTCTCGACAAAATAAACATTGGTCAAAGCGCCTACGGTGAAAGCCACGCCGGTCATCATCAGAATAAAAATACCGCCGATGATTACCGCGCGGTTTAATTCTTTGTTGGATTTAACCGTCATAAATCTTACTGAAAGCTGCGGCTGTGCAAGCACCCCGAGGCCTACACCCATGACCAGCGTGGTGACCAGAGACATCCACATAGGCGAAGCAAATTTGGGCATAGAAGTCCAACCCTGGTGGCCGCCGGCCTTCATCGCGTCCGGGACTAATACCGCCAGCGCCGTTAGTTTCTCATGCGCCATAATTACGCCGCCGAGTTTTACATAGGTAAAGACCAGAAGTAAGGACATGCCGATAAACATAATCGCGCCCTGGAAAGCATCGGTGTACATAACACCCTTCATGCCGCCGAAGACCACATAGACAGCCGTAATTGCCGCGAAGAACAAAAGCGCGACTTCATAATTAATTCCGAAAACCTGCTGTAAAAAAACTGCCCCGCCTATCATAACCGCGCCTGCATAAAGCGGCATAAACAGAAAGATAAGCAGGCCCGAAGCGCCCTGGATGAAACGGGATTCATAACGCCGCCCCATGAGTTCAGGGAAGGTATGCGCGTCCAGGCTGTGCCCCATCTTGCGCGTGCGTTTTCCAAAATAGACGAAGGCAATAAAGATGCCCACGAAGATATTGAGGAAGGTGAGCCAGAGCATACCCATGCCCATCGTGGCCGCCGCGCCGCCAAAACCGACTATGGCGGAAGTGGAAATGAAAGTGGCGCCGTAAGAAAGCGCCATAATTACCGGGTGCTGTTTTCTGCCCGCGACTAAAAAGTCTGAGGAGGTGGTGGTCTGTTTGTAGCCGATATAACCGAAGATTGCCGTCGCGATAAGATAAATCACAACGGTAATTATCATTAATAAACTGATTTCCATAAATATCCCCCTGGAAATAAATTGTTTTTACTTGGCTAATTTGGAGTCGTTTTTCTCCCATTTTAGTTCTTCTTTTATTTCTTTCGTTTCGTGCTCGTCTCCTTTATTCCAGTTGATCCAGCCGTAAACGATGCAAAGAAGTGTAGCTAAAATGGTGAAAATATACGCCAAAGCGACGCCCATCCCTTCAAGTCCTAACATATGTTAAATCACCTCCAATTAGGAAGAGTCATTAAACCCCAAGCCCGGGCGTTTTCCAGGAACTCTTCATAGAAATTCAATTAAATCCTACCAAAATGCAGGGATTAAGTCAATCCGAAAGGCCCGGAAAGGGATTAGCGGAGGATAATCCGGACTAATATTAGGTTTAAAATAAAGAGGCAGTGTTGTATAATTATTTAATTACAATGCGAAAAAGGATGGAAGCTGTGAAATGTATAAGAAATATACCGGTTGCTCTTATCCTGCTGTTTTTGTCCTATTTTCCCTGCCTCTCCTACGCCAAGCCAAATTATTTTACCGCAGAGAGCAGTTTTGGCATCACAAAAGATACAACAGGGAAAATTTGGTGGATATTTGAGGAGGCGAAAGGCGCAGAGCTCTTTTCCTGGGATGGCAAAATAATTGCAGAGGAAATGAGTTTGTCTGAACCAAAAACTTTGGCCGGCAGAAAATTTAAAACTTATTATGTGCAGGCGCTGGGCGCGGACAGCCAGAGCAGAATCTGGCTTATCTTCGGCGGTAACCCGGATCTTTTACCTTCGGCGTACATATTTGATCCGGCCTCAAAAAAAGGAGAGGTGTTTCTTATAACTTCAAAGTACAGCTCTTTAAAAAAAGAGGATCCTGCCTTTAAACTGGATTTGAGCAATAACAGGGTCAAACTCATTGATTTAAAGAACGGTGAAGCGGCGTTGTTTGTTAATTCCTCTGCTCCGAAAAACCGGTCTTATACAAAAAGCCTGAGCTATAACACTGTCCGGTATTTTAACGGCGGGGAATGGAAGGAGTATAGCATCAAAGATAAAGGGTCGTCGGCCTTTTGCTTTTCAGGAAAAGCATTTTCGGATAAAAAAGGGAGACAGGTTTTTGAGGCCTTCGTAAAAGGCAGCAACACTTACAATAGAGAGTATTACCCTGTGGTTCTTAAAGACGGCAGTTTTGAAGTTAACGGGGAAAAATATTTTGAAGCCGAACCGGCTTTAGGACGAGAGAACGAAAAAAAACTTACAAAACATATTTATGAACCCGCCAGCAGCGACGGCGAACTCCGGTTACTGCAATATGATTTTAAGGGGTATAAGATATTGACTCCCGGGTACGGCAATATGGCTATATATAAAGAAGACAGGGTCTACGATTTTTTGTGTAAAATTTCCGAAAACGGCTCCTATGATATGTCCTTTGATGCTGAAACCGACAGAGAAGGGGATCTGGTTCTTTCTGTTGCTTCCCAAAAAGCGCAGGTTACTTTTTATAAGGACAATTTCACAAAATTTCTCGGTGACAGCAGGGAATGTGTCCTGGAAAAAAGCAGCTTTATACAAAAAGTTCAAGAGTCCCCGGCCGGAGGTGAGGTGGTGCCGCTTGATTTTAATAAAATGTATGCGGCTCTTTTTTCCGGCAACCCGGCTTTAAAAACAAAGGCCCAGGGTGAGTTTCGTTCCTCCGGGCAAGCCGGCCTGAAATTCTTAAAGAAGAAACTTTCAGAAGCGGATTCAGAAGAACGCTGGCTGATAGAGGCCGTGATTTCAACGGTTAAGTAAGTAGCCGGCTTGAGGAGATAATATGAAGTTCTTGCATATATTTTTTATTGTCATATCCCTTGTTTCCATTGCGCATCCGGAGATCGATGTTGACAAGCTTTATTGCAGGGGTTTTACCTCAAATGAGGAAGGCGGCATCTGGGTTACTGACGGTCAAAAGCTTTACATTTTTTCCGGCGGAAGTTTTCTGGAACTCCCTATATTCAACAGTAAGTCTATTTACTCTATCCAGGCAACCAAAAAAAACGGCGTGCTGGCCTTTTTAGCCGGGGATGCAGGTATTTCGCTTTATAAGGCCGGGAAAAAAGATTTTGAGCTTTTGTGCGGGAACAAATTGAATCCCAATGTTTTATTTGAAGACAAGACCGGCAGGCTCTGGCTTGCCGATTATGAGAATAATATTATTACTATTATGAACGGGCAGAAAGAAAAGACTGCGATAGAATACGGCTTCTTTTTTAAGACGGGGGATTATCAAAAAACCGCAGCCGCCGGAAATTTCAATCCTCTTAGTTTTTATGAGGATACTTCAGGCAGGGTCTGGTGCTGGACCAACAGTATTTTCTCGCATCCTTCATTTCTTTCATTTCTCGGACTTAAGTGCTTTAAGGACGGCAAGGAAATATGTGTCAAGGCTCCGGATTTGAAAAACGGGAGGTTGAACGGTTTTTTTGAGTTTGAACCCGGAAAGTTCCTTGCAGGTCTGGAAATACCCGGAGTTAAGATAGGGGCCTATAAGGTTTTTGAACTCGGGGGCTGTGTCCTGTTTGATGATATACCTTTAATTACCGAATTGGCGTCGAGCTGGAAACTGCACTCAAGCGTGAAAGATGCCGGCGGCAGAACCTGGTTTGTTGCGGGAAAATCCGAAAAAGGAACAAAATTTAACAATAATCTTTACAGAGTCGAAAAAGACGGTTTTGTAAGAGTCCTTGAAGGAATAGACTGGGACAGATCAAGCGTCTACAATTCAACGAGACTTATGTATGCCGGGAAGGACGGCAGTCTCTGGATAGAAGCAATGAAGCGCGGCCTCTATAGAGTCGACAAAGAGGGTAAGGTCGATTTTTTCGGCGCGGCTGACGGGCTTTTTATTGACCATGTCGGAGGATTTGCCCGGGTGCAAGACGGCATTTTTTTGGTTGCGCCAAAAAAAGACCGGAGTGAATACCGCTTCTGCCAGATTCTGGGTAGTGAGGTGAAGAAAACCAAAAATAAATTGTCCGGGGAAGTTTATACTCAAAGTCCGGTGCTTGAAGACGGGGACGGGGGGCTGGTCTGGGTTGACCCTGACAATGCCCTTCTGCGCTATAAAGATGGGAAGATTCTAAAGGTTGCAGAGGTCGAGCCGGGGCGTATTTTGGGTTTCGCCGTTGATTCTAAAAAAAGAATCTGGATATTACAGCTTTCTAAAGGCAGGGATATTTCTGCTGCAGTTTTTGGCACCGGGGCACCCCGCTTTGGAAACGCGCCTGATTTGTTTGCGGAATTGCTGTCGAAAGACCCGGCTGTCAGTTTAAAATATGACAGCACCTGCGCCGGACTGGATGAAGCTTTTGAGTATCCCGTGGTAACTCCAAAGGGCGAGATATATTATATGACAAGATATGCCACAGATAAGATAAATTATTATGACGGTACCAAGTGGAGCATTATTGATTCTGCGGATTTTATCATTAAGACAAACAGAAAATTGACAAAACCTTTTGTTACCCCTTCCGGGAAGATTGCCGTTAACCTGTATGGCGCGACTGAGGATAATGAACAGAAAAGCTACTTTCTTAAGGGCCCGGAAATGGAGAAAGCGGATAAGTATTACAGCTCGGAAATTGAAACTGCGGTTTTAAAGAGAAGGCAGGCCGCGGAGAAAAGTGAGTATCTGCGGGAGCTGGGGCACAGCGTCTCGCTCAGAATAAATAAAGAGAATAGAAAAATATGGGTACAAAAAGAAGATAGGGCGGAAATTGCGGGAAAGTTTACCGGCGGCAGCGGTTGGGATGAATATCATATTTTAGAAGCTTCTGACGGAACTGTTTTTTTGCGGTTAAAGGATGTATATACAAAGAAATCCTGGCTTAAAATAAACATTCGTGAATTTTTTGATGGTGCTCCGGAAGAACTTCTGTTTTCCTCTGCAGTATGCAAAGGTGTTGAAACTGTATTAAAAGGAAAAAAAGATAATTTAGATTCTCCGGTTGAAGGCGAGGAACTGCAATTTTATTTTTCCGACTCTGCCGTCTTTATTGATGAAGAGCATTTGTACAGGATAGACGGGAAGGCCTGGCAGAGCGTTGCGCCGGGAAAAAACAAAATAGCCGTTATTCTGGAAAATGGTGGCAGGCATTTTATAGAAATTAAGCGGAGCGGGGACGGGAATAAGTATGCGGTGCGTCTGGGTTTTGAAGCAAATTTCAATGTAAAAGATATTATTGAGGCGCATTATAATAAACTTCTGGAGGGGAATACGGCAGACCGCGTGGCTGAGGAGCACTGGTTTGCGAAAAGAGGCGCGGCAGCTTACGGGTATTTGCAGGAAAAACTTAAAAAAACGGATTCGGAAAAAGAACGCTGGATAATTGAAGCGATTATCTCGAAAATTAGTTTTTCCGGAAAGCCTGAGTTCAGATAAAAACTCAAGAAAACCGCATGAAAATCAAAGGCTTTGATGTTTTGAAATTAGGCCGTCAAACGCCCCTTTTCGAAGGCCTGCAGGTTCATTTCTATTGTTTTGGGCGGGACGGCGGTCTTGATAACTTCTTTCCAGATTTCTTCTTTGATGGGGAGTTGTTTTGAAAGCACTCCGAGAAGGACGATGTTTTCTATCTTGATGGAGCCGCAATCCCTGGCTATTTTTTGGGCATCCAGGGCGCTTATTTTAAAACGCAGTTCTTCTATTTTCTTCTGAATTTCCTGCGGATAAGCGTCCGTTTTATTTTCCAGGCCGGCAGGCATAATATTTCTTTTATTCATAACTATAGAGGCGCCTTTTTTCATATGTGAAAGATAGCGGAGAGCTTCGAGCTCTTCCATTGCCAGCATGAAATCGGCTTCGCCTGAGGGTATCATCGGTGAAAAAACTTTGTCGCCGAAACGGACATGGCAGGTTACCGAGCCGCCCCGCTGCGCCATACCGTGCAGTTCATTGGATTTAACATCAAAGCCCGCGTTCAGCGCGCATTTCGCCAGAATTCTTCCGGCCAAAATCGTTCCCTGACCGCCGACCCCGGTTATGAGTACATTTATTGTCTGCATGTCTGATTTTAGCAGAAACAGACGGCCAAATCAATGGACTTTACGGGAATGTTTGAAAACAAACTTGAAATATGGTAAAATATAGCGTTATTTAAAAGTTAGAGGAGTTTCGTTAATGAAGAAACTGCAAAGAGATGCAATAGATAAATTATCGCCTTATGTCCCGGGCAAACCGGTGGCGGAAGTTCAAAGAGAATACGGGATAGCCGATATTATTAAGATGGCTTCCAATGAAAATCCGCTGGGAGCTTCCCCCCGGGCGGTGGCTGCCGTAAAAAAAGCCGCCGAGCAGATCTATTTTTACCCCGAGGGCAGCTGCTTTGAACTCAGGAAAGCAATGGCGGAACACCTGCAAATGCCGGCCGAAACCCTTATTTTTGGAAACGGTTCTGACGAGCTTTTGCTTTTGATTTCCCAGGTATTTTTAAATCCGCAGGATGAGGTATTGCAGGGGGATCCCAAACTTACTTTTGTCGAATATAAAGCGGTGACCACCATTGCCGATGCGACCCCGGTTATAGTTGAAATGAAAGATTTTGCTTATGATCTTTCGGCTATGGCGGAAAAAATCACACCCAAGACCAAGGTAGTTTTTATAACCAATCCGAACAACCCTACCGGGACTATGATAACAAAAACGGAGCTTGATGAGTTTCTGGGTAAAATACCGGAAGATGTTATAGTTATCCTGGATGAGGCTTACTATGAATATGTAGGCCGCGCGGATTATCCGGAATCTGTCGAATATGTGAAACAGGGTAAAAATGTTATTATTCTCCGGACCTTCTCTAAAATTTATGGCCTGGCGGGTATCCGTCTGGGCTACGGTATTGCAAAAAAAGAATTAATAGACCTGCTGGAAAAAGCGAGACAGCCTTTCAATGTAAATTTACTCGCGCAAGCGGCCGGCATAGCAGCCCTCAAAGATAATAAGTTTGTCGAAGAGAGTAAACAGGTAAATAACGAAGGAAAAAGATGGCTGGGGGACGCGTTTGAAGCTATGGGGATTTCTTTTGTTGCTTCCGAAGCCAATTTTATTCTTTTTGATGTTAAAATAGAGGCCCGCCCGGTGACGGAAGCACTTATGAAAGAGGGGATAATAGTAAGGTGCATCGGCACCGGTACGACTATCAGAGTAACTATAGGCACAATGCAGCAGAACAGACGATTTATCTCGGCGCTAAAAAAAGTGCTGAAATAAAAGTACAAAGTAAGAACAATAATCAGAGTACTAAATTCTTTAACTTTGTACTTAAAACTTTATTAGGGGAGTCAATATGATTATAGTCCTTAAGCCCGGTACGCCGGATAACGAGTTAAATCATGTAATAGAGAAAGTCGAGAAAGCCGGGCTTACACCCCATATTTCAAAAGGTATAGAAAGAACCCTGATTATGGTGATAGGCGACGACCGGATCCTGGCCGAACTGCCTCTGGAGACGATGCCGGGCGTTGAGAAAGTAATGTCCGTACTGCAGCCCTTTAAACTGGTCAGCAAGGAATTCCAGAAAGAACCGACAGTAATAAAAGTAAGGGATCTGGAGATAGGCGGCAACAAAATTGTAGTTATGGCCGGACCCTGTACCGTGGAAAACCGTGAGATGCTCCTGGATGTGGCAAAGAAAGTAAAGGCGGCCGGTGCTACGATACTCAGAGGCGGAGCTTTTAAACCGCGGACTTCCCCCTATGCTTTTCAGGGAATGGGTGAGGACGGACTGAAACTTCTTTCCGAAGCCAGGGATGTGACCGGTCTGCCAATAATTACCGAGGTAATGGATACCCGGACCGTGGACCTGGTTGCAAGATATACGGATATTATCCAGGTTGGTGCAAGAAATATGCAGAATTTTGAACTCTTAAAAGAAATAGGCGAGTGCAAGGTGCCGGTACTTTTAAAACGCGGCCTTTCCTCGACCATAAAAGAATGGCTGATGTCCGCCGAATATATTATGTCGCGCGGTAACTATAAAGTAATGCTCTGCGAGAGAGGTATCCGGACTTTTGAAGATGCCACCAGGAATACTCTGGATCTTTCTGCGGTAGCCGTCTGTAAACATTTAAGCCACCTCCCGGTAATTGTGGATCCTTCCCACGGCACGGGCAAATGGAGATGGGTGATTCCCATGTCCAAGGCCGCGATTGCTTCGGGTTGCGACGGGCTTATGCTGGAAGTGCATCACAATCCGGAAGACGCTATGTCCGACGGCGACCAGTCTTTACTGCCGGAAAAATTCAAGCAACTTATGGACGAACTCAAGCCTATTGCTAAAGTTATCGGAAGGGAAATGTAAATTGATTGCTAATTGCTAATTTTCCGCCTTAAGGCGAGATCTCACCGTAGGTGGACTAATTGCTGATTAAAAAAAATTCACTAAAAGAACAGTATCAATTTTTAAGGAGTCTAAATGCAATGCGATAATTGTCACGAGCATGAAGCCACGGTCCATCTGCAGCAGATTGTCAACGGCCAGAGCTCTGAAATAAATCTTTGCGATAAGTGCGCGCAAGCCAAGGGCATGATTTCATTTTCTATGGACAAACCGTCGTTTTTCGGAAATCTTCTCTCCGGTTTTATGGAGGAAGGTAAGGCTGAACCCGGGGAAGACGAAGGGGTAAAGGTCACCTGCCAGTGCGGGTGGACGAGTGAGGATTTTCGCAAATCGGGTTTTCTCGGCTGTCCGCTCTGCTATTACACCTATAAAAAGTCGCTGATTCCGATTCTAAAGCGGATCCATAGCGGGAACAGGCATACAGGAAAAGTTCCGGCCAAGATACCGGTAAAACAAAAGGTTAACAAGAAAGTAACAAAAGTTTATGATCCTTCGGAGATTACAAAAATGAGGGCAAAATTGGACCTGGCGGTAGGTGAAGAACGCTACGAGGATGCCGCAAAACTTCGCGACCAGCTTAAGAGGCTGGAGAAGAAAATTTATAAGGATATGCTGACCTGATGTTTGAAGAACTCGCAAAATCAACCAGTAAGTGGCTCTCTGAACCCGGACCGGATTCCGAAATAGTCGTATCCTCGCGTGTCCGGCTGGCCCGGAATGTAAACGGTTTTCCCTTTCCGCATAACATGAACGAAAAAGACGCGGAAGAACTCGTAGGTGTGATTAAAAACGCCGTAAATAAAAATAAAATATTTAAAGGTTCCAAAGTCATTGATTTGCCGGCCCTGCCGGAACTGGACCGCATAGTTCTCCTGGAACGCCATATAATGAGCTATGACCATGTGATAAATGACCGCAAACGCGCGGTTATCTTTTCCAAAGACGAGCAAACTTCTATTATGATAAATGAAGAGGATCATCTCCGGCTGCAAATGATTCTTTCCGGACTCAGGCTGGAAGAAGTCTATAAAACCCTGGATAAACTTGATACCGATCTGGAAAAGAAAATAACTTATGCTTTTGATATTGATGTGGGTTATCTCACCGCCTGCCCGACAAATACCGGCACGGGTATCCGGGCTTCGGTTATGGTGCATCTGCCGGGACTGGTGATTAGCAAGGAAATTGGAAAAATCTTGAATAATATTTCCCAGCTGGGCCTGGTAACGCGCGGTTTTTACGGAGAGGGCCTGGATATTAAAACTCCGTTTTTCCAGATAAGCAACCAGGTTTCTCTGGGGCGCACAGAAAAGGTGATAATCAGCGAAGTGAACAAGGTGGCGCTCCAGCTTGTGGACTATGAGAAAAAGGCGAGGGAAGCGCTTTTTAAAAATTCCCGGGCGAAAGTTGAGGATAATATCTGGCGGGCTTACGGCATCTTAAAAAATGTCCGCTCCATAAATTTTGAAGAAGCAGTTTCCCTGCTTTCCTCTTTGCGTCTGGGCGTTGAAAGTGGTTTGATTAAAGCCGATCCCAAAAAAGTAAACGAGCTTTTGATGATTTCGCAGCCGGGACATATTCAAAAACTTTTCTCTATGGAGATGAATGACGCGGAGCGGGATATAAAGCGGGCGGAGTTGATCAGGAAAAGGCTGGCGTAATACACCCGCAAAATTACCGGTCTGATTTGGTAGTGTCAAACAGGACATGAAAAAATGAAGAAAAAATTTGCACGGAATTATTTTCTACTTTAACTTTTTTAATTTATAAGCACTGATATCTTTCACTCTATTTTTAAATATTTGATTAGCAATCGGAAATTTTGAGCGAAGTAGCGAAATCCGCCTACGCTTTGTGGCGGAAGTAATTAGTTCCAAGGAGGCCTTGTTATGAAAGAAGCTCTTGTTTTTGGTATTCTGGTGCTGCTTGCCTGGCTTGTGGCGTATTTTTTATTCAAATTCCTGAGATTCCCGGAGTTTTTTTTCAAAATTCTCTTCATTTGCACCGTGGTGCTTATTGCTTTTTCCTCGTTGATGTTCATAACCGGTATCTATACGGAATTACCTGTTCTAAACGGTTTATTTGAACAAATTAAATCATTTATTTATTGGATAATGCAAAAGATGGCCGCCTCCAACCCGTAAAATAAAAAGATAGGTCCCGGCAAAGCCGGCCGGAAACTTTGACCGGCTTCCGGCTGTTCTTACCTTGTCTTTACCGCTGTTTTATGCTAAAATTCCTTTAATTACAACATTTTTCATAGTGACGGAGGAGTACAATGTTTCACAAATTTACGGAAAGAGCGCAGAAAGTCATTATGCACGCAAAAGAAGAAGCCGCCAGGCTTAAACATGATTATGTCGGGCCCGAACATATACTCCTGGGGCTTATCAGGAGCGGCAGCGGTGTGGCGGTCGGAGTTATGAAGAACATGGGCATAAGTTTAACCAGACTTAAAAAAGAGGTTGAAAGCATGCTCTCGCCGGGAATAGGTACGGTTTCGCTGGATGAACTTTCCTTTACCCCGAAGGCCAAGAAAGCACTTGAACTTTCGATTGAAGAAGCGACCAATATGGGTCACGGGTATGTGGGTACCGAACATCTCCTGCTCGGGATTGTAAAAGAAGGGGAAAGCGCGGCCGCTAAGGTCCTTGCCGGTTTTGGCGCGACACTGGAACGAACCCGGGAGATTGCCATCGAACTAATTGGCGGGCAGACTTCCTCAAGCGGAACGCCGAAACAAAACCCGTTTTTTCAGGGCCTGCCGCAGCAGCAGCAGGGCGGACCGCAAGCTGCGGGCCTAAAATCTTCCAAGACACCGGCGCTGGACGCTTTTTCCAGGGACCTGACGGCACTGGCCCGGGAAAATAAACTTGATCCCGTGATAGGCCGGGAAAATGAAATAGAAAGAATAATTCAGATACTTTCCAGGCGGACTAAGAATAATCCCGTGCTTTTGGGCGAAGCAGGTGTCGGCAAGACCGCTATTGTCGAAGGGCTGGCGCAGAAAATAATAGCCGGGACCGTGCCGGAGCTTCTGGTCGGCAAAAGGGTTCTCACTCTGGACCTGGCCGGGATGGTTGCGGGGACCAAGTACAGAGGGGAATTTGAAGAGCGGCTTAAGACGGTTATGAATGAACTCCGCCACAGCGGGAACACTATAATATTTATTGACGAGATTCATACGCTGGTCGGCGCAGGTGCGGCAGAAGGCGCTATCGATGCTTCGAATATGCTCAAGCCGGCGCTTTCCCGGGGGGAAGTACAATGTATCGGCTCCTCTACTTTAAACGAATATAGAAAACACATTGAAAAAGACGGCGCGCTGGAAAGAAGATTTCAGACCATAATAGTAAATCCGCCTTCGGTCGAGGAAACTATACTTATTCTTAAAGGCCTGAGAGACCGGTATGAGGCGCATCACAAAGTCAAGATTACGGATGAAGCGATGCGGGAGGCGGCTTATCTCGCGGACAGGTATATTACGGCCCGCTTTTTGCCGGATAAGGCGATAGATATAATTGATGAAGCTTGCGCCCGGGTCAGGTTACAGAGCGCTGCCAGGCCGGATGAAGTTATCGCCGCTGAAAAAGAATATGAAAAAGCGACAAAAGAAAAAGAAGCCGCCGTGAAAGCGCAGGAATTTGAAAAAGCTGCCAGCATGCGCGACCGCACCAAGGAATTAAAAATAAAAATAGAAAATCTGAAAAAAATGTGGGAGAAGGCCCAGGGCGTTGTCGAAAGGCAGGTTTCTTCCGAAGATATTGCGAAGGTGGTTTCCCAGTGGACGGGCATCCCGGTCTTTAAGCTCGAAGAAAAAGAATCGGTAAAACTCATCAATATGGGTGAAGCCCTGCATAAACGGGTGGTCGGCCAGGAGGAAGCTTTAAAGTCCATAACCAGAGCGATACAGCGGAGCCGCGCGGGCCTGGCGGATCCTAAAAGGCCTATAGGTTCCTTCATTTTTCTCGGCCCGACGGGTGTCGGCAAGACAGAGCTGGCCAGAACGCTGGCGGAGTTTATGTTTGAAGACGAGAATGCGCTTATCAGGATAGATATGTCGGAGTACGCTGAGAAATTTGCGGTCTCGCGTCTTATGGGCGCGCCTCCGGGCTATGTGGGCTATGATGAAGGCGGCCAGTTGACGGAAAAAGTCAGACGGCGTCCTTATGCGGTAATTCTTTTTGACGAAATTGAAAAGGCGCATCCGGATGTCTTCAATATACTGCTTCAGGTGCTTGACGACGGCCGGCTTACCGACTCTTTCGGCCGCATAGTGGATTTTAAAAATACGGTGGTCATCATGACCAGTAACATCGGCGCGCGTTCCATAGACAAAGGCGGTTCGCTGGGTTTTAAAAAACAGGATGATAAGATTTCTTATGACGGTATGAAAGGCAAGGTTGTGGACGAACTTAAAAAGACCTTTAATCCGGAGTTTTTGAACAGGATAGACGAGATTATTGTTTTCCATCAGCTGAGTAAAGAGAATTTGACCGGCATCATCGAGCTGCTGATCAAAAAAGTCGAAGGCCGCTTGAAAGAAAAGAAGATAAATCTAAAACTCGATGCTTCCGCGAAAGATTTTCTTATAGAAAAAGGGTATGACCCCGTGTTTGGCGCCCGGCCTTTAAAGCGCGCCATACAGAAATATATTGAAGACCCGCTTTCCACGGAGATTCTAAATAAACGGATAGAAGAAGGCGCCGTTATAGTCGCCAAGGCGGAGAATGATAAACTGGTCTTCGTCAGGGAATAAAGATGTATAAAAGAATAGTGATAAAAATAGGCACCAGCCTGCTGGCCGATAAGGTGCGCGGTATAAATTTAGACCGGGTCCAGAAGATTGCCGCAGCGGTTGCCGCGCTTTGTGCGGCCGGTAAAGAGGTTTGTCTTGTGACTTCGGGCGCTATCGGTGCGGGTGTAGCCGCGCTTAAACTCAAAGAGCGGCCTGTTTCTATTCCCGAAAAGCAGGCTACTGCCGCCATCGGGCAACCCCTGCTGATGGAAGCTTATGAACACGCATTCAGAAAACAAAATATTTTGATAGGCCAGCTGCTTCTTACAAAAGATGATTTTGTTGACCGGCAAAGGTATCTGAACGCCAAAAATACTTTTGCGGTTCTTTTAAAAAAGGGCGTGGTTCCCATAATAAACGAGAATGATACCGTGGCCGTCGAAGAAATTAAGGTCGGAGATAACGATAATATCTCTGCTATGGTCGCAAATCTCATTGAAGCGGATATTCTGCTCATTCTTTCCAATATAAAAGGCCTCTGTAAAGGTGACCCTTCGCAGGATACTTCTGCCGAGCTTGTACCCGTAGTGGAAAAAATAACTCCCGAAATAGAAAAACTGGTAAAAAACAGCAAGGGCGAGTTGGCCACCGGGGGTATGGCGACAAAAATACAAGCGGCCAAAAAATGCGCTGCGGCCGGCATTACGATGGTTATTGCCGATGGTACGGAGCCTGCGATAATAAACGAAATTATGGCCGGTGAGCCCAGGGGCACCTTGTTTGTACCCTGCGATAGAAAGTTAACGCAGCGGCAGCTCTGGATTGCCTATATAGCCCACGCAAAAGGCAGGCTCAGCCTTGATGCCGGCGCTTTAGAGGCGCTGCTTAAAAAAGGAAAATCTCTTCTACCCTCGGGCCTTAAAGCCGTTTCAGGCAAATTCAACGCCGGGGATGTGGTGGTACTCACAGACAAGGCCGGGAGTGAAATAGCCAAAGGCGTAGTTGAATATTCATCTTTGGATGCGGAAAAAATAAAAGGCAAGAAGAGCTCTGAGCTTCTCCGGACTCTGGGTTTTAAGGGCCGCACCGAGTTAGTCCATCGCGATAACCTGGTAATATTAAAGTAAGAGCCGTGCTAAACTACGAAGCATAAATTTATGGAGCAGGGAAGCTATGAATATTAAAAATATGGTTGAAAACAAAGCAAAGGCCGCTAAAGCTGCCAGCTGGGAATTGTATAAACTTTCCACTGCAAGAAAAAACAGCCTGCTCTTTGGTCTGGCCGCAGAGCTTAAGGCTAATACCGGGAATATTCTTAAGGCAAATGCTTTAGATATGGCAAGCGGCAGGAAAGCGGGCCTCTCTGCTTCTTTACTCGACCGTTTATTACTCAATGAAAAAAGAATAGACCTTATGGCCGCCGGGCTAAAGGATATTATAAAACTAAAAGACCCGGTGGGGACGGTTTTCGGGCAGGAACGCAGGCCTAACGGACTTAAAGTGGCCAGGATGCGGGTACCTCTCGGGGCGATAGGTATTATTTATGAAGCAAGGCCGAATGTAACTATAGATGCGGCTGCCTTGTGTTTGAAATCGGGCAACGCGGTACTGCTTAGGGGTGGTTCGGAGGCACTTAACTCTAACCGGGCGCTGGTGAAAATTTTAAAGCAAGCGGTTAAAAAAGAGGGCTTGCCTCTCTCCTGCGTGGAATTTATTGATACGGTAAAGCGGAGCGCCGTAGAGGTGCTGCTCAAACAGGATAAATATCTTGATGTAATAATCCCCCGCGGCAGCCAGGCCATGATAAAGTTCATAATGGAAAATTCCTCGGTCCCTGTTATAGCCCACGGGGAAGGTAACTGCCATGTTTATGTCGGGCCGGCCGCAGACCTGAAAATGGCTGCAGAAATTGTTTTTAACGCGAAAACTTCCAGGCCTTCGGTTTGCAACGCCATGGAAAAATTGCTGGTGGATAAACGGGTGGCCAAAAAATTTCTCCCGGTTATTTTGGACCGGCTGGCGGCTGCCGGTGTCGAAATCAGGGCTGATAAACTTACGAAGCGCATTTTTAAAAATGCAAAAACGGCAACAGAAGCGGATTGGTACAAAGAATATCATGACCTGGTTATCGGAGTAAAGATAGTGGGTTCGCTGGCAGAAGCCATAAAACATATAAATGCGTACGGATCGCATCACAGCGACGCCATTGTTTCAAGTGATAAAGCCGCCTGTGCCCGGTTTCTCCGTGAGGTGGATTCGGCCGCGGTCTTTACTAATACTTCCACCAGATTTAATGACGGCTTTGAACTCGGCCTCGGAGCCGAGATAGGTATAAGCACCCAAAAACTCCATGCAAGAGGGCCTATGGGACTTACCGAACTTACATCTTCTAAATTTATAGTGACAGGAAAGGGGCAGGTAAGAAAATAAAAAATCGTCTATAAGGTCTGTAAAGGTCCGTAAGGTCCATAAGCAAAGCTTTTCTCGAGAGGAAGGATATATAGATGTCAACTACCGTTGACATAGCGAGATAAAGTCTAAAATCGTTGTAGGATATTTATTATTTTCATTCGTCTATCTGTGTCATCTGGTTTTTATCCATGCCCCCTCCAAACAGACTGGCGCTGTGCCCGCCAGTCTGTTTGGAGGGGAGGGTGTGTATCTGCCTTCAAAAATGTAAATATTATGATATTTGAGCATCCGCCCGGGCGGAAGCTGCGCTTTTAGCAGCATAAGGTCTAAAATCGTTGAGGTAAGCATGATCGTTCCGTACAAAGATAACTGGGATGAGACAGAAGCAAGGATGCGTGCCTGGTGGGTGAAAAAAAACATTAAGCGCGTGCCTATGACTATTCATATAAACAAACCGGGAGCGGTTGCCTATCCCAAAGCGAAGGACCCGGAGACGCTGTATTGTAACTCTACATTTTTAACGGCCGGCTTAAAAAACAGATTTGCCGGTTCCTCCTTTATAGCCGAGACTCTCCCGCAGTATTCTTTTATGCTGGGTTATGCTTTTCCGGGTGTTTTTATGGGGCAAAAGCCGGTTATGGATTATGAGACCGTCTGGTTTAAACATACCCCGGAGGCGCTTGAAAAACTGACTCTGGACTTTGATGCCGGTAACATTTTATGGCAGAATTTACTTCAAGTTGAGAAAGCCTTACTTGAGGTTTCCATGCAGGGCCTCCCGATATTCATTCAGCCTATGGATGCGCTGAGTATGATACTCGGAGCGGAAAAAACCTGTATAGAACTTTTAGAAAGGCCGGAATTAATAAAAAATTGCCGGGACCGGCTGCTTCTTACTTTCAAGAAAATGTATGAAGCCAGTTATACCCTGCTGGGTACAAAGTACCGCGGGTCTACCGCCTGGCTGCCGGTCTGGTCTCCGGGAAAATATTTCCCGGTGCAGTGCGATTTTTCCTGTATGATTTCCGTGGATATGTTTGAGGAGTTTGTAGCCCCGGAACTTGAAGATTTAACCGGCTTTCTTGATAACTCTATCTACCATCTGGACGGCCCCGGCGCTCTTCATCACTTGCCGCGCCTGCTTAAATTCAAGAAAATAGATGCCATACAGTGGGTGCCCGGCGCAGGTAGACCCGAGGGCTTGTACTGGCGGGCTGTTTACAAGCAGATACTTGAAGCGGGGAAGGGAGTGTATGCTTCAATACCCTCCGGAGAAGTAGAAGAGGCCTTAAAAACTCTTCCGCGGGAGGGTCTCTGGATTTCTACGGCGGTTGAAACTCTTGAGGAAGGCAACGAACTGATAAAGATAGCGGAAAAATACAGGTAGAAGGAAGAAAGTAATAACAGTTGGTCCATAAAGGTCCGTAAAAGTCCGTAAAGGTCGATAATAGTCTATAAAGTTTGTAAGGTTTATAAGGTTTGTAAGGTCTAAAATCGTTGTAGGATATTTATTAGGTTAATCCGTGTATCTGTGCCATCTGTTTTTATCCGTGCCATCAGCTGCGCTTTTAGCAGCCTAAAATCGTTGAGGGATATTTATGCAAGTGCAATCCTTGTCCCGTGTACCTTGTGCATTGTCCCTGCTCTTTGTTGTCTTGTACTCTGCGGAATCTTGTAAAAAGGAGAAAAGTAAATGTCGAAGAAAATAGCGTTCATAGGTGCGGGCAGCGTTGGTTTTACGCGGGGGCTGGTTGCGGATATTATT
>Ga0114951_10002058_pt1 | contig 23504 bp, 16 predicted proteins | sample AM7aDNAmetaG_FD_88677 | JGI IMG/M metagenome (GOLD analysis project Ga0114951, IMG submission 88677) | Freshwater microbial communities from Finland to study Microbial Dark Matter (Phase II) - AM7a DNA metaG | ecosystem: Environmental > Aquatic > Freshwater > Lake | place: Finland: Lake Alinen... | reverse complement strand
GGTTCTGGTGGATTGCCCCCCGTCGGATGACGCCGACTACTTCGTTTCAAACGTGCTGCAGGTAGCCGGCATTGTCAACACGCTGCTTAGCGCCTCATAGATAGATCAACTCGCGCGCGCATCGCGCCAGCTCTTCGCGAAACTCCGGATGCGCCACATCAATAAGCGCTCGCGCTCGTTGCCGGATGGTTTTGCCGTACAAGTTAGCCACGCCATACTCGGTGACAACAAAATGAACGTCGTTGCGGGTCGTCGTTACCCCGGCGCCTGGTTTGAGCGTTGCCACGATCTTGCTGATCAGCCGGCCGTCTCGCGTTGTTACGGTGCTTGGCAGGGCGATGATCGGCTTGCCGCCAATGCTGTGCGCCGCGCCACGGATGAAGTCAAGCTGGCCGCCAACGCCGCTATACAGGCGCGGGCCGATGCTATCTGCGCACACCTGACCGGTCAAGTCAACCTCAATGGCTGAGTTGATCGCCACCATGTGGTCATTCTGGGCGATCAGGAACGGATTATTGACATATTCGGTCGGGCGGAATTCCATCGACGGGTTGTCGTTGACATAGTCGTACAGACGCTGTGAGCCGAGGCAGAAGCCGGCGATGATTTTGCCGGGATGCAGGTTCTTGCGTTCGCAGTTGATAATGCCGTGCTCGATCAGGTCAATGACGCCGTCGGAGAACATCTCGGTGTGCATGCCGAGGTTGCGCTTGCTGGTCAAATAAGGTAGCACGCCATTCGGGATCGCCCCGATACCCAGTTGCAGGCAATCGCCATCTTCGATCATGTCGGCGATTAGCTTGCCGATTTTTTCGTAAAGCGGGCCGCTCTCGGTATTCTGAAACTCAGGAAGGGGATAGTCCACATCTACGCAGTAGTCGATTTTGGACATGTGGATGAAGCTGTCGCCCAGTGTGCGCGGCATGCGTGGATTCACCTCGGCGATTACGATGCGGGCGGATTCCGCGGCGGCCTTGGTCACGCCGACCTCTACGCCAAACGAACAGAAGCCATGATCGTCGGGCGGCGAGACGTGGATAAATGCCATATCAAGCGGAAGCGCGCCCCGTTTGAATAGAAGCGGAATTTCGCTCAACCGGCATGGGGTGAAATCGGCGCGGCCATCATTCACGGCGGCGCGCACGTTTTCGCTGATAAACAGTGTGTTGACGCGCAAATGCCCTGCCATCGCCGGTTGGACATAATCGGCATTTCCGATGGTAAGCACCTGCACTAACTCGACGTCGGTGAGCGCCGGAGCGCGCCGCACCAGTGCGGCGACAAGTTGTTGCGGAAAGCTGCAGTTCCCAGTTACGAAGATGCGCATACCGCTTTCGATGTGCGCAATGGCGTCGTCAGCGGTCAATGGTGGATTACAGATAGATAGACGGTTCATGATGCGATTCAGTCAATGTGTTTTCACGAATGAAGAAAGTATTGCTTATTTGATTACAAACGAGTGTAGCATCAAACTGTTTCCTGCGGCATCGTTCTGCGGATCGCTGATGTCGCGACGGGCGCCGCTGACGCGGTCGTAGACTCCCACGCGCACCTGGTAGACGCCTGGTTTCAGATCGGCCGGCAAGGTGAGCCAGTGCGGGTCGTCGACCACTTCCCCTTTCTGCCAGACTGGGAATGGGTATGAGCCATAAACCGGCTGCTGGTCGCCGATGAGCACAACGTTGCCATTGGACTGATCGACGATGTGCAGCAGCACTGTGTCATCAGGCTGATGATCGGCGGTTGTCTGCCACTGTAGATCCACCGCAACCTCGCGCCGGACCGGGTCATAGTTGATGGCGCCGCCAAGCAACGTTAAGCCGCCTGCGAGGGCGGCGTTGCGCGTGGCGAGCGTCGGCGACACCGTAAAATCACGCGGTTTCTCTATGGCCTGGTAGATTAATGTGTTTGGCGTGCCGCTGCGTTCGTTGAGCGTATCAAGCAAGGTCAGTTGTTTGTGCGCCCTGGCCGCAGCCCGCTCCAACACCTGAAAATGACCCCTAAACGCCGTCATTTCTGGCGTGTGGAAGAGGTAGACGTTGGCTGGATCACGCAACAGCACTGTGGCGACGTTGGCAAACTGGGGAGACGGTTCGGGCAGGTACTCGTGCATCTCTTTGATGTAGACGCGCCCTTGCGTCAGAAACGCGACACTGCGCTCAAAACCCCAATCAAGAGCGATGATCGGGCGTCCTGCATAGTCCGACTCCAACTTTGGCGCGAGTTGGTAAAGCGCGTCTGACCACAACGCAGTGCCGCCGCTTTGCTCCAGATAGTTTTGGACAAGCCCGTTCGTGACAACGTGGTTGATAGTTAAGAGCAGGATGATTCCTGCGGTTAACGCAATGCGCGGCGTCTGTAAAGTGCGCGCATGGAGCCAGATCGGGATGTCACTGATCGTGATCGCCACGAGCAACCACACCAGAGGCATGATGATGAACAGGTGGCGCGCGCCGATGTCGCTGATGCTGATGGTGCCGAGTGGGATGACGGTTGCGACGGTGATCAGTAGAAACAATCGCAGCCGCAGGTACGGGCGCGCAGGCGCGCCGGTTTCACTTTGCAGGAGAGGCATTGCCTTGCGGTAGCGAATGCAGATGACGAGTGTGTAGAGCAGAACTAACACTACTGCGATGGCGCTCAGAGGCAAACCCGCCGGAGCGTCAAAATGCAACGTGTTGCCCCCCATCATGCGGAGGAAGTCAGCAAGCTCAAATTGCACGTTTCCGATGAAATCGAGGTTGTTATGCCCATACGCGCGCGATTGCAGGGCATTTTCGGCGATAAAGCGGAAGGAGGCCCCGGAGGGGAGATTGTGCGCGATGAATGGCGCAAAACCAAGTCCAAACGCGACAACGGACGCAACGAGTGTGCCTGGTCTAATGGCGCGAAATGCTGACCAGCTATTCCTGAGACCGAGTATGAGCAATGCGCATAATCCCACAGGAAACAGCAACCAGGCGAACAGGAGCTTAGCGGTCAGGCCGAGACCGAACACGAATGCGGCGAGTATCAAGTGCGCGGGCTGACGTTTTCGCTGCCACGAATGCAGGAGCATGAGAAACACGATTGCCAGCGGCAACAAGGGGGCGGCAAAATGGATGCCAGCGCGGCTCCACCACAGGTAGACCGGCGCAGTCGCACACAGCAGTACGGCGATACTGGCCGTTAATGCGTTAACCCATCTGCGCGCAAAGAACCACAGCAAGACGAGTGTGAGCGCGCCAAGCACAAGCTGGCTGAACCGCAGCCCCGCGACCGTCGTCCCGAAGATCGCCATCCCGATGTAACTGGTGTAGATCGACGTGGGGCCGATGTAGTGCCCCATCATCAACGGAAGTCGAATGCCGAGGAGTGTCACGGCGTCGAACGCTGTGTTTGGCAGGCCACGCAGCAACTCAAGTGCCGGCACCGCATCGGCAACCTCGTCGTTTTGCGGGCCGGGAACGGACATGTCCGCGCTGCCGTAGCCGAAATAGATCGCGAGGGCAGCCACGATCGCGATGACCACCAGGATTGAAGGAACATTTATCGACGCGCGCCGAGTATTCGTCATGTTATGCCGTTGCGTATCTTCTTATCTTAACGGATAAGGCATCGGAAGGTTGACGCCATTTTCGGGTTGTTTACCGTCTTCAGAAACCATCACGCTTTGCGCCTCTGGGAAGTGGTAGCTGCCGTAACGAATGTATAAAGGATTGTCCGGGAGGGCAGCCTGCAATGGGATTCTAAACCGCTGCAACAAGTAGTCGCCGGGGCGCCAACTCGACGGGTGGACACCGCTTGCGTCCAGACCGACAAGCTTTGTCGATCCGTCAAAGATGTGGTTATACCAGTGGTAATTGACGCCATCCGGCTGCGCCTGCGTCACCTGCATGATGGTTTCCATTGTGACGACGGTCGTCGTCATGCTCATGCGGAAACTCACCAGATCGATGCCTGATTCCCATGTGGCGGGGCGCGCCTGTTTGAAGCCAGCCAACTGCGGCAGACTTTTGATGCGGACATAGGTGTAACCCGCACTGCCGCTTGATCGTATGGGTGCGCTGCTGATCTGTGTCTCATCAGCATCGAAGTAGGCCAGCATGCGCGTCAGCATGGATTCGGTTCCAGGCGCAAAGATGTAGGAGGTTCCTTCGGGCCGGAATATCCAGCCATCCACTTTACTGTTTATGAACCGATGAGGGATGTCAGCGAGTAAGGTGTTCAGGATGATGCCCTGTTCATGCCAGGGGGTCAGGTAGTCTTCGATCACAACAACGACCTGGTTACTCACCCCTTGAGCAGCGGCTTGTTTCGCCTGGTTGGCCGCGATCAGCGCGCTCCGCAGAGGCAGGCCATAACCACCGGTGGTGTCGTTGCGTTCTACAAAGCTCGTGAGCGCCATTATCGAATACACTTGCCAGACTCCGATGACGGCGATTGTGAGTGCCAGGGCGGTTGCAATTCCCCGGTAGAGGGTGGTCTGTCGCAAACCAAAGTGGGCGCTGAACCGTTTGGCGCTGGTTAACGCTGCGTCGATGCCAATCGCCATCAGCAGGAACGGGGTGGGGTACAGGATGGTCAGATAATGGGTGACGATGGGTCTGCTGTGTCTGAGCTGCGCCAGGATTGGCAATACCCAGAACAGCACCGTGACTGCCGCGAAGAGGTAGTCATCTGACGCCGTCGCGGCGGTTGCGGAAGCTGCGCCAGTTGCGCCGGGTGCGCCCGTTGGGTTCGTCAGGCGACGCCGTCGACTCACAAGATGGCGCAGCAACTGAGTCATTGGAATGATCGCGCACACGATCACCGCCAGTTGCTGCAGGTCGTCAAGTGAATTCAGCCATTTCAGCCACTGAGGAACCTGATCGTTCCATTGTTGTATCGCTCGGCCAGTCAGGTCGGAAATGTGCGCGCCGCCGCTGCTCCACAACGCCATATTCAAGGCATCCAGGTTCGTCACGACGACTTCGCTGGTTGATGACAGGACGCCTTTCACATTGACGAAACCGTTGGTTGCATCACTCGCCAGGTAGACCGCGAGCAGAAGGACGAGTGGCAACAAGCCGAGCGCCAGAGGTCTGAGCCTCAGTGTCTTCCGCCTGAAGACAACCGTGATGATCAGGATGGGGAGAAAGAAAATACTGGTCAGGTGGTTGCCAATGCACAACGCCAGGCCAAATCCAATCCATGTCCACGCCGCTGGGTTTCGGCGTATCCACACGTCATATAACCCATAGAGCAGTATGAGCGTGAAAATGGGCAGCAATTCGATGGACATTCTTCGCGCGGAGAGTATAGCTGCGGGCGCAATTGCAAAGAGGAGCATAGCCAATAGCGCAACGCGCTTATTGGCGAAACGCAGACACAACAGCCCCAGCACGGCGATGGCAGCAACATCGAGAAGCACGCGGAAGGTCACAACGGACATCAGGTCGCGCGTGAAGATCATGGGAATCGCAAGCACATAGAGAAACAAGGGCGGGTGGCTTGCCAGCGAGCCGCTGAACGGGGCAACGGCAATCAGGCGACCGTTGATGATGTCCAATGCGTACTGCACTGAACTGGCTTCGTCGTAGCGGTAATCAATCAGGTCGAGGCGGTATAGGCGCAGTCCTGCCGCCAGGAGCAGAATAGCGAGAAACCAGAAGACCGTTTGACTTTTAGGGGGGTGCAGCGCCTGCTCAATAGCCTTCATCAGCCTTCATCGTTTGATCCCAGGAAAGTCATTTAAGAGATTATCCCCCATATTGTCGAAATGATAAGCAATGGCTTTTATAATGTCCTTCGCTACCGAAAATCCCAAGTTCATATAGGAGCTACGAATAATATGTCGGACCAGATTGCGAGTGCTGTGACAGGCGACGCACAAAAAGAGAATCCAGAGTTTTACTATCCTTCTGCGGAAGTCATTGACCGGGCGCATGTAAAAAATTGGGAAGCGCTTGCGCATGAAGCGTCAAAAGACCCGCTTGGATTTTGGGCCGCGCGGGCGGAAGAGCTTGGATGGTATAAAAAATGGGACACCGTTCTGGATGACACTAATAAACCATTTTACAAGTGGTTTTCAGGCGGTAAGACCAACATCATCCACAACGCAATCGACCGTCACCTGCACACGCATCGCAAGAACAAGCTTGCGTACATCTGGCAGGGTGAGGATGGTAGCGAACACACGATGTCGTACTTTGCGCTGAATCGCGAAGTCAGCAAATTCGCAAACGTGTTGAAGGCGCTCGGCGTGAAGAAAGGCGATCGCGTCACGATTTATATGGGGCGCGTGCTCGAACTGCCGCTTGCGATGCTGGCATGCGCCAAGATAGGCGCCGTTCACAGCGTCGTGTACGGCGGTTTCTCGGTGGAAGCACTTCATAGCCGCATCGAGGATTCGCAAAGCCGTGTCCTGATCACTTGCGACGGCGCTTTCCTGAATGGGAAAGTGGTCGAATTGAAGCAGATCGTCGATGAAGCGCTTAAGCGAACTGCGGCAGTAGAGACCGTTGTGGTCTACAGGCGCACTGGCAAACCCGTTCACATGGAAGAGGGACGCGACTACTGGTGGCATGAGTTGATGGCGCTGCCTATCGCGAGCACCAAGTGCGAAACTGAACAGACCGATGCAGAGGATCCTCTGTTCATGCTGTACACATCGGGCACCACGGGTAAGCCAAAGGCGCTAGTGCACACGCACGGTGGTTACAGCGTCGGAATTGCCACCACCTTCAAATATGTTTTCGATATCGCCGAAGAGGATCGTTACTGGTGCGCGGCGGATCCCGGGTGGGTAACAGGGCATAGCTATATCGTTTATGCCCCGTTGATCACTGGCGCCACAAGCATCATGTACGAGGGGGCGCCGACCTATCCCTATCCGGATCGGTGGTGGCGTATCGTCGAGAAGTACGGAGTCACTATTCTGTACACGGCTCCGACAGCTATCCGTGGCCTGATGCGCTTTGGCGCAGCGTGGCCAAACCGCTGCGATCTGTCATCTCTGCGTCTGCTGGGCAGCGTGGGTGAACCGATCAATCCAGAGGCGTGGCGCTGGTATTACAAGAACATCGGCAAGGAACTGTGCCCGATTATGGACACCTGGTGGCAGACCGAGACGGGTATGTTCATGATCACGCCAACTCCGACTGTCCCGCTTAAGCCCGGCAGCGGCACGCGCCCGTTCTTTACGCTCAAAGCCGAAGTGCTTGACGAACACGGCAATCAGGTTGGCCCTAACGAAGAAGGGTATCTTGTCATGACAACCCCATGGCCGGCGATGGCGCGCACAGTCTACCGGGACCCGGACCGGTACGTTCAGACTTACTGGTCGAAGTACCCCGGCAAGTACTTTACGGGCGACTCTGCCCGCGTGGATGAGGATGGTTACTTCTGGATCATCGGACGAGTGGACGACGTGCTCAAGGTCAGCGGTTACCGACTGGGCACCGCCGAGGTTGAAAGCGCGCTGGTCTCGCATCCTGCTGTGGCGGAAGCGGCCGCCATCGGTCTGCCGCATGAGATCAAGGGCAATGCGATTCATACCTATGTCATTCTCCGCACTGGTTTTGAGCCAAGTGAAAAACTGTCCGAAGAATTGCGCCTGCACGTTGGCAGCGAATTGGGGCCGATTGCCAAGCCTGAGACGGTCGAGTTTGTGGCGAAGCTGCCGAAGACCCGGAGCGGTAAGATCATGCGCCGCGTGTTGCGCGCCCGGGCGATGGGGATGCCAGAAGGCGATATCTCAACGCTTGAGGAATAGGGCAGCCGCGACGAGTCGCGACGTGTCGCTCATCGATATGGCGATTTATCCTACAATCACTATGGCGTCACCGCACAGTTGCGGTGACGCCGGAAAATCAATTACGATTTAGGAGCGACATGTCAAAGTCTATAAACGTTACAGTCTGGAGTGAATACAGGCACGAGAAGTCCCATGAAGAGGTTGCGCGCGTGTATCCCAAGGGGATGCATGAGGCAATCGCAGAAGGGCTGCGAGCCTATCCCGAATATAGCGTCCGCACGGCAACCCTTGATGAACCCGAACATGGGTTGACCCAGGAAGTGCTCGATAGCACCGATGTCCTGACATGGTGGGGCCACATGGCGCATCATGAAGTCAGCGATGCGATCGTCGAGCGAGTTCGCCAGCGCGTGTGGGCCGGCATGGGACTGATCGTTCTGCACTCAGGTCACTTCTCAAAGATATTCAAGGCGCTGATGGGCACCGGATGCAATCTGAAGTGGCGCGAGGCCAATGAGAAGGAACGCCTGTGGGTGATCAACCCCGGTCATCCGATTGTGGCGGGCATCGAAGAGTATTTCGAATTGCCGCATGAAGAGATGTACGGCGAGCATTTCGATATCCCCGCGCCCGACGAACTCGTGCTGGTGAGTTGGTTTGAGGGCGGCGAGATATTCCGCAGCGGGTGCTGCTTCACGCGCGGCGCCGGCAAGATCTTTTACTTCCGCCCTGGCCATGAGACTTATCCGACCTACTTTGACGCAAACGTGCGCAAGGTGATCGGCAACGCAGTGCGCTGGGCTGCGCCGAATGGCAATCATGAGCCGATTCGTGGGAACGTCAAGCCGCTGGAGATCATCCGAAGCTAAACGAGTTCCACCTTTAACGGAAACAGAAGAGGCGCACCATCGTGCGCCTCTTCTGTTTCTGACATCCGGCTAAGCCGCCTAACGACGTCGTCCGAAGATGCGCAGCAGGCGGATAAACAGGTTGATGAAGTCCAGGTAGAGCGCCAGTGCGCCGAGCACGGCGGCTTTGCGCTGAACCTCCCCGTCCTCACCGATTCCAGATGCCATGCGCTTGATCCGCTGGGTGTCATAAGCGATCAAGCCGACGAAGATGATCACGCCGACGCAGGTGATAATCCATTCCAAGGCGGAGCTCTGCAGGAACATATTCACGAGCGACGCAACGATCAGGCCGATCAGGGCCATGAACAGCAGGTTGCCGATGCTGGTTAAATCGCGCTTTGTGACATACCCGTAGGCGCTGACTACCCCGAACGTCCCTGCGGTAATGAAGAACACCTGGGCAATTGATGTCCCGGTATATATAGTGAACAACATCGAGAAGGTTACCCCGGTGAGCGCGGAGTACAGGATAAACAGCCCGGTGGCAACGCTTGCGCTTAGCTTTCTGATCGCTGCGCTGAGCACCACGACCATCACCAGTTGCGCAACAATCACGATGATCAGGAGCGGCGACCGCGTAATCGTCTGCATGAGACCGGAATTGGACGCAGTTGAAATTGCGACCAGACCGGTGATGACCAGGGCAAGCGTCATCCAGCCATACACTTTTGTGATGAAGCTGCGGGTGGTAGAGTCATCGACAACGATATTCGTCTGAGCTGTGTCAAAGCGGTTCATATCACACCTCGTTTGCGAGCAAAATGCTTTCGCATAAGACTATCTGACAATCGCCATTCTACTTCACGCGGATCTGCATCAACGAAATCTCGCTGCCAAGATAGATGCCATCCGCCCCGTAGGCGCCGATTCGGGCGAAGCTGCCGGGCTGGTATAGGACGAGCAAGAGTCGGTACACGCCGGGGGGGGCGTTCTTTGATACCTGTAACATGTGCGCGTCGTCAATGTGCTGCCCGGCTTTCCAACTTGATGTTGGCGCATTGCCGTCAACAGGCGCTGAGTCGTTCTGTGCGATCTTGTTCGTTTTTTCGTCGATCAGTTGCAGTGATACAACGTAATCCTCACCCACCTTCGTGTCAGCGCGCCACTGTAAAGTTACCGTAACCGGTTGGCCACTCTGTAAAGTCCTGGGTGAGACATCGTAACTCTGCAGGACGATTCCGTTGCCGTAGTCCAGTAACTTTTTAATTGCATTGGTTGCGGGTGTCATAGCCACATTGCCGAATTCCACGCCCTGCTCGGTGGCGGCGCCGGCAGTGATGGGAAGTCGTTCCCCGCTGGCGAGATCGTATACGCCGACCGCCCAATGCAGCTTCTGGGGCGCAGGCGCCAATGGCGAGATGATCACATCGTAGTGATCTTGCCACGCAGTCCCGCTGCTCAGATCGCTGGTAGCGAGTGAGCCCTGACCTGGGTACATGTCACGTTGACCGACAATGACATTGTCTTGGTTGAGCAAATGGACATAGACGCTGTAGTTGCGCGCCAAAGGGCTGGTGACGCGCCAGAAAAGTTTCAATGAGGCTGTGGCGCCAGGAGTAACCGATTCCGTGGGAAATTCATATCCAATCAGGTCGAGGGCTCCACCGAACGTGTTGTTTAGCAGATGGGCTGGTTGTGCTTGCGCGAGCGGTTTGGCGTAAACTGGCGCAATGACTGTAAACGGAACCACAATGGCGAGCAGCGCGAATCCCACCACGACGGCGCCCAGCACAAGCTTGTGCACCCGGTAACACCCGTAGGCGATTGCCGCCGATATAACGGCGATGCACGGAAACATCAGCCGGCCCTGCGAAGCCGGGGTCAGCGATGTCCAGCGGAGCAATGCAATGAAGGTCATCGTCGTCCAGACGGAGCAGATTACCAGCGGCGCGAGACGCGTGAGTGTTTCATATCGTTGCGCGCGCCCTGACTGGCCGGTGACAGGCGCCTGGCGCTTTCGAGCGACGGCTGCAATGCCAGACCCGATCCAACCGGCGATGGCGACAATCACAACACCGTTGAGCACATCGTAGACGATATGCGGCATGACCACATTCAGCGTCCCAAAGACTCCCCAGTAGGCCCACACGAAGCCCTCGCGCTCACTCCAGAGTTGCGCTAACGACGCTGGTGGATCGCGGCGACCCACAGTATCCAGGAATGCATTCCACCCCAGCCAGTCGCCATAGAGCATCTGGTTGCGCACAAACCACCAGCCAGCCAGAACAGCGGTTGTCACGACCATGACGAGGACGAAAGCGACGAAGCGGCGCATGAGTTCGCCCTTTTTATATCCCTCGTCATCAGCCATCTGGCGCAGGCCGTTGAATATCGCAGCCAGGCCGAATACGCCCAGCAGTCCAAGCGTGCTCGATTTGCTGAGCGCCGCACAGGCGGTGACTGCTCCTGCTATCACTGCCGTTTTGACCGATAGCTCGCCATGACGCGCCAGTCGTAATGCAACCCAAAGACCCAGCGTCGCGAACATGGCGGCTGCATTGTCATTGTTGACGGACCCGCTGATAAATGCAAACATCGGCACACATGCGGTGAGTATCATCACGCCGAGGCGCAACCAGGCGCGGTCGTCATGGGCTGATTTTGCAGACGAGAGTGGGAATAGCTCGCGCGCCATGAGATAAGCGAACAAGACGGTGACTGTTGAGAACACGATGCTGACCAGCCGCGCGACATGGATAGCCAACGCCGCCCCCGTCCAGGGGAATTGCTCCGCCTCGGTATGCACAACGGCATTCAGGTTTCCGTCCGTTGTCGGGCGGCCGAGATCGCCATGAGGATTGATTCTGCGCAAGTCGCGCCAGTTTGATGAATCAAACGGCGCAGACGCCAGTGCTGCAACGACGTAATAGAGCGGAGGCTGGCTGCCTTCCTGCCGCCAGGGGGCTTCGGCATCGGTCTGGTTGGGGTGTTGTGCGGGAAGATTACCCGTTGTCGCGATGTGCTGCACTAACGGGTAGTGCCAAAGCTCATCAGAAGCTTCGAATAACGGTGTGTTTAAACTGTATGTGAGAAAAAGAAGAAAGACGGCTGCCAGAACAATGCCGGCAGCCCGCCTTTCCCTTCGAAGACTCATGTATTGCTTCCGAAATCGGATGCAGGATTATTCAATGCAGCGGCGCGCGTGGCGCGATCCGATTCCAGTTTATCAACGCCATTTGACACCACCGTGGTGATATGTTCAACCTCGTCGCGGAGGCGCATCAGCGTTTCGAGGGCATAAGCGTCGGCCTCGCCACGCATGCGTTCCACTTCGCGACGGGCGCGCTCTTCCATCGCCTGTGCGCGACTTTGCGCGATGGACATGACGGCCGTGTCGTCGGCCAGGTGCGCGGCTTCTTCGCGAGCCATCTCGCGCAGATGATCGGCTTCTTCCTGCGCTTGCGCCAGAATGCGATCATGTTCTTGCTGGATGCGTTGCCCCTTCTTAATCTCTTCAGGGATGGCAAGCACCATCTGATCGATTAACTGAAAGCAACGGTCAGCATCTACCAACCGCATCTTGGTGCCCGGCAAACGGCGGCTCTCTAAAAGAATTGCCTCGAGTCTCCCCAGAAGATGTTGTATGTCCATTTTGCTTATATACCTATACCAGCAGAAACTGGTCAGTTAAAAGTTCGATCCACATGCTTGCACTATCCACACATTATCCACAGAATTTCAGTTTTTGTGCAACTTTTGCGTCGCAGTTCTATTGTGGTAATACTCAAATGGCGCCAGCAAGCGCTGGCTGCGACCTTTTAACAGCTATTGCGGCTGCAACACAGGGTGGAACCAGTTCGGACACGTCTCCTCCCAATGTCGCGACTTCTCGAACAAGCGTTGCGCTGACGAACGTATTCGGCTCATTCGCAAACAGGCACACGATTTCGATCTCACTGGCAAGCCAGTGATTTGTCTGCGCCATTTGCCACTCAAAGTCGAAATCCACCCCGTTGCGCAAACCGCGCACGATCACCTGAGCGTGGTTCTCACGCGCAAAGTGCACCGTCAATCCAGAATAGCCGACGACACTGACGCGCCCATGGTGGTTTAGCGCTGCGAGCGCTTCGGTGGCGAGCGCGATCCGTTCTGTGTGCGAGAACAGGATTTGCTTTGCCGGGGCGATATAAACGGCGAAGATCAATTCATCGAACAAGGCCAAAGCCCGCCGCGCGATGCTGAGGTGTCCGTTGTGAAATGGATCAAAGGTGCCCGGATATACAGCAGTAACCATTAACTGGCGTCTCCATGTGTTTCGCGTGAAGTCCAGAATGACAGGATCTTTTCCGCGAGTAAGCGATTTTCCGGAGCGGCGAGTTGCGCGTCCTGCTGGAAAATACGCTCTGCCTGTTCCCGCGCGATCATCAGCAGGTCGCGATCGTGGATGTTGACTAATTTGAGCTCGGGTTCTCCGCTCTGGCGCGTGCCAAAGAATTCGCCTGGGCCGCGAATCTCAAGATCCTTCTCGGCGAGTTTGAAGCCATCCTGCGTCGTTACGATTGCCATGAGGCGCTCATCACTGATCGATGCAGTTGAATCGGCGATCAGCAGACAGTATGACTGATACTGCCCGCGCCCCACGCGCCCGCGGAACTGGTGAAGTTGAGACAATCCAAAGCGGTTGGCGCCCTCGATCATCATGACGGTTGCATTCGGGACGTCGATGCCTACCTCGACTACGGAGGTCGATACCAGGATATTCAGCTCGCCTGAGGCAAACTGCGCCATAACGCTTTCTTTGGCTTCGGCTTTCATGCGCCCGTGCAGTAATCCGAGTTTATGCTTGGGGAACACCTCGCGTTGCAGGCGCTCGTGTTCTTCGATTGCGGCTTTCGCCTCAATCTTTTCGGATTCCTCTACCAGCGGGCAGATGATAAATGCCTGCCGTCCCTCGTTGATCTGATGGGTCACAAAGCGGTACGCGCGCTCGCGCTCTGCCGGCGTGAACCAATGAGTCTCGATGGGCTGGCGGCCCGGCGGCATTTCATCCAGCACCGTGTTGTCCAGGTCGCCATATAGCGTCAGCGCCAGCGTGCGCGGAATCGGCGTCGCAGTCATCACCAGTGTGTGCGGGTTGGCGCCCTGCCCCTTGGTGCGCAGCGCTTTGCGTTGCTCCACACCGAAGCGGTGTTGTTCATCGATGACCACCATTCCGAGTTTCTTGAAGGAAACACCTTCTTGAATCAAGGCTTGCGTGCCAATCGCGATCTGTATGCTCCCATCGGCCAGACCGGCATAGATGGCGCGCTTGTCGGCGGCAGAGACGCTGCCGGTCAGGAGCGCTATCTTGATCGATTCGCCCACGCCTTTCTCGTGGATGCTTTCAAACAATCGCGTTAGGTTCTTGTAGTGCTGTTCCGCCAGGATTTCCGTTGGCGCCATGAGCGCCGATTGCGCTCCGCTCTTGGCAGCCAGCGCCATCGCCAATACGGCTACAACGGTCTTGCCGGAACCGACGTCGCCTTGCAGCAGTCGGTGCATGGCGGCAGTCTTGCCCAGGTCGTTTGCGATGGCATCAATCGCGCGGGACTGTGCGCCTGTTAACGTGTATGGCAGTGCGCCTTTCAGCAACTCAAGGTGACTCTGGTCAACCGATATGGGTTGCGCCGTTTCGTCCTGCCACTCCTTGCGCTGCTTCAAAATGGCGGATTGCAGCAGGAATAGCTCATCGAATGCCAGGCGCCTGCGCGCGCGCTCCTGAGTGTTGAGATCGCGCGGGAAGTGAATTTCGCGCAAGGCATCCGTCGTGGACATCAATCCAGCGGCATAGCGCGCGGAAGCCGGGACAAAGTCCTGCACATGCGATGGCCAGTATTCGACCAGCCGTTTCATGACGCCCCGCAGGAGCAGCGGCTGAAGTCCCTCAGTAAGTCGGTATACCGGCACGATGCTCCCGCCGGTAAGCCATTCTTTCTCCACTGGTTCATGCAGTGGGCCCTGGAACATCAGCTTGCCGAGGTATTCGGTGACCTTCCCGCTGATGACAATTTCACGCCCTGCGACGAATTGCTTCATCAGGTTTTCGACAAAGCGCTCGGTGGTGAACCAGGAACACTCAATTTCACCTGACAAATCCTCGACCCTGACCCGGACGATGACCGCGCCCGATTTTGTGCGGTGTTTGAACGCTGCCGCAACGCGAGCAATAATCGTGACAGACTCTCCGTACTCGAGTTGATTGATTGTTTTTAGCGCGCTATAGTCGTCGTATCGAGTGGGGTAGTGATACAACAGGTCGCGGATCGTAAATACCCCAAGCTTGGCCAGAAGGTCCACTCTTGTCGGGCCAATGCCGGTCAGCGTGCTGACCGGCGCATCAAGGCCAACCCCGGTATATTTGCTGGCTTGCGAACGGCTGGCAGGGCGCGCTGAGCGTTGTTCAGAAGCGCGCGTTTCTGCCGGCGGTCTTGAAATATGCTGCGGTGGACGAGTTGCAGGTTTTGGTGTTGCCGGCGCAGTCTCGCGCGCCACCACAGGAGCCTCTACCATCTTTTCCACCGGCGTGAGTTCAGCCGTGGGCGGTTCAGGCGGAAACCCTTCGGGTTGCGTCTCAGGTTGTGCTGGTTCAACAGGGGCAGGTTGCCGGTTGGCTGGAGCGGGTCTGGGAGCGCGCAGCGGGCGGACGCCCTGTGGCCGATCTGCAAACTGTGGGGCCGCGCGCGTTCTTTCGGGGCGCGCTTCCCTATCGGGGCGCGCTTCCCTGGGGGGGGCGACGACCTGTTCACGCGCCTGAGGTTGTGGCGTGTTGCGCAGCGCCTGATGGGTTGGGGTAGGCGCCTGAAGGCGCGTTATCAATGCGCTCATGGCCGCGCGGCGTTCGGCGACGTCGGTTGCGGCGCTATAAGAGCGCATCTCGTCAGCAACTGAATTTGCCCAGGCAGAATCGATGCTCATTTTTGCGGCATCCGCGAGCCAGGCTGCCGCAAATGAAGCCAGTCCACGTGTGACGGCCTTGTCTTGGTATCCTCTTTCTGCTTCGAGTTTCAGTATCTTAAGTAATTTCTCAGTGGCGCTATTTGGCATAAAATCTCGTTGTTGTTGAGCCCGAATTATACGTCGACAGCCATGGCTAAACCCAGCGCCATGGGGCCGACATGAGTTCCAATAACCGGGGCGACCTGCATGGTGTATTGTTGGTCGTAAGGGACAAGGTCGCTCAGTTGCAGGCGCAGGTTGGCGATATCGTTTTCTGCGCCCGTTGTTGTGCTTAATACAGACAGATGGCTTGTATGCTGATGGGTATGAGCAGCCTCGATCAAGCGGGAAATGCCGCGCGCGCGCGTGCGAACCCGGTCAAGCTGCTCGACGTTGCCGTCTCGGACGCAGATCAGCACCTTGATCTTCAGCATGTCGCCGATGCCGGCGACGACGGCGTTGGCCCGTCCGCCTTTCCGAAGATATTTCAAGGTGTCGATGAGCGCATAGATGCGCGCGTGTTTGCGCAGGTCTTTAACTCTTTCAATGATCGCGCTGGCCGTTGCGCCCTCGCGCGCCATTCGGGCTGCGGTGATTGCAAGCCAACCCAATCCCATGGTCACCGTTTCGGAATCGACAACAGTTACTTTCTGACCGCTCGCGTTTACTTCCCGCGCTGCCACATCGGCCATGTTGCATAAGCCGCTGAACTTTCGATTGACGTGTATTGCGACGACCTCGTCTTCGGCATGGGTTAGCTTTGAGCGATAGACGCGCACAAACTCATCCAGTGACGGGGAAGCGGTTTTGGGTATATCGCGGTAGCTGTTCATATTCGCATAGAACTGCTGCCGCGTAATGGATATGCCATCCACCAGCGTCGTGCCGTCAATCTGGAGAATGACAGGGACGACGCTGATATCCAGTTGAGAAGCGATCTCAGTCGGAAGGTCTGAGGTCGAGTCTGTGACGATTTTAACCATTAGCGAAAGTATCTATCATCAGCTTAACGTCGCCAAGCGGGTAGAGGATCGGTGAAGTGCAACCGTTGGCGCGATACTCTTCCACCTTGCGGCGCGCTTCATCCGGCGTCCCGCTGGCGGTGATCAGTTGCACGACATCGTCTGTAACCAATTCCATCGCCCGCTCAATCTGTTCCTCAGTTGCTGGCCAGGTTAACACTTTGCTGATTGACTCCAGCAGGTCGCTGCTGACGCCGCTTGCTTTCATGATGTGAGGTTGCTGACCAAGGTATTGCGTCACCAGTTTGCGCGCGCCATCCAGCGCCTTCTTCCGATCGTGGTCAACGCTGCACACCACGAGCTGGGGGCGGTCGATGTCGTCGATCTTCTTGCCCGCTCGCTTCGCGCCGATTTCGAGTAGTTGGAGCGCCTTCTCGTTGTACTTCGGCGCTACCAGATAGTTCAGGACGATGCCGTCTGCAATCTCACCCGTAAGTTCGACCATCTGGTCGCCGGTGGCGCCGATGTAAATCGGAACGTTGCGCGGTTCACGCCGGCCATGGACAATGTCGAGTTCGACGCCGTCCAGGTGGACAAATTCCCCATGAAATGTGACTCGTTTCATGGCCAGCAGGTCGCGCACTACGGTGACGCATTCACGCATGGCCTTGAGAGGCTTGCTGCGGGTAATGCCCACATTCTTTGCAAGAGGATCCCACCAGGCGCCAATGCCGCAGTAGATGCGGTTGGGCGCGAGATCATCGAGTGTAAGGAACGTCGCGGCAATGAGCGCCGCGTTGCGCGTCCAGTTGTTTATCACGCCGCTGCCGATGTGTATTTTCTCTGTGACGGCGGCAAATGCCGCCATCGGGACAATTGCATCGCGAACCATGCGCGATTCAGCCTGCCAGACCGCCTCAAAGCCCATCTTCTCAGCATATTGCACATATTCCATCCCTTCGCGCAAAGGGTGTGCGTCCTGCAGGTACATGGCAACGCGCGCTTTCGGTTTTCTCATCGCACCTGTGTCTGACTGATTTATTCGCTCCATTTGCTCCATCTGCTCCAAATGCTCCATAATTCCACTCCCGTATGCCCATTGACCTTCATTTTACTGTCGCCTATAATAACAATAACTTAATTCAGTTGCATCTATTATTAGACATTAGAAAAGGAACCAATGGCAAAAAACCAAAAAGAAGAGTACAAGCAAAAAGAGGGCATGATTGAAGTCGAAGGCGAAGTGATCGAAGCTCTGCCTGGGACCATGTTTAAAGTTCGCATCGAAGGCGGTCATGAAGTTCTCACAACACTCGCAGGAAAGTTGCGCAAGTTCTATATTCGCATCCTTCTCGGCGATCGCGTAAAGGTGGAACTGTCGCCCTACGACCTGACCCGCGGCCGCATCACTTATCGCCTGCACTCCAACCGTGGCGGCGGCCCGCCGGCAGCCTGACCTGACTGCCGGTTGTTGGTCCTCTTCGTTGCATCAACGCATCAACGATTTGCCTGACAAACCAGGCATACCCAGTCGGCTATCTGGTTTTGTTCAACCACATCGAGACCGGCGCGTGTGGCGGCATCGCGCACCTGAGTCACTTGCGTGTCCAGGATGCCGGAGAAGATGAACTGCTTCCCCACCAAGGCCAGCCCGTTTGCGAGCATTTTGATGATCACGCCGGCGAGAATGTTGGCAGTGACGATGTCGTAGACCCCGCTCGCCCGATCAAATGAGCCGGCGTCGACCTTTACAATCCCATCGACCCCGTTTATCGTCGCGTTTTCATGGCCAACGCGGACGGCCTCAGGGTCGATGTCAACCCCCAGCACTTCGACAGCGCCAAGTTTGGCGGCAAGGATCGACAGAAGCGCCGAGCCACTCCCCACATCCAGAACGCGCATGCCGGCCGTGACGCGCCCTTCCATGGCTATGCCGCAGAGCTGTGTCGTTGGATGAAGGCCAGTGCCGAAGGCCAGACCCGGATCCAGAGAAATGACGATATCGTTTGGCTGGGGAACGACGTCAATCCACGACGGGTGCACCAGGATTCGCGTGCCGATGCGCAGCGGTTTGAACGCCACCTTCCAGGCTTCTGCCCAGTCGGCTTGCGCAAGCGATCGATACGTGGGCATGGGGATCGGAAGAACGAGATTGAGACAGCGCAAGGCATATTCGACCTTCGCGCGGCGCACCTCAAGCGTGCCGTCCAGCGGCAGGTACCCTCGCACAATCACGGGCCCTGTAGCGACCTCTTCCTCCCAGCGGTCTAGCGCATTATTTGAAGCCAGTTGCTCGGTTGCGACGCCGCCTTCGACGTATGGGTAAATTGCCTCGCTGATGGCTTCGGCAAGTTCACTGTTTGTTTCAATGGCCAATTCGAGCCATTCGGGGTTGTCACTCACGGTTTTATCCTTTTGGTCAGTCATGTCGTGCTGATCCACATATCACTATTCTATCAACACCGCAGATGTTTACTCTTTTGCCTGGTTTGACCAGTCAATCTACGCAGAATGCGCGCGCATGGGGCTAAAATAGCGCTTATGAAAATGGAGCGGTTCACCCCATCGTGCTACATCAATCGCGAGTTGAGTTGGATCGAGTTCAACCAGCGGGTTCTTCAGGAAGCTCGCGACCCAAGTCACCCGCCTCTGGAACGCGCCAAGTTTCTGGCGATTTTCGCGACCAACCTCGATGAATTTTTCATGATCCGCGTATCCGGCCTGAAAAAACAGATTGACGCGGGAGTGGTAGAGGTATCGCCGGACGGAAACACCCCGGGCACAACGCTCGATCACATCGTCACCCGGCTGACGCCGTTGCTGCATGAACACTCGCGCATCTGGAACGAGGACGTGAAACCATTGCTCTGCAAGCGGGGCGTGTGTGTCTTGAACTATGACGAGTTGAATGCCAGACAAAAAGAGCTGGCTGTTGAGTATTTTCAACGCCATGTATTCCCGGTGCTGACGCCGTTGGCTTTTGATCCAGGGCACCCGTTCCCACACATCAGCAACCTGAGCCTGAACCTGGCTGTCATGCTGCGCGATGAGAACGACCGCGAACGGTTCGCCAGGGTAAAGGTTCCACCCTCATTGCCGCGCTTGATAGCATTGACCGAGTGTGGCGAGGCGGAGGACTGCCCGCACACGTTTGTGTGGCTTGATCAGATGATCACGGCGAATGTCTCTGCCCTGTTTAATGGGATGACGGTGCAGCGCACCTACGAATTTCGCGTGACCCGCGACACGGACATTGAGATTCAGGAGGATGAGGCTGACGACTTGCTGTCTACTATCCAACGCGTCATGCAGGATCGGCGTTTCGGCTCGGTTGTGCGTCTTGAGATTGCCAACGACATGCCCGACCGCGTGCGCGACATCCTGGTGCATAACCTGCAACTTGACACGCGCGACGTGTATCGCGTCGATGGCGCGCTCAGCCTGAGCAACTTGATGGAACTGATGCGGCTGCCTCTGCCCGCCCTGAAGGACGTTCCATATACCGCGCGCATCCCGTTCAGTGTGGAAAACGGCGAAGATATCTTCAACCAGATACGGCGCTCCGATATATTGTTGCAGCACCCCTACGATTCGTTCGCGCCAGTGGTCGATTTCATCCGCGCTGCTGCGGGCGACCCGCTAGTGCTTGCGATCAAGGTAACGCTGTACCGCGTGGGTTCGAATTCACCGGTGGTAGAGGCGCTCATCGAGGCCGTCCGGAACGGGAAGCAGGTTGCCGTTCTGGTGGAATTGAAAGCGCGGTTTGACGAGGAGAACAACATACAGTGGGCGCGCGCGCTTGAGGAAGAAGGCGTGCATGTTGTGTATGGGTTGCCCGGTCTGAAGGTGCATTGCAAGGTGGCGTTGGTGGTGCGCAGGGAGGATGACGCCATTCGCCGTTACGTGCATTTGAGCACAGGTAACTACAATGCGACCACAGCGCGCATTTATACAGACTTGGGATTGTTTACGTGCCGAGACGATATTGGCGAAGATGCATCTGACCTGTTTAACTTGTTGACGGGGTACTCTCGCCAGCGGGAGTTCCGCGAGATGTATGTGGCGCCAGTGAACTTGCGGGATAGCCTGTTGAAACTGATTGAACGCGAAATCGAGATGCACAAGCAGTTCGGCGACGGGCGATTGATCTTTAAACTCAATTCACTGGTTGATCCGACGATGATCAACGCGCTCTACACGGCGTCACAGGCCGGCGTGCAGGTTGAGTTGATTATTCGCGGTATTTGTTGTCTCCGCCCGAACATGCCGGGGATCAGCGACACCGTTCGTGTGATCAGTATTGTCGGGCGCATGCTCGAACACAGCCGCGCGTATTACTTTCGCAATAACGGCGACGAACGTGTTTACGCCGGCAGCGCCGACTTGATGCCGCGCAATCTGGACCGTCGCGTCGAGGTGGTATTCCCTGTGCTCGATCCCATCCTGCGCGATCGTATTCGCGATGAAGTGATGTTTCTCCAGTTGCGCGACAACGTGAAAGCGCGACAATTGAGCGTCGATGGATCTTACCAGTATGTGCTGCGTGAAGCAGATCAGCCGGCCATAAATAGTCAGGAGGAAATGATCAAACGGAAGGCTTGAGCGAGCGCTCTCGCATATCACTATAAACGCACTATGAACACGATTATTGGCCTTGACATCGGCGGAACCAAGACGGCCATATTAGAGGGCGATTATGACGCCGCTATTCTGCAGCGCATCGAGATACCCACGCAGGCAAGCGATCCATTCACGGTCACTTTTGAGCGCATTTGTGCGCAAGTGGACGCTGCGCTGAAAACCGCGCGTGACGCCGGGCGCAGTGTAGACGCCGTGAGTGTCTCGATAGGCGGCCCGCTCAAGATTGAGGAAGGCATCATCCTGGCGCCTCCGCATCTGCCCAACTGGGTGGATGTCCCGTTGAAAGCCCTGCTGCAGCAGCGCTATGGGTTGCCGGTTTTTGTTGAGCACGATGGCAACGCCGGCGCGCTCGCAGAGTACTATTTCGGGGCGGCGCAAGGGACGCGTAACGCGATTTTTCTGACCGCCGGCACAGGACTGGGCGGCGGATTCATCCTCGATGGGCGCTTGTATCGCGGCACGACAGATACTGCTGGTGAAGTCGGGCATATCCGCCTGTCTGAAGAAGGCCCGGTTGAGTATGGGAAAGCCGGTTCGTGGGAGGCGTTTTGCAGTGGCGCAGGGATGGTCAAGCTGGCCCACAGGTTGTATCCGGGATACTGGCCGCAAACACTCACGACGCGCGAACTCGTCACGGCTGCAAACGCTGGAGACGAAGCCGCGCGACAGGTGATTCGCCGGTCTGGTGAGTATCTGGGACGCGGCCTGGCGATTCTCGTCGATACGCTTAATCCTGAGGTGATCGTCCTTGGCAGCCTGGGCGGCGCTTTGGGTGATCTCTTTCTTGACCCGGCGCGACAGGTCGTTCGTGACGAATGCCTGTCTCAACCGGCAGCGGCCTGCCGTATCGCCCCGGCTGCCCTTGGCGCCCGCATCGGCGATGTTGCAGCGCTGGTTGCCGCTATCAGCGCTCAGCGCAATAAGATCAAAAGCGGCACACCACCGCCAAACCATGATGATGGAGTAACAATGTCGAATTCGACAATCGCAGTGACCACTCAGTTTTCAAACGCACTCGCCGATAGCGTCAGAGTGCAGACCAGTCTGATTCAGATCGCAGATGTCATCGAGGCCTCGGCGCAGGCGATCGTCGGCGCATTGCAGCAGGGTCGCAAGGTGATCGTCTGCGGTAATGGCGGAAGCGCCGCACAGGCACAGCATCTTGCCGGCGAGTTAGTCGGCAAATACGGCCCGGTGCGCAAGGCGTTGCCATCCATCGCGCTCACCGCCGACTCCGGGATCGTGACATGCATCGCGAACGATTTTGGTTATGACCAATTGTTCTCGCGGCAGGTAGAAGCCTATGCCCAGTCCGGGGATATCGTGATCGGGATCACGACGAGTGGGAAATCGCCCAACGTGCTCAAGGCGCTGGAAACTGGTCGTCAGAAGGGTGCAGTAACGATTGCCATGACCGGCGAGCGCGGTCTGGCCGGGTCACAGGCCGATTGTGTCGTTGCCGTGCCAAGCGGCAGCACAGCGCGCATCCAGGAGGCGCATGCGTTTATCGTGCATTACTGGTGCGATGCCGTCGACGGTGCTTTCCCGGCCTGAGCGTTTGACGCGCACAGGTGTGCTGTCCGGGAATGCAATCCGTTTATGAATAGGGCGGGTGGGAGTCGAACCCACACGCTACTTTCGTAACAGAAGATTTTAAGTCTCCGGCGTCTGCCATTTCGCCACCGCCCCATATTCACGGATACAAATAATTGTAGCACGGACATCATGAGAAAAATGGCAGCCACTCGGTCTGACAAACGCAATTTCTGGGCGCTGGTCGCAGAAAAGGCAGGCTTCGGCTTCGCCCTTTCGTTCGCCGGCCCCTATACGGTTCTGACCGCGCTTGCAGCACAACTGACCACATCCGCGATTGTGATTGGCTCCATCACGACCGTATGGAATGGGGCGCTGTTTCTCCCGGTTTCGTTCGTGGCGCGCTGGATACGCAATCACAGCGAGCGCATGCCGATCATTCGCCGTTTATTCCTGGGCCGCGCACTGGCTTTCCCGGTTGTGGCGCTGTGGCTATTCTTCACCAGGGCGGCAGACCCAGTCTTGACCCTCGCCGTATTGATCGCCGGCATGCTGGTCTTTTGCCTGTCGGACGGGGCAAACTCGATTCCGTACATCGATATGGTGGCGCGCATCATGGACTCAAAGACGCGCGCCAAAATGACCTGGCAAGGGCTATTGCTTGGCGGCGTATTGGGGATCGCTGGCAGTTTTGTGGTGCAACGCGTTCTCACCCCAGGCGTGATGCCTTTCCCCGTTAACTTTGCGTTTCTGCTGGGGCTGGCTGGGCTGATTTTCTTTGGCGCATGGCTGTGTATCTGCCTTGTCCCGGAGCGAGATGTCCAG
>Ga0114951_10002056_pt1 | contig 23518 bp, 25 predicted proteins | sample AM7aDNAmetaG_FD_88677 | JGI IMG/M metagenome (GOLD analysis project Ga0114951, IMG submission 88677) | Freshwater microbial communities from Finland to study Microbial Dark Matter (Phase II) - AM7a DNA metaG | ecosystem: Environmental > Aquatic > Freshwater > Lake | place: Finland: Lake Alinen... | reverse complement strand
CTAGCTGTTTTGCTCATACTGCCAGCATATGCCTATGCTGAAATGATGTACATAACCGACCGGATCGAGGCGTCCGTACGCTCGGGCAAGGGGCTGGCCACCGGGTCAAAGTATCTGGGGGTTGTGCGTACCAATGATAAGGTGGAGGTGCTTGAAACAGATGGAGAATATGCGCGCGTCAGGCTTACAAACGGCACGGAAGGCTGGCTGCATACGCGCTACCTGACAGCAACTCCCCCCAAAACCCCTTTGCCCGGCTCAATTGATAAAAGCCCTCAGGATGAATTAACAAAACTGCGGGATGAAAAAACAGGGCTTGAACAACTGCGTGACCAGCAGATATTGAAGATTAAAGAATCAGAGGCGGCTTTAGAAAATTTAAAAGGCGGCTGCGCCGATTTTATCAAACTGCGCGCAGAGATTGAAAAAGTTCAGCAGGAGCTTCGTTCCAATCAGGAGATAACAGCCCAGCTGACAAAAGAGAATGAAGAGCTTGCGCAAAACACGCGGCTTATGTGGTTTATTTTCGGCGCTGTAGCGGTTTTGTGCGGTTTCATTATTGGCATGTGGCTGCAAAGCCTGCGAAACCGCCGCAAGCCCAGAATTAGTTTCTAGTTTTTTGCATAAAATTTTTTCTTAAAATATTTTTATTTAAAAAATTTGCTCTCACAAAGTGACAATTTGACAATGTAAAATTTCTTGACTATCCATGGATTTTTCATTAGTATGCTAAGAAATTAGGTATGAAACCTGATACAAAAAAAGATCTTTCTAATGTCATCAAGTCGGTTTCCCACATCGGGAGCTTCGGCCTCACGATGGGTGCCTGTATCCTGATGGGTTATTATCTGGGTACCTACATCGACGGTAAGCTTGGTACCGCACCCTGGTTCATGGTGGTTCTGGTTTTGCTGTTTATGGCGGGCGCTTTCTTTAAGTTTGTTCAGGAAACCAAGGCTGTAAGTGATAATCAAGCCGGGAAAAAAGGTGATGTGAGTCATAATTGAAAAGCCTCTACGGAAAGATAAAAGTGGTTTTAGATACCCCAAGAAGAGTTTTTTTTTATCTATCCTCATCGCTCTGGCCCTGATCGCCGTTTCTTTTTTTGACGGGGACAGGGCTGTCACCAACGGTCTTATCGTCGGTTCTCTTGCCGGTATCTCTTTTTTCCTTGTTGCATGGTGGTGCGTAAGCGTCATTGTCAAGGACAAGCGCAAGGATAAGACCAATCCCATCATGGCGGTCATTGCGCTCCATGTGTTTGTTTTGAAGTTCCCTGTCCTGGGCTTGGGTCTGTGGTTTGCTTTTAAGTATATGGAAATAAGGCCCTCGGCGCTTATACTCGGCATCGGCATTACGCAGCTCGCAATACTGACGGCAGCAGTTAACAAGCTTTTTAAAAAGCATTGACGGTTAATCAAGTTTTTTCAAGGATGTTTCAATGAAGGGTTCTCTTGGATCGAAAATAACCTCTGGGCTGGCATGGATTGTGGTTATTGGCTCGTTTGTTCTTTCCTACCAGATGAGCAAGAACCCGACTCCTGCATCAGAGCCTCAAGAGCTTGAACTTCCGTCCATTTTTCACCTTTTCGGCGGTGCCCACCCAAAAGAATTTCTTGAGCATTACCGTGATCCTTTTTTGGGCATATCGCTTGAAGAGTGGATTCCGACTATAATGTGCATCCTGGTCGGTTTTGTTCTGATCAGTTTTTCGCTTTGGGCCACGCGCCGCATGGAAAAAATCCCCCGGGGCTCCCAGGCATTTGCGGAAATCCTTGTCGAGGGGCTGTATAATTTTCTCGGAGAAATGCTCGGGCCGTATACGCGGCGCTATTTTGGATTTCTCGGCACCCTGTTTCTCTATATTCTTCTCATGAATCTCATGGGGCTTATTCCCCTGCTGCATTCTCCTACCAATAGAATAAATGTAACGCTCAGCATGGCCCTGCCTGTTTTTGTTTTCTATAATTTCGAAGGCATCCGCATCAGGGGCCTAAAGTATTTCAAGCATTTTATTGATCCGCTGTTCATGGCGCCGCTCATGCTGCCGATTCATCTCATCGGCGAGCTCGTGCGCCCCATTTCACTGTCCGTCCGTCTTTTCGGCAATCTCACGGGTGAGGATCTGACCATAGCGCTCCTTGTTATCATGACGCCGTTTCTGTTTGGCTTCATACCGGTGCCGGTGCACCTGATAATGGTGCTTATGGCTTTGCTGTTCAGCACGATCCAGGCAACCATTTTTACTTTGCTCTCAACGATCTATCTCAGCGAAGCCATTGGCGCTCAGGGCGATGACCATCATTGATTAAAAGGCTGTTAATTAAATAGAAGTCAACGAGAAATACATAAACAAACCAAAACGTTTTAAGGAGGTTACAGCATGATTTATTTCGGTCTCATCGGTTTAGGCATTTGTATGGGTATCGGTCTTGCCGCTCTTGGCGGCGGCGCCGGCATCGGCCGTGCAGTTTCGTCCGCTCTTGAGGGTACCGCCCGTCAGCCCGAGGCTGCAGGCAACCTGCGCACAACCCTGATCATCGGTGCAGCGCTTATCGAGTCGCTGACCATTTACGCGCTGGTTATCGGCATTCTGCTGCTCGGAAAACTGCCCAACCTCGATCAGGCAACAGAGCTGTTCAGAATAGTGGGCAGCAAGGGTTGATCCGTAGCTCTGCTTTGATGTCATAAATGCAATTGCGCCGGCCCGGCTTTCCGGGCAGGGTGGCACTGCAGTAACCTTTAAGTAGTTTGTAAAATATATGGAAGATCTATTAACTGCGCTAAAGATAAATTTTAAGGTACTTTTCACGCAGTTCATTGGTTTTATGGTTCTGTTCTGGCTGCTGAAGAAATTTCTGTTTGGCCGCGTAATGGACCTGATTCAGAGCCGCACCGAAGAAATACGGGGCGCCTTCGATGCCAATGAAAAAATACGTGATGAGGTTTCCTCTCTGAAATTGCAGTATGAGCAAAGGCTTCAGGAGGCCCGCAAGGAGGCCGAAGCGATCGTTGTCAGCGCAACGCAGCGGGCAGAAAAGGCCGGCCAGGAGGTCATCGATAAAACCCGTCAGGAAACTGCTCAGATCCGCGACAGAGGTCTTGCCGAGATCGAGCAGGAGAAGAAAAGGGTTATTACCGAAATCCGTCGCGATGTTGTGAGTCTGTCGGTTGAAATAGCCCGCAAGATCATCGACAAGGCCGTGGATGAGAAGGAAGCCGAAAAGCTGATGGATGAAGCGATCGATAAGATCGGAGGGGTAGCCCTGTGACACAGCTGCGAGTGACAAAGCGGTACGTGCAGGGTATCATCGGTGCTGCGCAGGCCCAAGGTCTGGTCGACGATGTCGAACAGGCCCTGCAGTCAATCGACTCTGTCATTATGGAAAACCGTGATTTTCGCAATCTGCTGTTTCATCCCATGATTTCACGAGACCGCAAAAAAAATCTCCTGCATAAAATTATCGGTGACAATGCTCCCGCTGTTGTTAAAAATTTCATTGATTTCGTGATCGAGAAAAAGCGTGAGCACATACTGGCAACGGTCTACGGCGAGTTCAAAGCCGCAGCCGATGATCTGCGTGGCATTATGCGGGCCAGGGTCACGGCAGCCCATGAGCCCACAAAGCAGCAGGTTCAGAAACTGAAGACGCAGCTTGAGCAGGCGCTGCATAAAAAGGTGCTCATCGAAATTCAGGTCGATAAGCAGCTTCTGGGCGGCATGCAGATTATGATCGGCACCTATATTCTGGACGGTAGCATCTCCGGACGGCTGGGTCGCCTGTCTAAACATCTGCAGGAAGAAGTAAGCAATATCAAATCGGCAGCATAACTACTTCGTAAAGGAGTTACACTTTGGAACTACGGGCAGAAGAAATCACATCGGTTATCCGTAAGGAGATTACGGATTATCAGGAACAGTTGAAAATGGAAAGCGTCGGGACGGTGCTTACGGTCGGCGATTGCGTTGCGCGCATTTACGGCCTTGAGAAGTGCAAGTCCTCAGAGCTTCTGGAGTTTGAAGGCGGAGTTTACGGCATCGCCCTGAACCTTGAGGAAGATTCCGTCGGCGCGGTTCTACTTGGTGAAAATCGAAAGATCAAGGAAGGCCAGATCGTGCGCAGCACCGGCCAGATTATTTCGGTGCCGGTCGGAGATGCTTTGCTCGGCCGTGTTGTCAATGCTCTGGGACAGCCAATCGACGGCAAGGGCCCGATATCAACCGACAAGCTTCGGCCCATTGAAATAAACGCACCCAACGTTGTCGGTCGGCAGCCGGTTAAGGAACCGCTTCAGACCGGTATCAAGGCCATCGACTCCATGATCCCGATCGGCCGCGGCCAGCGCGAGCTTATCATCGGCGACCGTCAGACCGGCAAGACCGCCATCTGCATCGACACCATTATCAATCAGAAAAAAGAATTTGACGCCGGTAATCCGGTTTATTGTATTTATGTCGCTATCGGGCAGAAGCAGTCAACTGTTCTGCGCGTGCAAGAGACGCTTGAGAAGTATGACGCCATGAAGTATACGATCATCGTATCGGCAAGCGCTAGCGACGCGGCTCCGCTTCAGTATATCGCTCCCTACTCGGGCACCGCCATGGGCGAGGAATTTCGCGATAATGGCCGACACGCGCTGATCATCTACGACGATTTGTGGAAGCACGCCGTGGCCTACCGCCAGGTGTCGCTGCTGCTGCGCCGTCCACCGGGACGCGAAGCCTTCCCCGGTGATATTTTCAACCTCCATTCACGCCTGCTCGAGCGCTCAGCAAAGCTTTCCGATAAACTCGGCGGCGGGTCGCTGACTGCTCTTCCTATCGTTGAGACTCAGGCCGGCGACTTTGCGGCATATATTCCGACAAATGTTATTTCAATCACCGACGGCCAGATCTATCTGCAGAGCGAATTGTTTTATGCGGGCGTGCGGCCTGCCATCAATGCAGGACTTTCGGTGTCCCGCGTCGGCGGCAATGCCCAGAGCAAAGCCATGAAGAAGGTAGCCGGCTCGCTGCGCCTTGACCTTGCGCAGTTTCGCGAGCTTGAGGCTTTTACCAAGTTCGGCTCCGAGCTTGACAAATCGACACAGTCGCAGATTACCCGCGGACAGCGCCTTATTGAAATCCTCAAGCAGGGCCAGTACGAACCGTTTGCAACGGAAAATCAGATTGCCATCATATATGCCGCAGGCCAGGGGCTTATTGATGATATCCCCGTGTCTCGCGTTAAGGCCTTCGAGAAGGAATATCTGCTCTATCTGCGCTCAAACTGCGCAACACTTATGGAAACGCTGCGGACGAAAAAAGAGCTGACACCCGATGTTGCAGAAGGGCTTCGTTCTGCCTGCGAGGCATTTAAGAAAGAGTTCAAATAAGCCATGGCTCAGTCACCACGCGAAATACAGAGACGCATACGCGGCATCAAATCGACCCAGCAGATAACCAAGGCCATGGAGATGGTCGCGGCGGTCAAGCTTACCAGGGTCCGCGCGCAGGCCGAACACTCCCGCCCCTATGTGGACAAGATGTATACCATGATGAGCGCTCTGTGCACATCGTCGTATGACTTCTCGGATCCGCTGTTTCTTGAGCGGCCCGTTAGCAAGGTGATGCTCGTGGTAGTATCATCGGACCGCGGCCTGTGCGGCTCGTTCAATGTGAACGTGATTAATGCGGCAAAGAATTTTATCGAGGAGCAGGCGGGCAATGAAGTAACGCTGCTCACCATCGGTCGCAAGGCGCATGATTCCCTTGTCCGGCTCGGGCACACAGTGGATAAATACTATGCCGTTCCCTGGGGCGAAGCGCTGTCAACAGAGCTGCGCTCCGTGAGCACCTACCTGATGGAGGCTTTTATTGCCGAGCGGTATGACCGGGTGTACCTGCTGTACAGCAAGTTTGTCAATGTTCTGAAGTTCAACCCCACGCTGGTGCAGTATCTGCCGATCCCGCCGCTCACGCAGGCCGAGCGCAAGAAGTACCTGCGCATGTGCACGGACTTTATCGTTGAGCCTGATTTTGAGTCGGTAACAAACCTGCTGGGCCCGGGCTATCTCGAAACGCGTCTGTATCAGGCCGTTATCGAGTCGCTTGCCAGCGAATACGCCGCGCGCATGGTGGCCATGCGCAATGCCAACGACAATGCCGATGAAGTTATCGGCGAGCTGTCGCTGACCTATAATAAGGCGCGCCAGGCAACCATCACCCGGGATCTTATTGATATTATCGGCGGTGTGAACGCGCTGAAGGGCTAAACGCAAACCATTTACATCAATGGAGGTATAGATTCTTGAGGACCGGAAAAATAGTACAGGTAATTGGCCCCGTCGTGGACATTCGCTTCCCGACGGAAGATCTTCCCCCGATCTACAACGCCATCAAGGTCGACGATGATGCCTCAGGCATTCATCTGACGCTTGAAATCGAGCAGCACCTGGGCGACAATATGGTGCGCACGGTTTCCATGTCATCCACCGATGGTCTTGTGCGCGGCATGGACGCAGTGGACACGGGCACAACCATTATGATGCCCGTGGGCGAAGGCACGCTCGGTCGCGTGTTTAACCTGCTCGGCGAAGTCATTGATGAAATGGGGCCGTTTACGGCCGATAAGACTATGCCGATTCATCGCGCCGCACCCACCATGGAAGAGCAGAAGACGTCCATTGAAATTTTTGAGACGGGCCTGAAGGTCATCGATTTGCTGGCGCCGTACTCCAAGGGCGGCAAGGTCGGACTTTTTGGCGGCGCAGGCGTCGGCAAGACAGTTCTTATCATGGAGCTCATCCGCAATATCGCCACTGAATACGGCGGCATATCGGTGTTTGCAGGTGTCGGCGAGCGTACCCGCGAAGGAAATGACCTGTGGCTTGAAATGACCGAGTCCGGCGTTATCAAAAAAACCGCCATGGTTTTCGGTCAGATGAACGAGCCGCCGGGAGCGCGTTTGCGCGTGGCACTGTCGGCCCTGACGGCTGCGGAATATTTCCGCGACGAAAAAGGCCTCGACGTGCTGCTGTTTATCGACAATATATTTCGTTTCACGCAGGCGGGCGCTGAAGTGTCGGCGCTTCTGGGCCGCATGCCCTCCGCCGTGGGTTACCAACCCACGCTTGCAAACGAGATGGGCGATCTGCAGGAGCGCATCACCTCGACGAACAAGGGCTCCATCACCTCGATTCAGGCGGTTTATGTGCCCGCCGACGATTTGACTGACCCTGCGCCGGCAACCACGTTCAGCCATCTGGACGCCACCACCGTTCTTTCCCGCGCCCTGGCTGAGCTTGGCATCTATCCGGCTGTGGATCCCCTTGATTCTACATCGCGTATTCTTGACCCGCTCGTGCTCGGCGAAGAACATTATTCTGTCGCTCGCGAAGTGCAGCTGATTCTGCAGAAGTATAAAGAGCTTCAGGATATTATCGCCATCCTTGGTATGGAAGAGCTCTCCGATGAAGACAAGCTGACCGTTGCCCGCGCACGCAAGATGCAGCGCTTCCTGTCGCAGCCGTTCTTCGTTGCTGAAGCCTTCTCCGGCACGCCCGGCAAGTATGTGCCCCTGAACGAAACGATTCGCGGCTTTAAGGAAATCATTGCCGGCAAACATGATAATCTTCCCGAGCAGGCCTTTTATATGGTCGGCACCATCGACGAAGCAGTCGAGAAGGGCACGAAACTGCTGGCCAAGGATTGATATGAAAGACAAGAGAAGCTACCGGCTTGAACTGGTTACGCCCGAAAAGACAGTGCTCAACGAAGAAATAATATTTGTTGTCATCAAGTCGGGCGCAGGCCCCGTCGGCATTATGCCGGAGCATGCACCGCTTCTGGGCACGGTCGAGATGGGTATTCTCACGTATCGTGATCCGGAAAAGAGTGACCACAGGGTGAATGTCGGCCCGGGATTTTTCATGGTTTCAAGCGACGGAGTGAGCATCGTGGCCCGCAGCGCCGAGCTGGTTGCTTAACCCAGCGCTTACAGCAAGTTTTAAAAAAGCCTGTGCATTCCAGCACGGGCTTTTTTTATGCGTCGCGTTCTGAGGAGAACAACTAGAGGGACTAGCCCGACTTTAAAAATTCTGCAATTTGAAAATTTGGCAGTGGATTTTGGTTGTTTGACATGCTTGTTGTTCTTCTGCTATAGTTTGAGTTATGAAAAGAAACTTTGGAGAAAAGAACCATGCAAAAAATTCTTGTGCAAGATGAAGCCGTGACCTTGCTGAAATCAGGAGTTGCACTGAAAGGGAAAATCCTTGCCGCAAAAGCTGAAAATTATGCAGGCAGGCTCAAGGCATTTGAAAAAAAGCATGGAATGAAAAGCAGGGATTTTATGCTTAAATTTAGGAATGGGAAATTGGGTGATTCAGAGGAATGGTTTGACTGGCTTTTTGTGTATGAGGCATATACTAAGATAAACGGGCAGAAAAAGATTCTTAAAAGCCTCACTCTATGATTCAAAAGTATTTTGAGAAAGTACGCAAGCTGATCGTAAGGCTCAAGTGGCTCATTGAGCGGGAAGCCGTTGAAATAGAATATGATGAAGATGCAGACGTCGGCATGATCGGCGGCAGCCTTCAGTTTAAGGACGGCTCAGCACTGCACTTTAAAGAGATGTTTTTTGCCAGCCGAAGAGAGTACCGTTTCCATTTCATGGATCGGCATCATAGGCTCATCTGTCGGTGGGATTCTGCGCCTCATCATCGGGAACTAAAAACTTTTCCTCACCACATGCACACGTCTGCCGGTGTTGCCGAATCCAGAGAAGTTACCCTTATTGAAATCCTTGAAACAGTTACAGCCAGTATTATTGAAGCCTTAGATAAGAAGTAAAGCCGCCGACCGGCAGCCGGAGTTAACAGGTGATGGGTTGGTGCGTTTGGCGCAGGGTTTATCAGTAAAGGTCGCTGGCCACTTTTCTCCCCCACAGTAAAAGAAAAACGCGAAGCGCATGCGGTGAAATAAAGTAATAGTAAGCAAGTAGTTGGTAAGTTTGTGTACTTTGTAAACAACGTTCCTCAACTCTCCCTTGAAGACGAATAAACCTTTGGCCATCGGTGCCGAAGTTACGATGGATATACGGCTGCCAGATGATCCGGAGACTATGAATATTGAAGGCCGTGTGGTATGGACAAATCCAAAATCATCAGTTTTCCCTGCTGGTATGGGAATACAGTTTACTAAACTTTTCTCCGAGCATCAGGAAAAAATAAAGATATATGTTGATGCCAACCGCCAGGAGATAAAAAGAGTATCCATGATGTAAAAAAATACATGGAGAGCCGTAATGTGGAATTTTGGATGATAAGCACCGCTACTAGATATTGTGGTCAAGAACTTTAAGAGTTAAGAGCCACACCTCACCTTCAGCCCCTGCCAACTTGTCCTTTTTTGCGTCCATCCTCGGTGTTTCTTACTTTTAATGCTTAATACTCATATTAGTAAAAAAATTGCACGGATATCCCTCAACAACTACATGTAAGAGAAGCCGCCAATATTAAAAATTTAAATTTTTTATTTATTTTCATAAATTTATTTTCAACTATTTATTTTTTTAAAAATGTGCTTTATTTAAAATTAAAGATCTGGAAACCGACTATTATTGGATGGTTAATGGATGAAAAATTTTAAACAACCACCATTCTGGTTTATGGCGCATATTTATACGATAAGTTTTTTTATTTTTTTAACAATTCCCTCAACTGCAACATCAGACATTACAGGTACACCCACGCCTAACCCCTCGAACAGTACAAAAATTCTTGAGCAGTATTTTAATAATTACTCTGCCAAGAAAAAAAACATACAGGCTGATTTTCCGGGACTCATGCTCGGGAGCCAAAATGAAATTCGGAATAATCTTTTTGTACAATCCTGGCCATATCGCACACAAACTTACGAGATTTTCTATGCATCGCAAATAGAGTTGGCAGAAATGATTTATGGCCCTGCCCTTTTTATTGGGGATCTTGACAAATCAGTAACTCTTGACCGTTTCAAAAAAGGAGGGCAGGGGTTTCATTATTCGGTCGAACAGTTAACAGAATGGGCGAACTTCTGTTTATCTAAAACTAATCCATTTTATACCCCAGCAGAAAAAACTTTTTTTGAATACCTCCAGCGGGATGGGGTTATTTGTAAACGAGGATCACAATATTATCCATGTGGGCAGATTAAGCATATTTTGGGCGCGGCACAAAGCACTAAGAGAGATTTTAAAGTTAATCTGAACCACGAGCGTCTGCATGTTGTTTGGGATCAAAAAACGGAATTTAGAAATTATTGGCAAAATAAATGGGTTCTGCTTTCAGAAGAAGAAAAAAAGCAGGTGTATGGAAGGTTAAAAGGATACAACCCGGCAAATACATTACAGATTATTGAAGAGTGGGCAGTGTATGAAAATGAAAATAAACCTATTATGAGTATTTTTACGGAAGGGGGTGACAACAGGGATTAGTATGTGTGCAGTTAAGATTTATGTAAGTATTGGAGGAAAATTAATTTTTAAAGACATTTAATTTATCAGAAAAGAAAGGGGTCATCATGAAGCGTATAATATCTTTGGTAATTTTTTCGATGTTAATTTTAGCATGTTTTTCTATTAACACAGTTTATGCTGCGCGCCAGACACGCGATCTTGTTTTTGAAGATGAGGCTGCGCCGCCCAAACCAGCACCAGCTGCACCAAATGCGGTTCCAGAACCAGACAAGCAGGCTGTTGTCGCCATAAAAACAACCATTGATCTTGATCGCGGTGGACAGAAGACAAATGTTCTTCCTGACTACGAATTCAAATCCGGTGATAAGGTAAAGATTATTTATACGACAAACATTGATTGTTTCGTATATTGGTTGTCGCAGGGTACTTCCGGGCAGTATGTTATGCTTTTTCCCAATGCCAAGACCGGAGCTGACAACTGGATAACAAAGAATAAGGAGCAGATTATACCCATATCAGGCACATTTAAGTTTGATGAAACTCCAGGGGTTGAAAAAATATTGCTGGTCATGTCCCCTGTCAAAGTCCCTGAGCTTGAGCAGGCAGCAAAAGAAGCTATGGTTAAAGGCGGTAAGCTTGATGCTTCATCAGGCAACGTCGGCGCTGTTGTTGCAAGCAATCAGTCAAAGCGTCAAACGCGAGACCTTGTGTTTGAGGAAGATGAAAATAAAACAACTGGTGTCGAAACTTCAATCCAGAAAAGTTCAGATATTAAACAGGTGTTTGTTAACTACTATGAACTAAAGCACAAATAGATTTCCAATATTATCAAAGCCCCCGGAGATTGTTCTGGGGGAAGAAGTTTTGATTCATGTGCAAGTGGCTTACTGATTTATATTAATCATTTGCGGAGGCTATGTAATGAAAAATTTTAAAAAATATAAAAAACTGTGGATAGTAATAGGTGCTCTTTTGGGTTTTTCGGCATTGGTATGGGCAGCTTCACAAGGAATGGCTGATGCCCAGGCCCAGGATGCGGGCAGGCATTCAAGTGAAGGCGTGGAAAAGCCCACAATGGATATGCTCAAGCCCCCCAAAGCAGGTCCAAACTGTGATTGGAAAAAAGAAAAAGACTTGAAGCAGAAGATAGAGGCAAATACCAAAAAGTACGATTCCGCAGCAGAAAAAGCAAAGGGCGAAACATCTTCAGGCGGCAAAGTTTCCTCCGCTACCAGCACAGAGGTACTGAAACTGGCAAAAGAATACAAAGACCTGCAAGATCAGTACTCGGCTATGTGGAACGCATGCAACTGCAAAACAAGAGCCAATCTTGCCAAGGATCTGGGTGCGACGAGGGTGAAAAGCGCCGAAGTTGTGGTTAGCGAAATTGATAAAACCAAGCTTGATGAAATGAGCGCCGCTCAAGACAAGCTGAAACTTTCACGCGAGGCATATGTCAAGGATGCAAAAGCAAATAATGAAATTGCTGATGCAGACAAAGCTGATATTAAAACCAATGTCGTGCCACGGGTTAAGAAACAAATCCCTGTGCTTCAATCTTTTGTTCAGTCAGTAACTGGCCTTCTCGGTGATGTTCAAAAGGAAGCCAAGGGGGCAACCAGTGGCGGCCTGGGTGGGTTAATGGGAGCTGCAAAGTCTGCAGGCAGTGGACCCAAGCTCCTTACAAGTGTGCAGGCCCTTTTGTCCGTTGCGAAGGGAATGCTTTCCAATACGCAGGGCCTTCTCAGTGATGCAACATCTCTGATGTAAAACTAGCACCAATTGCGTCCGGGATGAGCAATGCCATCCCGGACGCAACTTTTACTAGAAGCGAGAAATAAATCGGTTTTAAAATTTCGATGGTGATAAATCATGGCGAAATCATCGTGGGTAAGCTTTTTGATCCTTCCAGCAGTACTATTTTTTTCTGATGCTATTTTTGCTCAAGATGAAACAACTCTTCAGCAGTATATGAAAGCCCTCAACCCGGGTGTAACCAATGTTGCCATAGGTGTATCAAAACCCACATTAACAATGCACTTGGAATTTAAATATAACAGCGCAGAACTGACACCCGAAACAATCAATCAACTCAACACGTTAAGTAAAGCGCTTCTAGACCAAGCTCTGAGAAAATATATTTATATAGTTGAAGGGCATACCTGCAATCAGGGAAACAAGCAGTATAACCTTGATCTTTCGCAAAAAAGAGCCCAAGAAGTTGTGGATTATGTGGTCAAAACAACAGGACTATCAAAAGAGCAGTTTCAGGCTAAAGGGTATGGTGCCAGCAAACCGTTTGCTTCAAATGACAATGAAGATGGCAGGCAAAAAAATCGTCGCGTAGTTATCATAAATTCACTAAATGAGTTTAAGGCGGGCAAATAAATCAAACGAGAGGGAGGGTGCTATGAAATTCCTGAGGATTTTTTTGGTAATTTTCTTATTGCAGACGCTTTGCTTGCTTCACGCTTATGCTCAGAGCCTTGAACAGAATTTCACCAAGGCAAATGAATTATATGATCGAAAAGAATACGAGGGTGCCATTGTTGAGTATCGTAAGGTTGTTGATTTGCTGAAAAAGGGCGGCAACCCTTCAGGAGCTCAAAAGATCCAAAAAACAGTGGGTGACTTGTATTATGAACTTAGCAAGTTTGATCAGGCGGTTTCCGAATATAATGCAGCACTTGCCCTTAACAAAACGATTGATCCTGAGCTTAAAGCCAAACTTTTAATAAAGCTTGGCAATGCCCATTATAAGCAGGGCCACTTTGCTCTTGCATCAAAAACTTTTGAAGAATTATTACAGCCCGGAGCCAAAATCACCCCGGAACAGCGAATCGATATTATCTGCGACCTCGCCGACACATACAGAAAAAATGAAATCTACTCAAAAGCTATAAAATATTACCAGGAGGCTCTCAAAAGCTCTCCTATACAGAGTGACCAGCAACGCCAGTCCTTCATACTGACAGCAACAGGGCTTTCTCTTGCAAAGCTTGGGGCTTTTGATGAAGCAATTTTAAACCTTCAGAAAGCCCTGGAACTTACAGCCAAGCTTAATAATCCCCAGAATACCGCAGAAATTTACAGCAATATCGGAATCGTCTACTGGGACAGGGGCGATTATCCGAAAGCGCTGGAAAATATAAAAAAGGCTCAGGACATAGAGCAGAAGAATAATCTCCAAAAAAATCTGAGCGCAGATTATGACAATGAAGGTCTTATATACAAAAGCGCTGGCAATTTAAATAAAGCGCTTGAACCCTTGGATCAATCAATTAAACTTGCGCAATCCATACAATATGAACAAGGGGGGGCTATTGCCACCGCCAACAGAGCCATCGTTAAAAAACTTCAGGGAAACTATAGCGAGGCAATGAAAGACTTTGAGATAGCCCTTGAAATCTACAATAAGATAAAGCTCCAGCAGGGCATTGGTGTCTGCTATCAGGAGATCGGCAACCTATATGAAATCGACAAGCAGGATTATAAAAAAGCTTATGAGTATTATCAGAAAGCCTTTGTTATCTATAACCAGCTTGGGCTTGTTTCCTATCAGGCTAATGTGCTCAATGACCTGGGTTCTGTTTTGAAAAAAGGCATCAATCGCCAGAGAACAACCCGTGACTTAATATTTGAGGATAACGCACCGGTTTTTATAGACATGCAGCCCGATGAGGCAAAGAAAAAATCAATTGAAAATTATGACAAGGCTCTAGCACTTGCCACGAAGATCGGTAAGAAGGAGGACATTTGGACAGCCCACCAGGGGCTTGGCTATTCGCTAATGCAGGATGGCAAGCAGGAGGAGGCATTTAAGCACTATAAAGCCGCTATTGATACCGTCCTGAGCATGAAAGGCGGCAAGTCCGACTCCGAGCTCATGGGCAACTATATGAAGAATAAAGAAGGCCTTTTCACGGAGGCAATTGAACTGCTGACCGCCTTGTTTGGAAAAACTAAAAATATCGATTACCTCAAGCAGCAAATGGAATACCAGGAGATTTACAAAAATGAAATCATGAAAAATGCCATGGCAACAGCAAACCTAAACTTTCAGGATCCTGATAAGGCAAAGCTTTCTGGCAGTATTAACGAATCTCTATCCAAAAAGAACAAGCTCGAGCAGTTGAAGGCACAATATCAAAATGGCGGAGCCGCACCAAAGGATGCTTCTGAAGCAGTTCAATCAAAAAAGGATGTTGAGAAAGAGTTGGCAGATATCCAGACCGAGATTACTAAAATCGACGGCTCGTTTAATGACCTTTTGAAAACATGGAAGAGCAACTATCCAAATGACGCTGATATGTTCGATAGTGCTGCAAAGATTGATTTAACCAAGATAAAAGAAGGCTTAAAGGATAATGAGTCTATAATAATTTACTTTCCGCTGGATACAACGATAAATATTATTTGCATAACAAATAAAGAAATAATTACAGCAAATTCGAATATTACATATAAGGAACTCAGCCAGATAATCAGAAATGATTTTAATGCAATAAATATTGAAAAAAATACCCGTAAATTAATAGCAGACCCCCCAATTACTCCCGCAGAACAAATCAAAATTCAGAGCAGCTGTAATGAGATCCTGAAAAATTTATATAGGTTGTTAATAGCACCTATTGAGCAAGCTATCGCTAATAAAACAAGATTAATTATTGTTGCAAATAAAATGATAAGTTATGTTCCTTTTGCAGCTTTGATAAAAGGAGAAGACATAAATGAAAACCCCCATTTTCTAGTGTATGATAAAACCATAAGCTATATGCGACTTACAAATATAGAAAAAATTAATAAGAAAGTAAGTAATATAAATTTTTCAGATTATACAATCCTTGCCATTGGAAATCCAATAAACCAGCATATCAGTACCGAAAATAAAGATATAAATTTCGGCTTAAGCTATTTATCTGGTGCAGAAAAAGAGGTTGATAATATTAATGGAATAGTGGTTGATCAATCTAAATTAAAAATCTTAAAAGGAAAAGAAGCAACCGAGACAGAATGGAAAGCTAATATCAATAAAACCAAGTACAATATCATGTATTTTGCTACCCATGGTGTTCCTTATGCTGAGATAATTTACACACAACGTAATCTTGCAAAAAGAAATCTGAACATTGATCCAATCTATAAAAGATATTATGACTATATTGACCTAGAGATTATAGAGAAATCACATTTAAATGGATATTTATTAATGGCAGATTCAGCTAATGATAATGGAATGCTTACATTTAAAGAAATATTATCATTGCCTGAATCAGTTTTTGATAATGCTAAGATAGCAGTTCTATCAGCCTGTAATTCTGCTGTTACCTTTCCTTCAAAAATAGGACAAGACTTGCGAGAAGAACTTGACCCTAAAAAAACTGGGCAAGAGCTTAGCGATTACGGTTTTATTGATGGTGTTGATCAAGTTTGTCTAACGGATACATTCAAAAAAAGAAATTTCGAGTATGTTATTGGAACATTATGGTTTGCGTTTGATGATACAACACAATTTATAATGAATAGTTTTTTTGAAAATTTGAAGAAGTATGACCCCCCAGAAGCGCTACGAAAAGCTCAATTGTCGTATTTGGAAAAACCAAATATAAATTTTTCCGCAGTCCCCAAGCACCCATTTTTTTGGGCAATTTTCGCACCCCATGGACGTTAAATTTTCATATGATTTCAGACTAGCTTAGTGGTCGCAATTTTGAAAATGTATTAAGAACATGAGCCACGAAAGATGATAGAGCAAATATCGAGAATCCAAGTATAGGGCAGTCGTAGGTATGTTTGGACAATAACAAATACAACAAAAAATACGGGAGGTGAATCATGAAAGCAGCTATTTTATTATTAGTGGTGTTCATTCTATTTGTATCTTTTGCATATGCTCAGCAGTCTGATGCCATTCAGGAAAAATTTAAACAAGCAGAGCAGCTAAAGGTTTTGCAGCAGAAGGACAACCAGCCGACTGCAGTTCTTCCTCAAGGCAAGCAGTCAGAACAGCCAAGCCAGATGCCGACTGATCGAAAGACCGCACCCGAAACTCCTCCACCGGCACAAATTAGCACTACAACTACCCCGGCGCCATCAGCACAAGCCAATGCTCAAGAGGTGGTTACCCCCCCTGCACAAGTTCCTGCTCCGCCCGCTCCAACAGCATCTGCTGCTGCAAAGGTTTCCATGATCGGGGAGAAAATTACTTTTAATGATTCGGAATGGATAGTTACTGATGCTCAGATAAAAGGCAAAAGTATGAAGTCCAATAATCCATTTCAAGAGGATGCGACTACGGAAGGCAAGTTTGTCATAGTTGCTTATAAAATAAAAAATTTATCAAACAAGGAAGAGCGCATTTTAGATACACCAAAAATAGTTGATTCCCAGGGGCGCGAATTTCGAGAGTATGATAAGGGTTCATTTTATATCCCTGAAAACGGTAAAACACTCATAATGGATGCCCTTCCGTCTGGATTGCAAAAACAGTTCTATGCAGTATATGAGGTGGCTGATGATGCAAAAGGTTTTAAGTTTCAAGCCCGTGCATTGTCAATTAATGGCGATAAAAAACTTTTGGATCTCGGATTGTAAAAAGAGTTCTCATGCATGTGTCACAGGTAAATAGTTGTCGAAGCGCGAAACCCAACTTTTTTTCATTTCACATTTTCAAGCAACGCATAATTTATGATAACATTTTGATCACGGGAGGATTTATGTCCAAAACAATATTTTCCACAGTAGTAATTTTATTAATAAGCATTTCTTCATCTTTTGCCCAAGAGTCTGATGCCATCCAGAAAAAGTTTCAAGACACAGAGCAGTTAAGAGTATTACAACAAAAACAACCGACCGCAATAGTACCTTCAAATCAAGAAACTGAACAAGTAAAAGAGCAACCAAAAAATCAAAAAAATGATCCTGCGATTCCATCAACAGCACATGACAATACAACAAAGGGCCAGACATCATCACAAGACAACACCACAAAGGGGCAGACACCATAAATTTGGCGACCGTGGTGGGGTGGACTACAGAATCAACAAAACATGCAATAGAAGGGTGAATGGAAAATATGAGCTACATTGAAAACAATCTTATGGAAGGGGGATCCTTAATTTATAGAGCGCATTTACATTGGATAATATTTGTTTTTCGGGACAAAAAGATGCTGCGCCTGTTGGTGTAATTTTTATAATAATAGCAATGATTGCCGGGTTGTTTTCATTGATTAAATATAAAACATCCGAGTTTGGAGTCACTAACAAACGAGTGATCGTAAAGGTCGGGTTTATAAGCAGAAACTCGTTAGAGGTCTTATTAAATAAGGCTGAAGGTGTTCAGGTAGATTAGGGGATTATAGGTCGTATTTTGGGTTATGGTTCAATTACTGTGTCGTGAACTTTCCCTGAATTGATGGACACATCGAAAGGTTAGGGTTATAACCCAAAACCAAGGAGGTGTGTCATGAGCAAAAGAAGAAAGTATGATCGGGCATTTAAACTCGAAGCAGTTAAACTGGTAACAGAGAGAAGGACACCGCTAGCTGAAGCAGCAAGGAACTTGGGTATTCATGAGAACCTGCTGCGCAAATGGAAGAAGCAGTATCTGGAAGATGCAGCAGATTCGTTTCCCGGCAAAGGCCGTTTAAAGCCACAGGATGAGGAGTTGCGACGACTCAGGAGGCACTTAGCAGATGTGGAACAGGAGCGCGACATATTAAAAAAAGCCTTGGCCATTTTCTCGAAGGAACCCAAATGAAGTATCAGTTCATCGAGAAACACCGCTCAGCATTTGCGGTTGAGAAAATGTGCCGATCATTGAACATTTCAAAGAGCGGTTATTATTCCTGGCGAGTCAGGCCCACAAGCAAGCGTTCTGCTGCCAATGAGAAGCTTGACCACCACATCCGGACCGTCTATGAGCAAAACAAGGGCCGGTATGGCAGCCCCCGGATCGCTGAAGCGCTCAACGATCAGGGCCTTGATTGCAGTGAAAACCGTGTTGCTGCCCGTATGCGCAAAAACGGAATAAAAGCCAAAACGAAAAAACGTTTTAAAGTCACAACTCATGCAAAGCACAGTCATCCGGTAGCCGAAAACCTGCTTAACCAGGACTTTGCCGCACAGCGACCAGACCAGATATGGGTATCAGATATTACCTACCTGTGGACCCGTGAAGGGTGGCTGTATTTGGCCGTTATTTTGGACCTGTTTTCCCGCAAAATTGTAGGATGGTCCATGAGTCACCGTCTGGGTCAAGAGCTGGTCTTAAATGCCTTTCAGCAGGCTCTATGGCGCCGCAGGCCGGGTTCTGGAATCATCTTCCATTCAGATCGGGGTGTTCAGTATGCTTGCACGGCATTTCGCAATCTGTTACAACAGCACAAGTTTATTCAGAGCATGAGCGGCAAAGGCAACTGCTATGACAATGCTGTGGCCGAATCATTTTTCCATTCGTTAAAGACAGAACTTGTTTATTTTGAAACTTATGAAACTCGGGAAGACGCCAGAAACAGCGTCTTTGAATACATCGAAACGTATTACAACCGGACCAGGTTGCACTCAACGCTCAACTACTGTTCCCCCGTTCTGTTTGAGCAGCGCTGGGCCAACACTATAGCAGCCTAACCCCGTGTCCATTTTTTTCTGGGAAGATCATCGGGGACTGGCGGCACAAAAGACCCTTTTAAAAAAATTTAAAGACCTATTGAATTTAGAAAAAAGGTGCAGGAGCAAATTGCTAAACCTTAGCCAGGGGGCAACAATGACGAGAAGTGGGATTCTTCTTGCAATATTAGCAATAGTCGGATCATTTTTTGTTCAGCCTGTATTTGCATCAGTTGTCCTGAAAATCGGGGACAGTTGTCCATCCGGGTACCATCCTGATGGATCAAGCGGTTATTGCACACCATTCAGTGGCAACTCAGTTCCTCAAGTTGTTCCGAAGCTAGGGTCAACTTGCCCTTCTGGATACCATCCTGATGGGTCAAGTGGTTATTGCGCCCCATTTGATAAAATCCCCAAAAAAAATATCATTCAGCAACAAGGAAATTCTTGTCCTTCCGGATACCATCCTGATGGATCAAGCGGTTATTGCATCTCATTTTAGGCTTAGGACAGTTCTGAGATACTATACTGCTATCCCTTATTGTGGATTTGGGGTTGCAGCCTCTATTAATCAATCATAAGGAGGATACCGTTGAAAACGAAAAATATTTTTATAAAATCACAAATTGTATTGTTAAGTGCATTAGTCATGCTCTTTAGTTTTGCTCTCGTCCGACCTGCGCTTGCTCAAGATTGCAGTGATGCCGGGAACACAATTGCGATTGTACAGTGTCATGAACAGCATTATGTAAAAGCCGATAAGGAATTAAATGTTATTTATACAGAAGCAATGAAGACTCTTCCCGCCGGCCAGAAAGCAAAACTTAAGGAAGCTCAGAAAGCATGGCTCAAATTTCGTGATTTGAGTCTTGAATTCAGTAAAGAATTGAACAGCGAAATGAGGTCATTTGGCAGTGTTGTGTTTGCGGATTACAAAGCAAAAATTGTTGAGAAAAGAGTGCTGGAATTAAAATATCTCATGCAGTCGCCAGAGGGGCCAGTAGTGAAATGGTAAAGGCATAAAAGAGTTACTGGACCGCTACTGTTGGTGATTGCAGCCATAATTTAAGAGAAGGCGTTAACATGATAAAGACATTGAAGGTTTTAATGACCGTTTGTGTGCTAGAGTTTTTTGATAATTTGGTTTGAGGCAGATCAATCTATTCGAAATTAATAGCAAGAAGATCGATTGGCCTGACTGCTAGATATAGTGGTTGGGCCTTTCTTCTAATAAGTCAACACTACGGCATAATATTGAACTCGGTTTTTGCTTTGCTAATGTTGCTCTAGTGCCAGACCTGTATGCTTCTCGCTTATGGGAAACAGGATGCGCGTCAAAAACCGCGCGGGGGCGGGGATATATGCTGCAGGGAAACCATGGCCATAGGAGCTGATGGTCCTGAAAACAATAAAGGCCTGTTTGTTTTTCAGCCGCCGGTTTTTTGCTGCGGAGATTTTTGCTTTTTGCTTTCGGGTTTTGTTGCCTGAAGCGAGGGGTTTTTATTTTTTTGCGGAGGCCTGGGTGCAACAGCAGGCGTTGGCGGGCTCTCTTTTTTGCTCGGCATGGGCTTTGTTGTCTTTGCCTGTATCGCTGGCTGCTTATTAACGCTTGTGGGGTCAAGGCAGGCCCGTATCATTTCTGCTCCGACAAATGACGAGTGCATGGTTCTCTGCGCCCCGTGCACCAAAATACAGGCTACGGCGATGCTTGTTTGGTTTGTCTGGCCGAACCCCGCAAACCAGTCGCAGCGACCGGTATGCTCGGGCAGATCAATAGAGCCTGTTTTGCCGCCCATTGTCCAGCCATTTGCCGCACCGATTTGCTTGGCATACGTGAAAGAGCCGCGAGCAGTGCCGTTTTGAATAGTTCCCTGCATAAGTTCCCCGAGCTGGGAAGCGCTGCGGGGCGACAGGGGCTGGGAAAGCGTTTTTGTCATATGCTGGTAGACTGTTTTGCCGTTTGCATCGGTGATGGAATCAATTATATACGGACGCATGATCTTGCCTCCGTTTGCAGGCAGCGATGCAATGAGCGCGGCATGAAGGGGTGAAAGGGTTGTGCGGGTGTTATAGCCGCTTGCAAGCTCAGCGCGCTGGAAATCGTCGGTCGGTGGCACCATGCGGCTTTTCGTTACGGGCAACTCAAACTCCAGGGGCATGTTGAAAAGCATGTCTTTGCCCATATCCAGAAAGTCGCGGTCCGTGAAAGAGTCCAGCCACATTTTGCCGAAATACGGGTTGATGCTTAAGGCAAAAGCCTTGAGCATCGGCACCAGCTCTGGCTTGTACGGCGCATTCTCGATGCCAACCTGGCTTCTGTAGAGCGTGTGATACCGCCCCGATACCGGCACAAGATGGCTTGAGTTAAAGCCTTTCTTTTCAAGAGCAACGGAGGCCGTAATCATCTTGGCAAGAGAGGCTGCAGGAAATTCGCCATAAAGGCAGTAATTGTTGGCTCCGTCGGGAAGCAGTCTCACCCCGGCCTTTGTTGTCTGGTTGCCCATGGCAAGCACGGCGCCGGTATTTGCATCAAGCACAACGGCTGCTGCAATCAGGGGGGCTGCATGTGCAAAGCAGGACATGAGCCGTCGCTGCAGCTCCGGTCGCAGGGTTGTTTGTACCGTCACCTGCCCTTCGGGGGTTGCAGAGGTAAAAGACGCCGGGGGATTGGGTTCATAAAAGAATCGGCTGCTGAAAAGCGCCGGGGCGTTTTTTATGGCGCCCTGATGACCGGGCCCGGAGGTTTCACCCGCACCTTCTGCACCGGCACAAATAGAGGGAACAGCGCTAAAAAAATAGAATGCCAGCACCAGAAGTGCAGTCGCTGCAGTGTGCTTGCTGATAGGGGAAAAAATATTTTTTGAAACGTTCATGGCGTCTAAAATGCTATTAAAAGTTCTTGGTTAACACTCAAAAAATCCTAACATAAAGTGGTAAAAGAGGCAAATAATGAATATCCATGCTAGTATTATTATATCATTTCACCTGCCCTGGGAGTCATACAAGCTGCGCCGTACAGGCGTAGCGGCATTCAGTTGACAAAGATCATAATATGGTTTATTTCGATAGAAGAATTTAATTTTTTAGCCTGCTCATACGCTGTCGCGGAAAGGACATGCATGCCGACAAAAGCAAAAGATAAGACCCACTACGTCATCACCTACCGCGACCCGAAGGATAATAAAATCGTCAGCCTCAAGGCGGCCGGGGTAACTGATTCGAGCCTGGGCTTAAGCTTTATCGCCATAGCCGATTTTATTTTTTCTTCAAGCATGCTGGTTGTTAATCCAGAAGAAGAGGATCTGAAGCGACGCCTGGCCGATGTCAAAACGCTGCATATTTCAATCTACACCATCATCTCAATCGAAGAGGTCGGCCCTGCGCACAGGGGCCTGCGCTTTAAAAAAGACCGGTCGAATCTGCTCGTGCTGCCGGGAACGGCGCCGCCTTCTAAATGAAATTGAAACATAGCATACAACCTGTTAGGTAAAAATGACGGACATGCACCATCCAAAAACGCTGGGTGACCTGAAGGGATCGGGCTGGAAAAGCCGCGGCATAAAGGCCGAGCTGCAGCAGAACCTTATCGCAAAGATACGCGCCGGCGAGAACCTGTTTCCCGGCGTCATCGGCTATGAGGACACGGTTATACCTGAGCTGGAAAACGCCATCCTGTCGGGGCATGACATTATTTTTCTTGGCGAGCGCGGCCAGGGCAAAACCCGCATCATGCGCAGCCTCACAAACCTGCTGGATGAATGGCTGCCGGTTCTGGAGGGCTGCGAAATAAACGACGATCCGCTGGCTCCCATCTGCTCACACTGCAAAAAGCAGGTTGCCGCGCTCGGGGACGGAGCCCCTGTTGCATGGCTGCACCGAAGCCTTCGCTACGGCGAAAAGCTCGCAACGCCCGATGTGACCATAGCCGATCTTATCGGCGATATCGATCCCATCAAGGTTGCCGAAGGGCGGCATCTCTCCGATGAGGGCGTCATCCACTACGGCCTTATTCCCCGCACCAATAGGGGCATATTTTCCATAAATGAGCTGCCCGACCTGCATGAGAAAATTCAGGTGGGGCTTTTTAATCTGCTTGAAGAGCGCGATGTGCAGATCCGGGGCTACAAGTTCAACCTGCCCCTTGATATCTTCATTATCGCAACCGCCAACCCTGAAGACTACACCAGCCGCGGCCGCATCATCACGCCGCTGAAAGACCGCTTCGGCGCTCAGGTGCGCACGCACTATCCCCGCACGCTTGCGCAGGAGGTGACCATCATGCGCCAGGAGATGGCGCCGTTTGTCCACGATGGCCTGCGGCTTGAAATTCCGGCGTTCATGGAGCAGATTGTGGCTGAAATTTCCCAGGCCGCCCGCCGCAGGCAGGACATTAATCATTTCTCGGGCGTGAGTGTGCGCATGACCATACATAATATGGAGACCCTGGTCAGCAATGCCCTTCGGCGCAGCGTG
>Ga0114951_10002054_pt1 | contig 23528 bp, 13 predicted proteins | sample AM7aDNAmetaG_FD_88677 | JGI IMG/M metagenome (GOLD analysis project Ga0114951, IMG submission 88677) | Freshwater microbial communities from Finland to study Microbial Dark Matter (Phase II) - AM7a DNA metaG | ecosystem: Environmental > Aquatic > Freshwater > Lake | place: Finland: Lake Alinen... | reverse complement strand
GCAGTTCGAAGTCCTGCTCGATCCGCTCAAACTGGACGAATACCACCTGTCGCTCAAGCAAATCATCGACGCGATCCAGGCGAACAACGCCAACGCCGGCGGCAGCGTGATGGTGCACGGCCAGCAGGGCTTTGTCGTGCGCGGGCTGGGTTCCGTCAAATCGCCCGAAGAGCTCGGCGCCATCGTGATGACGCAGAAAAACGGCGTTCCCATCCTGCTGCGCAGCCTCGGCGAGGTGCACATGGGCGTCCTCGAACGCGTCGGCATCGCGGGCAAAAATGAAATGGACGATACGGTGCAAGGCACCGTCGTGTTGCTCAAAGGCGAGAACCCCTCGCGCGTGCTGACGGACCTGCACAGACAGGTGGACGAGCTGAACAACAAGATCCTGCCGTCGGATGTCAAAATCGTTTCCGACCTCGACCGCTCTCGTTTGGTGGACCAAACCATCGAAACGGTCGGCCGCACCCTGCTCGAAGGCATGGGGCTGGTTGTCCTGGTGCTCCTGCTCTTTCTCGGCAGCGTCCGCGGCGCGCTGCTCGTGGCGCTGACCATTCCGTTCTCGCTGTTGTTTGCGTTCATCCTGATGCAGATGACCGACATTCCGGCCAACCTCCTGTCGCTGGGCGCGATTGACTTCGGCATCATCGTGGACAGCGCCATCGTGTTGATGGAAGTCATCCTGCGCCGGCGCGAACACGAGCCGGACGCCGCGCTGACCGAGGACGCCGCGCGCGAAGCGGCGTTGGAAGTGGCGCGGCCCAAATTTTTCGCGACCATCATCGTCATCGCAGCCTACCTGCCGCTGTTCGCCTTCGAGCGGGTGGAGAAGAAATTGTTTGCGCCGATGGCGTTCACCGTCGGCTACGCGCTGCTGGGCGGGTTGCTGTTCGCGATGATCGCGATCCCCGCGCTCGCCTTCCTCACGTATCGCAAACCGGTCAAGCCCTGGCAAAACCCGGTCTTTGAATGGCTGCGCTGGAAATACGACGCGGTGCTGGTGCGTGTGATCGCCCGCCCGCGGTTGGCGCTGCTGACCGGCGGCATCGCAGTCGTTCTGGGCATCGTGCTCGGCCTGACGGTGGGCCGCGAGTTTCTGCCGTATCTGGATGAGGGCTCCATGTGGCTCCAGGCGCAACTGCCGCCGGGCATTTCGCTGCCCAAAGCCATCGAGATGGCCCGCGAGTTGCGCCGGGCCGTGCGCGAATTTCCCGAGGTCTCATACATCGTCAGCCAGGTCGGTCGCAACGACGACGGGACCGACCCGTGGACGCCATCGCATATCGAGTGTTGCGTGGGCTTGAAGCCGTATAAGGAATGGGGCGGCGACAAACAGGACCTCATTCGCCGCATGGACGCGCGCCTCAAGAAGCTCCCCGGTGTCAGCATCGGCTTTTCGCAGCCGATTATTGACATGGTCAACGACAAGATTTCCGGCGCGCATAGCGAACTGGTCATCAAGATTTACGGCGATGATTTTGCGGAAACCCGCCGCATTGCGGAGGAAGTCTTGGCGGTCGTGACGCAGGTGCATGGCGCGGCGGACGTGGCGATTGACCAGGAGCCACCGTTGCCGCAGGTGCAGATCAAGGTGGACCGTTTCGCGGCGGCGCGCTTTGGCATCAACGTCGGCGACGTGGCGGGGCTTATCGAGGCCGGCATCGGCGGCAAGCCAGTGTCCAAGGTGTTTTTGGGCGACCGTGTTTACGACATCAGCGTGCGTTACAAACCTGCCGCGCGCGCCAACCCGGAGGCGATGGGCAACCTCACGCTGCTTTCTTCCACCGGCGCACGCATTCCGCTCTCGCAAGTGGCCGCCGTGAAACTGGCTTCGGGCGAAAGCACCATCACCCGCGAAATGAACCGCCGCCATCTGACGGTGAAGCTGAACCTGCGCGACCGCGACCTTGCCTCCTTCCTTGCCGAGGCGCAGAAAACCATCGCCGCGAAGGTCAAATACGACCGGATGCATTTCGAGATCGGCTGGGGTGGCCAGTTTGAAAACCAGCGCCGCGCGCAGGCCCGCATGGCGGTCATCATTCCCGCGGCGCTCGGCGTCATTTTCCTGTTGCTGTTCACCAGCTTTGGCGTGGCGCGGCACGCCGCCGTCATCCTGTTGACGGTTCCGCTCGCACTCGTCGGCGGTCTGGCGGCGCTGCACCTGCGCGACATGACGCTCAACGTCTCCAGCGCCGTCGGTTTCATCGCACTCTTCGGCGTGGCGGTGCAAAACGGCGTCATCATGGTGTCCAACATCAACCGCTGGCGAGCTGAAGGACATCCGTTGGAGGAATCGGTCCGCCGCGGCGCGCGCGAAAGGCTGCGGCCCGTGCTGATGACCGCCACCGTCGCGACGCTCGGCCTGCTGCCCGCCGCAATGACTTTCAGCATCGGCAGCGACGTACAGCGGCCGCTCGCGACCGTCGTGGTCGGCGGCCTTATCACCGCGACGGCGCTGACGCTGATGGTGCTGCCCGCGGTTTATTACATCGTGGAGCGCCGCTTTCATCCCAACGGCGCGCCGGCCGGAACGCCGCCAAAATCTGGAATCTAAGGGGAATCAAGAATGAAACGCCGTCTTTTTCCATTCTGTCTGGTCTTCGCCATGTTCGCCGCCGCGTCTTCACGGGCGCAAACCAACGCCGTGCCGGCGCTGACGGTGGCCGTGCCGGCGGGCAGCGTCACCAACGAACTCGTTTACGCCGCGTTCCTGAACGAAGTCGTTTCCGCCAACCTCAATTACGCCGCGCAGCGTTACAACGTGCCCATCGCCCAAGCGGCGTTGGAGGCGGCCAAGGTGTTTCCCAATCCTACGCTCGGTCTCAATGGCGCCCGCGATGTCACCCACAGCGACGAGGAGCGGATGCCCACCACCTCGGGGTTCATGTTCACGCAGACGATCGAACTGGGCGGCAAACGTGGGGCGCGCATCCTGGTCGCCGATTTGAACCTGCGTGCCGCCTCCGCCACGCTCGATGATTATTTGCGCAATCTTCGCGCGGACGCCTCGGCGGCTTTCGTGGACGGGCTGGCTTTGGCGAAATCGCTGGAGCAAAAGCGCCGTTCGGCCCGTTCCCTCGACGATCTGGTTGTTGCCAACGAACAGCGTTTGCGCGTTGGCGACGTGGGCGAGGTGGACGTGACCCAATCGCGCGTCGAAGCGCTCCAGTTTCAAAGCGAACTGCTCACCACCGAAGCCGACGCCCGCGTCGCGCTCATCACGTTGTCGGGATTCCTCGGCCGCGACCGCGCGCGAACCGTCATCGTGCCCGTCGGCAAACTGGAACTGCCGTCGCGCACCTTTGATCTGGACCATTTGCTGGCGAACGCGCTGACCAACCGTGCCGACCTCCTCGCGCTGCGCCACGCGCGCGACGCCGCCAAGGCCGGCATCCGGCTCGCCAAGACCGCCCGCGTTCCCGACGTGGATGTCGGCGTGGGCGTCACCCACAGCGGCGCATCTCAAAACAGCATTGCGCCTTCGCCGAGTTTCAACTCGGTGGGCATTTCGCTCTCGCTGCCGCTGCCGCTTTGGAACCAGCACACCGCCGAGATCAACTCCGCGCGCTACGCCGCCGAGCAGGCCGGGAAAATGCTGCAAGCCGCCGAGCAAAAAGCGGAGATTGATGTCCGCACGGCGCTCACCCGCTACCAGCTGGCGCAAGAGCGTGTCGCGCGTTTCCAGTCGGACACGCTGGCCGGGGCCGACAAGGTGCTGGCGGCGAAACGCTTCAGCTACCAGCGCGGCCAGACGACGCTGCTCGATCTTCTCGCCGCCCAGCGCTCTGCCACCGAAGTGTATCTGGCCTATTACGACGCCTTGTCGGACGCCGCCAAAGCCCTCATCGAACTCGAACGCTCCGCCCAATTGTGGGACGTGAGTTTCTAGACCTCGCCACTGTGGGGTCAGCGGCTTGCGCAGTTGACATCATCGTGATTGACACGGATGGCGTCCTGCTTTTCGATGGCGGCTGACACCGGAGAAACAGCCATGAGCGACACGCCCGACAAATCTTCCATCGTCATTCTCGTCACCCACGACGGCATGGGACACTCCGAGCCGCCGTTGCAGCACAAGCTGATGCAGACCTACCTGCGGTTGCTTGACGAGACCGGCCACCTGCCGGCGGCGATCTGTTTTTACACCGACGGCGTGAAGCTGGTCGTGGATGGTTCGCCGGTGCTGGAGCAGTTACGAGCGATGGAGGCCAGGGGCGTGCTTTTGCTCATCTGCCAGACCTGCCTGAATTATTTCGGGCTGATCGAGAAGGTCCGCGTCGGCATCGTCGGGGGCATGCCCGACATCATCGCCGCGCAATGGCGCGCGCAAAAGGTGATCACGATCTGATCGCCGCCGCCCGCCTCATTGGACCGGTGCCAGCCAGACGCGTTTGGCGGCGTTGGTCAGCGGCAGCTTCGTCACCACCAGCACTTGCGCCCATGCCGCGGTGGTTGACGGTGTCAATTCGCGTTCCTCCGGTGTGGCCAGCCACACGACATTTGTCACGCTGCCACCGGCGGGCTCCACGCGCCAGCGCACGCCCACTTGAACGCCCGGCGCGGCCTCGGCGATGCCAACGCGATAGACCACGTTGGAACGGATGCGGATGTTGTCGCTTTCAAAGCCGTTGAGTTTCGCGGACGCGGAGATGGCGGTCCAGTGGTCCGGCGTCTTGCCGGTAAGCCAGCTCAACGCGAAGTCGGGGTTGCGCACCAGGTTGCCCGGAGGATTGGATGGAGCGAGGGCAACATCCGTGCCGGCATCCAAAACCGTCGCGCAGCCGATACGTTCGATGGCAACCCGGTAGTGTCCGGCAGGGAGATTGTAAAACGACCAGCCACCGTTGGTGTCGGTGAGTGTCGAGAATTCGGTGCCGGGCAGGATCACCTTCGCAGCCTGTCCCGGCAGCGGAGCGCCGGGCGGCAGGGTGACGCGGCCTGACAGCGTGAGGTGGCGCGATTCGGACAACCCCAGCTTCAGCAGCGTGTGCAGCAGATCGGCGACGACGCGCGCGGATTCGTTGGCGCATTCCAAGATGACTGGCTGGTCTTGCCGTGACGGCAACGCAGCCACGGCGTCGCGGATGCTCTCCGCGCGCGCTTTCGAGTAAGCCATCAAACCGTTCACCCTGCCGATAAGGCCTGCGATGGCCGTGCGATCATCGGAACCGAGCAGCTGCGGCTTGTAATCGCCGATGGTGATAGCCTTTGCATCGAGCCAGTTTTCCAGGCGCTTGTGCATTTCACCGCCGATGCCGGCCGCGTGCGGCGGTGCGCCGATATCCTCGACAAAATGAACCAGGCTGCCGATCCAACGCGCCGCGTTTTGCGGTGACTCCGTGCGCATTGCCTGCAACGCGCGTTTGCAGTACGGCTCGTAGGTTTGCAGCACGTCCGGCGGCATGTGACCCATGTGTCGGGGCACGACGGGCCAGAGAAGGTAATCACTCGGGAAGAAAGTGCGGAGCATGCCGCGCTGTTGGTCGGGCATCAAACAATAGGACTCCATCTGCTTCCAGTCGTTGCCGAACCACGCCACCGCGCGGGCGCGTTCCTGTTCCGGCAGGGCGGCTTGGGCGACGGCGGTGATCCGATCATGCGGCCCCCAGGCGAGCACATCGGGCGCGAGCCATGTGGCGGTGACGGTTACTAGGAGGGCGGCGGAGGTTCTCAAGACACGTTTCATTGGCCAACTCCTTGTCATTTCGCCGGCAGAACCTGGATCGCATCAATGGCCACGAGGCCGTTGGCCTTGTCGTTGGTGACTTCGACGACGCCGGGTGTGGCGGCGTCGAACTGGAAGACGCCAAGCGAAACAAATGTTGGCGCAAGCGTCGGGGCGACGCGCTCGTTGACGCGGACAAGCTTGTCACCTTCGGCGCTTCGGACGGTGACGGCGGCGTTGGACGCGCGGTTCTCGTGCGGCTGGTAGGCGAAACGAACCTCGTAGCGTCCGCTGGCCGGCACCTTGAACTCAAACAACGCCGAGGCTTTGCCCTTCGGTCCGGCGTAGGTGTAGTGCGTGCCGATGAAATTCATCAGGTTCTCGCCTTCGGTCCATTGGCCGGTGAATTTGGCCTGCTCGTCATCCACGACGATGCCGGGGAGCTTGGCGGGGTCGTGGTATCTCACACCGACCGGCGGCAGTTCGAAGGCGCCGGGCGCGACGTAGAATGTTCCATCGGGCGTGTCGCGCCGTTCGACGCCGCGGCGGTTCATCAGCTCCTTGAGTTCGTCGAGGTAGGAGTAATACACGTCGCGCGGCGCGCAGTTGTGCCGCAGGCAGAGAGACGCGGCTTTGCCGACGACCTCGCCCGCCATGCCGCCGGTCTTCATCACGCGCACGGTGCCGAGCGCCTCGTGGGTGACGCTGATGTTGCGTCCGGCCATGAAGAGGTTCTCGACGTTGCGCGAGTAGAAGCAACGATAGGGGACCGGGTAACCTTTCTTCGGGTCCACGGAACGGTCGAAATGCGCATACGAGATGAACGGATCGTTCGGAAACTTTTTGGCGTATTCCTCCTTCGGATAATGCAGGTCAATGCTCCACGTCGTTGGCACGCAGCCGTCGGGGAACTCCTTCTTGCCGGCCACGTCGTCGCGGGTCAGCACCACGTCGCCGAGCAACTGCCGCGATTCGCGAGGGCCGCCGATATAGGCGATCCACTCCATCTTCGCGTTGACGTGATCGGCCTTGCCGCCGCCGTTCTTCATCGCGTTGAACGCGCCGTAGATCGCGCGGAAATTCCAGTCGCGCATGTATTCGAGGTCGCGGATCGGGTCCTTGTTGAAACCGGTTTCCCAGAACCACTCGCCGCTGCCCTTCTTCGGATAGGGAAAATCCTCCATCGCCAGTGGCAGCGCCCATGTCACATCGGGGTACGGCTGCGACGAGTCGGTCTGCTTCCATCGCCAGAGATTGCTCATGCCCATGTGGCCTTCCATTTTCACCGTGTGGTCCGCGCCGGCGAGCACGCCGATGCTGCCGTGACCGGTGCAATCCGCGACGAGCTTCGTCGTGAAGCGCCGCTCCTGTCCGGTGCGCGTCTCGGTCGCCACAACGGCGGCGATCCGTTTGCCGTCCATCTCCACCGCCGTGCCGCGATGGTTCAGGAACAGCGAGATGTTCTTTTCCGCGCGGACGCTCTTCTCGCGTCGCGCGTCGTCGTAGGCGTCGGGAACATCGGGACACACCTTCGGGCGGTCGGCGAGTTCCTCGATGATTTCGCCGAGGTGCGGATAGAGGCCGGTGCGCGTGCGGCCCTGTGGCCAGACACGGACCTCGCCGCTGCCGTTGCCGCCGAGCACCGGGCGATCCTGGATGAACGCGACCTTGCAGCCCATCCGCGCCGCGGAAATCGCCGCGCCGAGGCCGCCGTAGCCGCCGCCGATCACGACGAGATCGAACGCGCCGGCATCCACGGGTTTCTCCGGCAGGCCGAGCAGTTTCTTGCGCCACGCCGCCATTTTCTTGGGATCGTTCGGCGGCGTCGCCGACAGGTCCGTGGTGAACAGAATGGCGTCGCAGCGTCCTTCGAAACCGGTCAGGTCGTGCAACGCCAATGTCGTTTCCGGCTTCGTGATCTCGACCGTGCCGCCGTCATGCCAGAACCAGTCGGCGCTCTTCGTTCCGAATGTTTCCGCCAGCGGCTTGCCGTTCACCAGCACCTGGAACTTCCCCGGCGCGCCCGGCGCTTTCCAGCGCGCCACCCAGTCCTTCGTGCGGACAAAAACCTTGTAAGTGCCCGTGCCGGGGAACGTGACGGTCGTGGTGGCGTCCTTCACTGGCTCGCCGAGGCCGTGCGCGAGCAGATACGGCGACCCCATGATGTCCACGAACTGCGTGTCGAGCACCCAACCGCCGTAGTCCTTGAAACTCTCGGCTTCGACGAGAACCTGCTGGGCGGCGGCGGGAAGAGCGGCGGCGAGCAGGAGGGCGAACATGCTTCGTTTCATCAGGTTCATGATGCGCGGATGATGCCAAAAAACCGTGAAACGGCAAGCTCCAAGCCGCGCGCCATACGATTTCCCTCTTTGTGCCCGGCCGTGCCTCGCTGGATTTGTTGGCGGCGAGGATTGACAGTGCCGCCATCTTTCTATGGATCACTTTGGCTGTGGAATAACCCGTTCACGCTGTCTCGTCATCGTGACCGTTTTGCCATCGCTCTGGGCTGTGATGTTGCCATCGAACGCTGTGACGTATGTTTCCATCCCAAGAGCGCCGTATTTTGCGATCGAGAAACTGCCGGGTGAACGCGGGTAGGGCGTGCCGATATTGTTGGTATAATCAGCGGCGCAAGTCACCACAACGTATTTGGGCGCGGTCAGTTTTGTGAAATTAGAATTGGGGTGGAAACCGTGATGGGGAGAGGTCAGCACCAAGCCCTTTAGTTTTTTTGCCGGCACATCTTTCGATGCATTATACGCGTCGCCGGGAAAGATGAATACGTTCTTCCCGTGTTGCACTCGCAACACGATGGAGTTCATATTCAAGGAGCTGTGAGTCCCCGGGTCCGGCTTGTCAAAAACTCCCGCAGGCGGCGACAACACTTCAACTTGCAATGCCGCGTCCCATTCCAGCCTGTCACCCGCATGCACTACGCGATAGGTCCCGCCGTTCTTGACCGCCATCTCGCGCAAGGGCGGGTATAACGACGGCATGCCCGCTGCCTTCAGCGGATAGCCGTGGTCAATGAACTGCCCGACCTTCCAGTGTTCCATCAACCACGCCGCCCCGCCAAAGTGATCCGCGTGTGGATGACTGATGAGGATGCCATCGATCCTGGTGTGGCCGCGCTTTTTGAGAAAGGGCGAGATCGTGTCGCGCCCGGCATTGTAGTCGGGGACTGATTCGGTTCCCTCGCACGTCGCGGTATCAATGAGAAATACCTTGTCGGCCGGCGTCTCCAAAGCCACGGCAAGGCTGGCTCCTGTTTCGAACCAGGTGATTGTGAGCAGGTCGGCGCGGGCGGCCTTTGCATCGGCAAGACAAGAGACCAACCCTTGCGACAGCAAACCAAGAACAAGGACAGCCAGGAATCCGCCTCTGATGCCGATCCACATGCTCGTTGCTCGACGCATTGTGTTTGACGAGCGTCGCTTTCCGTTCAAGAACATGCAGCCACGTTATGTTTTTGCAGATGGACGTCAAGCCGGAATCGAGATTTCCCCGAACTCACTGTTTCATGTCACAACTCTTTCCTTCTCCGCGTCCGCTGCCGGAGTTTCGAGACAGTCTCCACTGCCGCCCGGCTCTTTCAGACGAGTCGCAAATCACCTCGCGCCGCTTCTCTCAAGATGCGCGCCAACCTCATCCACCGTTCGCGTTGCTGACGGCGCACCACGCCATCCGTTTTTCTCGACGAAGGCCAGGAACAGCCGGGCGTCATGGGAGCATGGCTTAACGACGATGCCCGTGATGGTGATGATGATGGAAATGATGTCGCGGATGATGCCGGTGGTGATGGCGGTGGTGGTGGTGCCTGTGGTGATGCTTCTTCGTTGTTGTGCCCGGCTTCGTGCTGGGCTTCGTGCCAGGCGACGTGCTGGGCGTTGTGATAGGGAGGCCCGGCGCAGTGGTTTGACTCTGAGCTGCCAACGGCGACAGCAGGATGGCAGCGGCGAACAGGTGGATGAGGAACTTTTTCATGGACGTAACACGCGTTGAGGTGGACCTGCGGACACCCAATGAAACCCGCGCCAGCTTCTCAGCTTGGCACCCAGGATGTGATTTCAGGTTGAATGTCATCGCCAGTTAATCGCGGCTCGCGCCCAAATCTTTCAAAAAAATGAAATTATTTTTAGGGCCTTTACTCCGCGGCGATCTTGATCGTGTGTGTCACCGGCACGAACGCGGTCTTGATGGCGGCGGCGAGCGGGGCGCGCCTGGCTTCAGTGGCTTTGATGATGGCTTCGCGGTCGAGCTTGCCGGCGGCGTCGCGCACGGCAAAGAGCTCCTTGATTTCCAAGTCGCTAATCTCCTCGGCCTTCTTGTATTTACCGTTAAGCAGGTCGTGGAAGATCCGCTGGATTTGCTTCTGCTCGTAGGCTTGCTTGGCCTTCACAGCGTCGTCCACCTTCTTGAATGCATCTGAGAACGGATTGACCGCAAAGTCGGCGGCGAGGTTGACACCATGCGCAAGCTGTTCGGCGGAATAGGTCCGCGTCTCCTCGCCCCATGTGACCTTGTAACTTTTCGCGCGCGTGTTTTTCCCGACGAGCATCAACCGGTTGAGGCTCTGGTTGAAGGGGATGAGCGTCATGGCGGAGCGGATGTTGTCGTCCTTGGCCGGATCGCCGCCCGCCGCGCAGAACGGATAGCGGCTGCTGGCAAGGGTGATTTCGCCGGGCTTGCACGACACAACCTTGTGGCCGGCGGTGGTGGCGGCTTTTCCGCTGGCGAGATCCACCGTGAACGCGCCGAGGTTGCCGTCGAGGCCCATCGCTTTCAGGTACGCGTAAGCCATCACGAGATGGCCGGCCCAGCCGGGATGCACGCCGTCCTTGCCGGCAATGGCGTAGTCGGGCGCGTATTTGTGCCGCGCCTCGAAGCCGGCGGTGAATATCGGCCAGAAGACGTCGGCGAACGCGACGCGTTCCTTCGCGGCGATCTCGATGTCCAGGTTGCGCAGTTTGCAAAGGCTGAGGTTCAGGTCCTCGACCGTGCCGCTGGCGGTCTTTACCCATGACGGCATCTTGCCGACGCAGCCCGGCGAGCCGAGCACGACGCGCGCCCCGGCCTGCTTGAACTCGCGGACGATGGCCGTGGTGTTTTCAACATACGTCTGGCCGATGGCGTCCTCGTACGGGCGGTAGCGGTGATCGTTCATGCCGTAGCAGGTGGTGGCGATGGTCGGCGAGAACCGCAGGCAATCGTTGCTCATGCGCCGCAGGAAGCCTTGCGCCGTCTCGCCGCTCCAGCCGTATTGGCGCACGGTGACGCCAAACTGCGGCACGCAGACGGTCAGATAGGTCTCCATGATCCGCGAATACATCTGCTGCTGCGTGATCGAGTCGCCGCAGATGGCGAGCCGGTCGCCGAACTTGAGCAACAGCGGGCCGGTCGCAGGCGCCTTGACCGGCTCGAACTTGGCGAAAAACGGATCGTCCGGTTTGGTCTCCAGCGGCGGCGCGGCGATGGCGGTGGCAAACGCAAGGGCGAGAACGATGAGAGATGATTTGTAGCGCATGGTTGAGCGCGGAGTGTTTCGTTTTCCGGCGGGCGCGTCAAGACGCGAAAAGGGCGGGTTGCATCGAGCCGGATTGCCCGGTTCGTGTAATCCGCGTAATCCCTCCAATCCTTGGATTGTTCCCCGGTCGGATTCACCCGGATTGAGCCTGGTTGGGTCTTGCCTGTGGCGCGGGGAAATGCGTGTTTCGACACGGCTCATTGGGCTTCGTTTTGTCCTCCCTCCTTGTCGTGTGCTTTTCAACATGCTGAAATCACGATACTTAAACATTTGGGTTCGTTTCGCAAAAATCAGGTTTCATTTCCAGACCGGCACGGGACCAAACCATCCATTTTCCCGTGGAAAAACGGTGGTTTTCGGTTTTGGCCGTGTCCATCATTTGGCTTCGTTTCGCAAAAAACAGCAGCCTCGTCATTCCGTGACGAGGCTGCCTTCCCGGGCTTTATTCTGTAACATCCATTTTTACAAGCAGTAATGATTCCAGGCAACAGATCGTGGGCAAAATTATCCGGGGCCCGATCATGGTTGTTCGACCCCTGATTTTGCCTGTCCTCCGTCATTCTCTTCAGCCCATTCTCCCTGTTTTCCATCTGCCTTCTGCCTTTTGGCGTCCCGGCGCGTTTCCACGCCGGGCATAGAATAGAGATAGTCGCTCATGTTGTCAAGATAAATTCTCTAGTTTTCAGGCACCGGTTGGCGGCGCGTCTTGCTGCCGAAGCCGCCGGGTGCTAGACTCCAAGCCCATGAAGCTGGAACGATTCCTCCCGCACGCGGCTCTTCCCACGCTGCTGGCCGTCGCGGGCTTGGCCGCGTCCCTCGCCGCCGCCGAACCCGCCCCGGTATTGCCGCCGGTCATCGCCGAGGAACTCAGGGGCGCTGACCCCACAACGGTCACTGACTTGAACTTGGCATTCTCGAAGATTCAAGATCAAGACCTTGCCGCCCTCAAGTTGCTGAAGCGGTTGCAGTGCCTTGACCTCAGCAGCACGAAGATAAGCGACGCTGGGTTGGCACATCTGAGGCGGCTGACCCAGTTGCAGGAGCTTAAGTTGGAAATGGAGGAGCTGGTCAGCGACGCTGGGTTGGCCCATCTGGAGCCGTTGATCCAGTTGCGGGTTCTTTCCCTCATCTATACAAAGGTCGGCGACGCCGGGCTGGCTCATTTGAAGCCGCTGACGCAGTTGCAGGACCTTTACCTCAACGGTACGAAGGTCGGTGACGCGGGGCTTGAGTATCTGAAGCCATTAACGCAATTGCAGATGCTATTCCTCGAAAGCACACAAGTTAGCGACCTGGGACTGGAGCATTTGAAGTCGCTGAAGCAGTTGCGGGAGCTTAACCTCAGCGGAACGCATATTGGCGACGCAGGAATTGAACGTCTAAAGCCGCTCACACGGCTGCAGGAACTCCGCCTAAAATACACGCTTGTCACCGACGCGGGACTGGAGCATCTGAAGTCGTTGAAGCAGTTGCGGTTAATTGATCTCTTTCACACACAGGTTGACGATGCAGGGTTGGCGCATCTGGAGCCGCTGACACAGTTGCAGGAGCTTGACCTCGGCGGCACGCATGTTAGCGACGCTGGGATGGTGCTATTGAAGCCGCTGACGCAGTTGCAGCGTCTTCACCTCAGCTTCACCAAGGTTGGTGACGCGGGATTAGTGCATCTGGCGTCGCTGACCCAATTACAGGAACTTCGTCTTAGTACTACGCAGGTGACGAAGGCAGGCGTGGACGCGCTTCAGACGCGTCTGCCGAAGTGCCATATTACTTGGAAGCCCCATCGGGAAAAAGTGGTGAAGTGAGTGCCGGCGGGCCGGCAGTGCCCGCTTGCGAGCCGAGTCGCCCGCCTTATTCCGCCGGCTCCTTTTCAAACACCGCGATCTCTGAGAAACCGGCGTTTCTGTTGCGCGGGCCGACCTCGGTGACGACGATTTCCAGCCAGGTGATTGTTTTGGGAGGGAAGCTCAGCTTGAACGGCGTCTGGCCATCGTTGGGAAGCTCGCCCACGGGTGCGGAGGAACCGTCGCTGAAGTTGACGCGGGCGGCGCGCACGTGATCGCCCAGGTTGGGGCGGTCGAAGAGCCAGAGGCAACCAACGGTGACCGGTTGCGGCCATGAGAACCTGACCTTGACGCCGACACCACCGCCCTTGCTGGCCCACTCCGCTGCGGGATTCTCCGGGAAACCTTCGGTCACACCGTCCACCATCGCTTCGGCGCGATAACCGGCAGCGCAACTCGGCACCTCGATCCTGGCCTTGCGCGCGAGGTTGGCTTCGCCTTGCAGCGCGCGGACCAGCTTCATGTTGGCGAACGCGGTGCGGCGCAGGATGGTTGTGCCCATCGGCACCAGTTCCACCGGCTCGGTCGCGCCGTTTTGGCGGTTGAACAGTTTGCCGGCCAGCCGCAGCGGCGGATCGGACCACGGATGGGTTGTCGTGGCGGTGTTTTTGAACCGGAACGCGCCGCTGGCTTCGTCCACGGCGTAGTCCCAAAACGCGCCGGGCTTGGGCGTGTATTCGTAATCGGCAAAGCCTTCGACCGCGTAGCTTCGGACCGCCCGCCGCTCGCCGGCAATCGGCAGGGCGAAGACCAGCGGGCCGCGCGTCCAATAAATCCCGCCGTCAGCCATCGTCTTGCGCTCAATGCCGGGGTTGAAAGAGATCGTCACGCCGTCGCCCGGTCTCCATTCTTTCGTGAGCACGCGCCAGCCGCCGGCATCCACGATGGACGCGCCCGGCGCTTCAACTTTTATGCCGCCCGACCAAGCGGGAACTCGAAGACGAAGGGCGAAAGTCACCGGTTTCTCCGGCGTGACGGTCATGCGCACCTCGTCCTCAAACGGATAAACGGTGTCGGTTTGAATCCGCACCTTCACGCCGCCGAGGGTCGTCTCCAATTCATTCGGCGCGTAGTTCACCGCGGCGAGACCGTCGCCAGACGCCGTCTTCATCCAGAGATGGCTGGCGAAGTAGGGGAAGAACTTCAGAGCCGTGACAGGACAGCAGACCGCGACGTCGTCGTGCGTGGGCGAGAGTTTGAAACGGCTGCCGGCGTCCCGGCGCGTGGCTTGGTATTGATTATCGCGGGTGCAATACTGGATGGCCTTGCCGTCGCGCTGGCGGGCACCCTCCGCGGCGTTGAACGCGAGCTGTTCGATCCAGTCGGCGAGCGATGCGCGGCCGGTTTTTTGCACGCCGGACTGCAGGCTGTTGAGCAGTTCGAGCATGGTGCAATACTCGCAGCCGATGGAGGCACTGCCGGGGCGCTGGCCGACGCCTTCGTCGCTGATGCACGCGCCGCCGGCGCTGAGATGGCGCGCGGTTTTCGGGAAACAGTTTTCCGCCGCGGCGCGGTATTTCGCGTTGCCGGTCGCGTGGTAAACGAACAGCGGCACGCGCAGGTGCTCCATGACGTGGGCGCCGTGGCCTTCGAAGAGCTGGTTCATGTCGGCGAGCCGGCTCAACTGGATGTCGCGTTCGCGGCAGTCGGCCAACTCGCTGTAGCCGTCATAAAGGAACCGCGAGAACTCGACGAAGCTCGGATCGCCGGTGAGCCGGTAAAGCCATTCGCAGATATCCACGAACATGAGATCGTGTCCCGGCCCTCCGCCTGCGAGCACACCGCCCTCCTTCCAGTAAGGCCTGCCGGGGCCGTAGTTCGAGATCATCAGCTTCGCCGCGCGCCGGACCGCCTCGAGCACTTCGCGCCTCCCGGTCAGTTCATAGTAGGCGAGCAATCCGCGAAACAGGCACGTCTGCGACCACAGTTCGCCGTTCTTCGCGGTCACCGGATGCTCGTAGCGCAGCGCCTTCGGATAGGTGCCGAGATAACCATCCTCCTCCTGCATTGCGAGGATGCGCGCGACAAGGCCGTCCACCTGCCGCTTGGCGGTGGCGTCGCCGGAGAGATAAGCGGTGCGGATCAATCCATCGAGCCAGTTGCCGGTCGTTTCGCCGTTCCACCACACCTCGCCGATCTTCGGCTTGGCGAGCTCCGATTTGTTGCGGCTGTCGAACACCGGCACTTCGCACCGGTCCGTGAGTTTATCGAGTGCCGGCCCGTAGCCGCCGGCCGCGTCGGCGCGGATTTGTTCCAGCAGCCAGCCTCGTGGCTGGACCTCGCCGATTTTCAGGAACTGAAACGGCGCGGGTTTCGGCCCGGCGGCGTGGATGGATGTGCAAAATACTCCCACCAAGACGATGACCGTGCTGGCGTGGAACCAATAAATCTTCTTTTTCATGGTTAAGAAATTACAAAGAGAACGGCGGAAGATATTGGATAGCTACAGACTTTGCGCCCCTCTGCGTCCTCCGCGCCTCTGCGGTGAATTCCGCCGTCTCAAATCGCTCACCGTTACCTCACTTCAGGTGTTCCTCAAACAGCCGATACGCTTTCTCTCGCATGGCGTCGGGGAAGTCGTGGTCGCTGTCCGGATGCTCGACGATGAGATTGGCGGGTTTGCCGTAGAGTTTGTAAACCTGCGTCGCCGCCGCGACGACGCGGTCCACGCTCTGCCACTTGAAGTTGGAATCCTTGAGCGGCGCGTTGATGAAACAGACGCGCGGCGCGAGCGCGCCGATCATCTCGTGGAAATCGAACGGAATCTCCGCGAGCCGGCCCGCGTAGTTCGCCAACTTCGGCATGTAACGCGTCTGGCACCAGCCTTTTTCCGGCTGCCACACCTTTGGATCACCGCCGATGTAGTCGCAATAGGAGTCGAGTCCGCAACTCGACACGATGACCTTGATGCGCGGGTCGAAGACGGCCGTGTAAACGGAGTTGTGCCCGCCGAGCGAATGTCCAATGACGCCAAAGCCGCCGCGCTTGACGAACGGCAGCGACTCCAGCAAGTCGAGGCCGCGGATGTTGTCCCAGATGGCCTTCATCGTGCCGCTCTGCCAGCCGAGCGCCTTGAGGTCGGGCTGGTAGTTCGCCATCAGCGGATACGACGGCGCGAGCGTGACGAAGCCGCGCTCGGCCAGTTCCTCTGCGTATTGACGGTGCGGTTTGCCGCCGAGGCCGACGACGACTTTGTGGCCGAGGTCGGCGCTGGTCGGATGCAGACAGAGAACGGCGGGAATCTTGGATTGTGGATTGCGGAGTGCGGATTTCGGAATGAGCAGATACGCCGGCACGCGCCCGCCGGGTTCGGAGGCATACGTGATGAGCCGCCGGACGTAGGAGCCGCAGTCGGTTTCCTCTTCCACCTTCACATCGAGCGGGCAACGTTTGGCCTTGCCCGGCAACGGCCCCATGATCTCCTGCATCGCCGCCAGAATGTCCGCGCGGCGCTTCTGCCAGTCGGCGACGGTCTTCACCGGCACGACCTCGCCGCGCGCATCGCGGTAGGTCAGGAGGTTGTTGCGATCCAGTCGCGGCGGCAGATTCGACTGCGCGGCCGAACCAACCGCCGTCAGGATAAGCATGCTTGTCAGGAGTGCGTAGTGGCCTGGATTCATGGTGTCTTCAATGGTTCAGACGGTCATAGAGTTCGTGGACCTTGCCGACAATGCGCTCTTCGATGTCGGGTTTATAATCGGGCGCTTCGTAGCCGCCTTCCTTCAAGACGCGCAAGCTGGGGATATAGCCGCCGTAGTCGTTCGAGTAGCCCGCAACCCACACGACCGCCTTGCCGGCCAGTTCGCGTTTCAACCGCAGCGAGTAGTCCACCACGACTTCGCTGCCGAGTGTCGCCAGTGTCAGGTCGTCACCCAACCGAATAACCTGCACGGGATACTGGCGGCTCGGCGCGTCCTTCTTCGGGTCTTTCTTCTCGCGCTCCAGCGTGACGTATTCGAGCGCGCTGCGAATCGGGCCGCGCACCGGCCGCACATGCGCGGCCATGGCCGCCTCGACCGCGTAAGCCAGCGTGCGGCCGTGCTGTTGCGCGAACTCCAGTGGCTTCACGTAGGGCACCATGTAATGGCGCGGGTAGGGATTCTGGTCGGCACCGCAGCCTTGCATGAACATCGCGGTCAACCCCGGCCGCCCGTTCTGCAACGTTTCTTGGGCGTAGCCGGCGTAGTCGCCGGTGAACTCGTAGCGCGGCACGTTGTTGGTCATGGAAACCGAACTGAGCGTCGTGTTGTGGCACGCGTAGCTGAAAAGCACGGCGCAGAGATTGGTGCCCGGAGATTGCACCATCAGCACAGGCACGTTGTGGTCCACCGGGCCGTCGGGGTTTGGCGCTTTCTTGGAGTTGGGGTCGGTTTTTGGAAGCGCGTAGTTGAGGCGGCGGTTCATCGCGAAGCCGCATCGCGCGTGGGCCTGGCTGAGCTGCGCGGGAGCGAGCTTGCTGATCGCTTCGTCAACGATGTGCGCCAACCGCTCTTGCAGGAACGCCGTGTAATGTCCGGCTGTCTTCTCGCCCTCCTTGATCTCTCGATACTCCGGCCCGCAATGCGTGTGCGAGGCGTTCATCACCAGGCATTCAGGTGGCAGCTTATGGCGCTCGGCCACATGCTTCTCCACAAACTGGCGCAGCCACGGTCGCACACCGATAATGTCCATCGTCACGATCACCAGCCGTGTGCCTTTTTCATCCTCCAGCGCGAGCGCCTTGGCGAAGAGATCCTGCGCCGTGCCGTGCGAGGGCGATTTGCGGGCCGCGTAACCGGCCATCCACATGTTGGTCTGCGGCGTGATGACGGTGGAAGCCACGCCCGCTTTCCATGGATAATTGGTGTCATCGGTCGCGCCGAAACTACGGCTCGCTCCGAGCAGCAGCGTGAGGATCAGCAGTGCGACGGGTTTCATGGCGTTCACTTTGCGTTCGTGATGACGGCACCAGCGGCGTTGGCCGGTTCTTCAATGGTGACCTTCTCTTTTCCAAACGCCCCGACGAGGTCGGGAAGGTCATAGACCTTCAACGCGCCGTGAATAGTGGTGATCAACTGGTCTTTGGCGGCGTTTGGAGACCGCACGACATCGGCCCACGACACCAGCGTCCGGCGAAGCGTCAGCGAGGCAATCAACCCCGGCTCCAGCGCCGCTGCGTGCAGCGCCGGGACGCCGGCCATGCCGATGCCGACCACGTGGACTTTGCGCGGCGCGCCTTTCGCTTCGTAGCCGGCCAGGAACCGCGCGCAGACCAGCGCGTCCTCGGTCCACATGCCGACGAGCGAGCGGCCGAGCAGATAGGAATCGTAAAAGTCGCCCGCCGCGGGACCGAACGAGCCGCTATACCATTTCTTTGCCCGTTCTTCCGTCTCGCCCAAACCGCGCAAGTCCACCGCGAGCACGAGATGGCCTTGCATGACGAGCTGCTCGATCGGGCCGCCCGGCGCGGCATCGGCTTGCTTGCCTTGGCCGTGGAGATAGAGATACGCGTCGCCGTCCGGTTTCGACGGTACAAACGCGAGCGCGGGCAGCACGATGCCCGCTTCCGGCTCCAGCACGAGCTTCTCGATGCGATAGCCCTGACGCTCGACGCTGCCGGCGGCGCGATGCGCTAGCGGCGGCAATTGATCGAGCGAGCGCACGCCGGCGACCTCGCGCACCTTCGCGAGCGCCTCGCTCTTCGGCGCCTTCGTCCACAGTTCCTGCCGCCCGGCTGAGAATTGTTTCTCCGCGTCGGCATTCAGGTCGAACACGGAGCGCTCGCCGGGCATGAGCATGACCTGGCCTTTTAGCGAACACTCGATTTCCGGGTCTTTGCGGAGCGGAAAATCCGGCTCGATGATGTCGTCGTCGGTGTTCAGCAGCCAGCGGCGCATCCAGCGCACTGCGCCGACGCGCAAATGGGTGCTGAAGCCGTGCGGTTCGTCGGCTTCGACAAGGTCCACGTGGTTGGCAAAGCCGAGCCGCCCATAGATGCGCTTGGCCTCGCGGAACGAATCCCACGAGCCGGCGATGTCGAACATGTCGCGCGTCGCCACGCACATCAACGTCGGTTTTGGCGCGCGCATGATGACGTAGTCGCCGTGTTCCATGCCGAACGCGATCTGGCCGAAAATGTTCTGCTCGCCGTCCTGACCGCCGATCCGCTCCAGCAGCTTGTGGAACGAGGTGAGGTAGCACGACGGCGCGGCGGCGACGATGCGGTCGTCGAGCGCCATCAGGTAGCTGGTGAGTGTGCCGCCGCCGGAGTTGCCGGTGCAGCCGATGCGCTTGGGGTCAATCTCCTTGCGTGAACTAAGGTAATCTATTCCCCTCATGCCGTCCCAGATGCGGTAGGTGGCGGTGTTGCGGCCGACGAGGATCGCGCCGATGCCGACCAGCGAATGCTCGGTGGTGCTGGGCAACGCGGCCTTGCCGTCGGGCTTGAGCACCTGCGCGCGCTCGCCCTGGCCGATGGGGTCGTAGCAGAACGCGGCCAGCCCGTTCTTCGCGAGCAGGATGCTGATGCGCTGGTAGGTCTCGGCACCCTTGCCGTTGGCGCTGTGGCCGCACGGCACAAGCACGCCGGGGTAGGGCGGTGTCCCCTTCGGCAGATAAAGCAGACCGGTGACGTGGTGTTTCGGCTCGCTCTCGAAGATGACCTTCTCGACGGTGTAATCGCCGCCGTCGAGCGTGCCGGTGACTTTGGCGTTGAGCGGCGTGCGCTTTGGGAAACCGCCGAGTTGCCGGACGAAGAACTCGCGCCGTTGCTGCTGCCACGCGGCGATCTGCTCCGGCGTCTTGACCTTCTCGTAGTCCGCCTTGCGTCGGTCGAGCGCAGTGAACGCCGCGGCTTTGAGATAAGCGTCGAGCATTGCGGGCGGCGCGTTGGTGTCTTTCGCGGACGGCCGCGGTGGCAGGACATTGAGGTTCTCGGCGGCGGTCGCGCAGACCGCCGTCAACGCCAGGAATAAGCCGATGGTTTTCATAGTCGAATGCGAGCGTAGCAGATTGCGGTGCCGGGTTTGCCGCTGCACGTGCCGAGCACGTCCAGGATGTTCGAGGGCTGCGAGCCGCCGCGGACGGTGGCGGTCATGAAGCTGGTGAACGGATTTTTCAACCCGACCTTCACGGGTTCGGTGTGGCCGCCGCCGGGCAGGATTTCCATCAACCGGTTTTCGTCGAGCGCCTTGCCTTTCGCGTCTCTGCCGCTGCAGTAGTAGAACACGAAGAGCCGGCCATCGCCGGTGACATGGAATCGCGCCCAACCGGGAATCTCTCCGCCAGCGCCTTCGCCGCCGATGGCGAGCGTCTGGCGCGACACGACTTTGTTGCCGCGCACCACGCAATGCTCCAGCGAGGTCGTGATCGGCACGCCGGGAAGAAACTTGTCCCGCATCGCCGGGTTGTGAACCGATATCTTCTGGTAGAGCACATGCGCCGCGCCGTCGCGATCAATCCAGAGGTCGAGGTTCATGAGGTGGCCCGCGGTCTTGTCCACGTTGTCGAGTTCCAGCGGCTCGGAGAATTGGGTCGTGGCGATGGCGGGCGTCCAGACGTAGAAGAGCCGGCGGAAGACATAATCCCAATGACGCCCGCCGCTTTTCTCGAACTTCCACTTCAGCCACGCCTCGACCGGTTCCATGATGTCGCCGACCGCCAGCACGTGGCAGGCGCCGTTGACCAGCGCGGCGTTTTCGTAGCAACCGCGCACGGGATAATGAATGACGCCGCAGTTGGCCCACTGGCCGCGGCGGTCGAGGAATGCCCAATACTGCTCCTCGTAGCCATGATTGTTGAGCACGACCAGTTCGTGGTTGCGCCCGTCCACGCCGAGGCCGCGATAGGAGTGCTCCACGAAGCCGGGGTTCTTCGACCAGACGGGTTGCAGCGGGACGGGCGGCGCTTTTAGGTCCGCAATGGAAAACTGCAACACGTGCGGATTGGCCGGGCCGCCGTGGGCGTTCGTCGCGGTCAACGTCGGATTCGTGGACAACAACAGGCGCCCATCGTCGAACACGCCCAGCGGACACGGTTCGCGCTGGCGATCCTTCTCATCGGCCAGTACCAACTGCCAGCCCTGGTCCGTGCGCTTGAAAAGCCTCCAGCGGGTGTTGTTGAGCGGCTGAAACTCCTTGAGCGTCTCCTGGCCGCTGACAAAGACGTCGTCGCCGCGGCGCACGATGCAGGTCGAGCCGAAGCACCAGAGCGGGCCGGAGCCGTTGTTGGGCGGGACGTATTCGTAAACGGTTTCCTCGGCTTCGACCGCCGGCTTGGGTGTTTGCTGGCCCCAAAGCTGAGAACAAAAACTCAATGCCACCAGCAGGTTTATTGCGATGCGTTTCATAGGAGAATTCTCAGGGTTTCAACCACCGATCCAGCCACGCAAAGGCCTTGTCTTGCATGGCGATGTTGAACTCGTGCGGGCCATCGAAGGTGACGCCCTCAAACCGATCCGGCACGCCGGCTTTTTTGTATACCCGTGCGATTTTATCGTACGCCGCCTGCACGCCTTCGTTGGTGAACAGTTTGTCCTGTGTGCCGTGAATCGCCATCAGCGCGCCCGGGGCGGTCATCGAGACGACATCGGGCAGGTCCATGTACCGGTAGAGACCGGGGACCGTTTTCCAGAAACCGATGCTCGTAAGCTTCGACCGCAGCATCTCGCGCGCCGTGCACATCCACCCGACGACCACCGCGGCCTTGATGCGCGAATCCAGCCCGGCCAGCCACGCGGAGCGGAAACCGCCCACCGAAAGGCCGCAGCAGCCGATGCGCTCCGGGTCCACTTCCGGCCGCGTGACGAGGTAATCCACCGTGCCGATGTCGTCGAGGAACATCACGCCCGCCCACGTGACGCCCGCCTCGAACAATCCCGTGGCAATGAGCGTCGTGCTCGTGGAACTGCGGCGGTTGAGCGCCGTGATGTCCTCCGCGCTCATCTTCGCCGGCTCGCGCCACGCCGGCGGGTCGGCGGCCAGCAGCATCCGCCGCTCGCCCCAGTAAAACATATCAATGACGATGACCACGTAGCCGCGCCGGGCCAACTCGCTCGCGTAACTGCGGCCGGCGTAAGAGCGGCGCTTGAATTCGGTCAGCGACGGATGCTCGTTCTCCAGCGCGACAAGCTTCTCCTTGCCCCACACGAAGAACGCGCCGTGATCGTGCAGCGCGACAATCGCCGGCCGCGGCTTCTTCGGGCCCTTTGGCAGCAGCAGATACGCCGGCACGCGGATGTCGGATGTCGTGTTGAAATAAATCTTCTCGCGCACATAGTCGCCGCAGTCCACGTGCCCAACCACCTCGGCCCGCGGCGCGCAGAGCGGCGGATCGTAGCGCAGCAGCTCCCGCACCTTGCCGCGCGCCTCGCGCTTCCACGTCTCGATGTTGGAAAAGCGGTCGTGCAGGAACGACAGCTCGCACGTTGAGTGCTCCGCTGTCTTCTGCACGAATGGATAAAGGCTTCCGACCTGCGCGTCGGGCAGAATCGGTGTTTCGCCGGGGAGTGCGGCGGGTTCGGCTCCTGAGAGTTCGTGCTCCGCGCGGCGGAACACGCTGAGGGAGAGCGCGCCGAGTGTTGCGGCTTTCACAAACCTCCGCCGGTTCATGGTGTCTCTCTTTTTCATTGTGGCAAATCGTGGCGCTCGAATCCATCGAGCGCGGGGCGCTGTCGGCGGGCCAATCCATATCACCTGCCGTGCCGGAATCAAGCGAGCGTTTTGGGCAGCGGAGAGGCTGCCGTGCAAAACGGCATGGCGGGGCGCGCGGAGATGTGCGAAAAGAGTGGCGGTATATGAAAAGAGAACCGGCAATGAAAAACAACCCGATCTGCCAACGTTACTTTCTTATTGGTCTCGCGGTCTTCTTGCTCATCTCCCACGCCGTCCACGCCGTCCACGCCGCCGGGCCGGACCGCTGGCCGCAGTTTCGCGGCGGGTGCGGCGGTATTGTTGACGGCGCGAAATTGCCGTCCGCCTGGAGCGCGACAACCAACGTCGCCTGGAAGACCGCGATTCCCGGCAAGGCGTGGTCATCGCCGGTTGTGTGCGGCGACAAGGTCTTTGTCACGTCGGCGGTAAGCGGTCAGGCCGTCGAGCCGCCGCGCAAGGGCCTGTATGTCTGGCGGTTCTGGGGCACGCGCGAGGCGGACGAGTATCGTTGCATGATCTACTGCCTCGACTTCGCCACGGGGAAGGTTCTCTGGGAGCGCGTGGCGCATCGCGGCTCGGCGCCGGGCGCGATCCACATGAAGAACAGCTACGCCTCCGAGACGCCCGCCACCGACGGCGAGCGCGTGTTCGCGTGCTTCGGCAACGTCGGCCTGTTCTGCTACGACATGGACGGGCGCGAAGTGTGGTCGCAGAAATGGGGCTTCTTCCCGACGCGACTCGGCTGGGGGCCGGCGGCCTCGCCGGTGCTGCACGGCGACCGCGTCTATGTGGTCAACGACAACGAACAGTCCTCCTTCCTCGCCGCGTTCGACAAGCGGACCGGCCGGCAACTCTGGCGCGTCGAG
>Ga0114951_10002053_pt1 | contig 23532 bp, 21 predicted proteins | sample AM7aDNAmetaG_FD_88677 | JGI IMG/M metagenome (GOLD analysis project Ga0114951, IMG submission 88677) | Freshwater microbial communities from Finland to study Microbial Dark Matter (Phase II) - AM7a DNA metaG | ecosystem: Environmental > Aquatic > Freshwater > Lake | place: Finland: Lake Alinen... | reverse complement strand
TCACGGTATTTGTCACACCCGACGACATGGCGCGCGTCATCCCGCGCAATAAGTACCTTGCCACCGCAATGGGCGCGCTGATCGGGATGATCTTCCCGGTGTGCGAGTGCGGCGTCGTGCCGGTGGTGCGGCGTCTATACCAGAAAGGTCTGCCAACCTCCGTCGGCATCGCCTTCATCCTGGGCGCGCCAGTGCTGAACCCGGTGGTGATTGCTAGCACCTACGCAGCCTTTGGCTTTTCAACAATATTCTGGGCGCGCATCGGGTTCACTTTCCTGGTCGCGCTGGGCGTCGGGCTGGTGTTTACCGTCCAGCCAGACCTGCTCAAGGTCGTGCGCCCAACGACGCTCATGCCGATAATGGGCGGTTCAAGCGATATGATCCCGGTAGGGTCGATCAAAATCGAGACGTTCGCGACGCGATTGCAGCGGTCATTTGGCGTCGCTGCCGACGAGTTCTTCGATATGGGGCGCTACCTGGTGATCGGGTCGTTGATCGCAACAACGCTGCAGACGCTGATTCCACAGCAGGTGCTGGTCAGCATCGGCAACAGCCCGGTGACGTCGGTGATCGCCTTGTGCGCGCTGGCGTTCGTGCTGTCCGTATGCAGCACGGTGGACGCCTTCATCGCGTTGTCGTTCGTAAACACGTTCACCAGCGGATCAATCATCGCCTTCCTGGTCTTCGGCCCGATGGTCGATATAAAAAGCACCCTGATGTTCCTCGGCGTATTCCGCCGCAAAGTAGTGGTGTATTTATTTGTCCTCCCCCTGCTGGCGGCTATCCTCATCGGGCTGGTGATCAACCTGAATGTGGGATGGTGAAGAGGAGATTGGAGATTGGAGATTGGAGAGAACCCTTCGCAGGGGTGTCGGTTTGAGCGCAGGGATGTGGAAGCATATGAATAGACTGGAGACTATCCTCAAAGCCGTGATTCTCGGCGGGCTGGGACTGATGTTCTACTCGAAGATCACCGACGGCACGCTGTCCTTTTACATCAACCAGCGGTTTGCGTGGTTGTCCTTTGTCGCAGTGCTGATTTTGTCCGCGCTAGCGCTCACGCTGGTGTATCGGCTGATCGAGGCGCGGGGGAGAGGAGAGGGGGAGGAGCATGAGCACACGCACGGCGTGTCGTGGGGTGGGGTGGGGATCATGGCGATTCCATTGCTGCTTGGGCTGCTCGTTCCCGCGCGACCACTCGGCGCGAGCGCGGTCAATAGTCGCGGGATCGGGCTGAGCGCCCCTCAGCGCGCTGGCAGCATCACGCAGGCGCAGCGCGCAGTGACTGGGCCAAAGAACATCCTGGACTGGTTGCGCGACTTCGCGCAGAATCCAGACCCGGCGGCGTTTAATGGTCAGGCCGTTGACGTCATCGGGTTTGTTTACCGCGACCCGCGCAACGCGGCAGAGCAGATATGGGTATCGCGATTTGCCATCACCTGCTGTGTGGCCGACGCGTCCGCGGTGGGGCTGTTGGTGCAAACCGGCCAGGCGGCGGCGTTTACCAACGACAGTTGGATCCACGTCACGGGCAAGCTCATGGCGGGGCAATTCGCGGGCGAGAGTGTGCCCGTGATCATCCCCGACAAGATTGACCCGGCGCAACAGCCAGATAACCCGTACCTTTACCCGTAAAGCCATCCGGTACAATCGATGAATACAGCAAACCACACCCACGAATTCCACATCACAATGCCAAACCCAATGATTCCTGATAGCATGCGCGTCCCTTTATTCAAGGGGCAAGGTCAGATTGACTTTATCGACAAACCAGTGCCGCAACCCGGCGCGGGGCAACTGCTGTTGCAGGTGAGCGCCAACGCCATGTGCGGCTCGGAGCGCGGGCAGTTCTTCTCCAGCTCGGCGGTGACGCCCGGCCATGAGGCGGCCGGGACGGTCGTCGCTGCCGGCCCGGACACGCACACGCCGATCGGGACGCGTGGCGTGGTTTTCCTGATGGACTATTGCGGCGCGTGTCGCAACTGCACTCTGGGTTTTACCAACCAGTGCTTGAACAAGCGCGCCGACATGGGGTTCAGCCACGACGGCGGCTATGGGGCGTACGAAGTGATCCACGAGAACATCTTCTGCGCCATCGACCCGGACATTCCCCTCGTCGACGCGACGATCCTGCTCGACATCATGGGCACCAACGGTCATGGGATCAAACGCGCGCGGTTGGTTCACCCGGATATCGAGTCGATGCTCGTTTCAGGCGCGGGGCCGATCGGGTTAGGGATGCTGGCGATGGCCAAGATCATCTTTGGGCACGATTTCCCTGTGCTGATCTCGGATGTGCTGCCGTACCGGCTTGAACTGGCCGAACGCCTGGGCGGGTTGCCGATCAATTTGAAGGCGACAACCGTCGAACAGGGCGTCAAACAGCATGGGCTGCTGGCCGTCGACGCTGTCATGGACACGAGTGGCAAAGGCGCGGCGCGCCAGGCGGGGCTCAACGTGCTCGCCAAGCGCGGCGTGCTGGTGTGCATTGGACACGGCGAGGGACTGACGCTTTCGGTCTCACCCGACTTGATCGCGCCTGAAAGGGTGATCATGGGCAGTGAATACTTCTGTTACGACGAACTGGCCGAAAATCTTCCCCGATTTCGCGCACACCAGGACTATCTGCGCCAGATCATCACGCACCGCTGCAATGTGCGCGATATTCAGGCCGCATTCACTCTCTTCTGGCAGGGCGACACCGGCAAAGTCGTGGTGGAACAATGAGTAAAGATAAGCGGATCAAGGTCGCGCTGGTTGGCGCCGGCGGCTGGGGCATGCAGCACGCGCGCATTTTCGCCGCCCGCCCCGACATCGACTTCTGTGCCATCGTGGGGCGCACGCCGGAGAAGACCAAGGCCAGAGCGGAGCAGTTCGGCACGCGCTATTACCTCGACATTGCGGAGATGCTCGACGAAGAGCGCCCCGACCTGGTGAGCATGTGTCTGCCCAACCAGGGGCACTTCGAACCAACCCTGCAAGTGATTCGGGCGGGGTACCCCTTGCTGGTGGAGAAACCGCTGGTTTTCGACCAGCAGGAAGCCGACATTTTGCTGGCAGAAGCCCAGAAGCGCGCCCTATTCTTCGCGATTAATTTCAATCACCGCTACGCCAAACCCATCGTGATGACGCGCCAGGCGATAGAGGCAGGCCGGCTGGGCGAGATTATCTTCGCCACGTGGCGCTTTGGCGGCGAGGGCAGCAGCGATCACCCCCACGCCAATCTCATCGAGACGCAGTGCCACGCCTTCGACCAGCTCGAATATCTGTGCGGGCCAATCGACAGCGTCATGGCGCAGATGACCGACAAGACCGGCAAAGGGTTCCGGACGCTGGTGCTGGCGTTGCGCTTCGCCAACGGGGCGGTGGGCAGCCTGGTGGGCTCATATGATTCCTCGTACGCCTATCCAAACACGCATCTGTTGGAAATCAACGGGACGAAAGGGCACGTGGTCGTCGAGGACACAGTGCGCCGCTATTCGTTCCAGCCCGTGGGCAATGAGGTCGCCGAGGTGTGGCAGGCCGGCTACTTCAACGACATCGATCGCGAGTTTCTCCACACCTTCGACAAACACATGGACGTGTTGTTCGCGGCTTTCAGAAACGGCCAGCCGCCGCCCATCCATGCGCGCGCCGGGCGGCGCGCGCTCGCGCTGGCATATGCGGCGATTGAGTCGCACGAGACTGGACGGCGTGTAGACGTAGACGTTAAGAGGTCAGACTTCTTCTGAGAAGTCTGACCTCTTAACGCGTGAGCACATTCAACAGGCGCAAGGTATAGAGCCGGAGTTTGCTCACGGTGTTGTTGGAGCGGTTATATAATGGCTTATCAGTGCGCACAGCCTGTTCGTACTGGGTACTCTGAGAGGCTGTCACGCACATCTTTAGTATTTTTTGCATTCAATACTTGGAGAACGTGCTATGACTGGCAAAGAACAAGGGCGCGTCATTCAATCAACCGCCAGACAGAGTTCGCGTAAGCAGGAAAGTGCGAAGCATGCGCCGTCAGTGACGCAGCCCCCTATTGCCACAATTGTGCGGCAGACCCTGAGCGGCGTGGCGTCACCGACTGCAGATGATGTATTGCAACTGCAACGCGCAGTGGGTAACCGTGCGGTGGGCAGACTGCTGTCCAGTCGGGAAGGGAGCATCCAAACCAGGCTGGCCGTTGGCGCTGCTGACGATCCCTATGAGCGCGAGGCTGACCGCGTGGCTTCACAGGTATTATCAGACAAGCCACTGCGCGCTGATGTTTCGCGCCAGGAAGATGACGATTTTGCTCAACGCACACCGGCCATCACTACTCTTGTGCAGCGTCGTGGGGTTGACGATTTGAGCGGCAGCTTTGAGGCCGGTCGCGGGATCGAACGTCAATTGTCGGCTGGCGCGAGCGGCGGTAACGCTCTGCCTCCAAAACTGCGCTCGGAACTGGAGCCAAAATTCGGTGTGGATTTCAACAAGGTGCGCGTGCACACCGGTTCACACGCAGATTCTTTGAATCGCGCACTGGGGGCGCAGGCGTTTACGCACGGCAGCCATATTTACCTGGGCGAGGGAAAGTACAACCCGGAATCAACGTCCGGCAAGCGCCTGCTGGCGCATGAATTGACCCATGTGGTGCAGCAGGATAGCGCGACAACTCGTCGCTCGTCAAACCCCATTGCGCGCCGGCGCGTCACGCCGGCTATCCAGCGCGCGCGAACCGCGCTAACGACGAAGGAAATCCTGAATGCGCTGAACGGAATCCCCTTCATCAGTGAGAAGCTGAAGACCGATATCCAGAAGCAGAAGATGGAAGCCCGTCTATCTGTTACGATGAAACAGTATAAACAGCACTTTGGCAAAAAAGAGACTGACAACGACACACGCGACGCCATGATGCTTGCGATGTCGCTTGATAGCGTTGCGCGCGTGATTGCGGAAGAAGTGGGCGATATCACAGTCCAGTCCGAAATAGCCATTAAACTATTCGAGGAATATCGGCCTGAGATTGAGACACAGATTGGCAGGCAAAAGAGAAGCTTGCGCAAAACCAATGCGCAGGCGCCCTTGCTGACGTTGACGAAAACGCTGCTGGAAGGCAATCCTGTAACCCAGTACATGCACCGCGAACTTCGCAAGGACGACGCAGCTAAAACCATCATCAAAATGGCGACCACTGCCGGTATGACCAATCCATTGGACATGTACAACCTGATGGAGCAGCGATTTCAGGCGCAGATGGCGGCATACACGCAGGAGCAACTGCACGAGGATGACGTCACTGCGCGATTCAGCACGCGTGAAGCGCATGGCGAGTATTCCAAGTACTTTTTTGCTCAGCTTTTTGGCGATAACAGTTCCGATAAAAAAGGCGCGCCCAAATGGAATGCAGGCGGCAAAACGTCCTCCGACCGCCTGGCCTTCACTGGCGATACCGAAACGCGGTTGACGGAACTAAAGAATGAGATCCAGCACCCCACAGTGGCGCGCATCTGGGTGCCTCGCGACACCAAGCTGAACCCAAAACAAGAGCAACATCTGGGGGAGATCGAAGAAGCTGAGGCATTGATTGACAAAACGTCCGTCAAGGCGCAGTTCGTCGACCTGTTCAAGCAACGCTATGGTCTGATCGATGTAGAGGCGGATGCCCTGTATACAAAGGTGCTCAACGTACTCACCTCAGCGCCCTTCACGATCACGGTGCAATCGGACAAATGGTTCGGCGGCACGACCACCCCCAGCCCGGAATTCAATCCCGCTGCCGCAAAACGCGAGCAGATGGATTACAGCACGCTGTTTAGGAAGACAGGCGCGAAGGGGCAACTGGACTTCGTGAAGCGTTGGAACGATGAGGGACTGAAGGAAGAAGAAAAGCGCGGCCCGAACTATATGCGCTTCCGCATCTGGAAGGATCGGCTGATGACTGGCAACCTGGGGTTTAAGCCCGAGGAGATGCCCTCGTTCGGCGCTCTGAATATCAACTGGGAGACATCCAAGGGCGGCGACGACCCCAATAAGCACGGCAGCAACTATTATGGCGACCTGCACTTCAAGATGAACCGCGACGCGGTGAAGAACCGCCTGATCTACACGGCCTCCGACCATGGCCAGCCGCGGCGCGACCCGCTGTTCGCACTGCACGACTTCGCTTTCGGCGGGAAAGGACTTACCTGGCTCAAGGACACGAAGAAGCTCGGTGTGGTGGACAACATCGTCAATGCGGCTCAAACCAAAAAGCCGATTTATGGATTGGCGCTGTTGTTCGAAGTGCAGGTTTTTGGAGGTGTGAACATTAAGCGCGATTGCGACGAAGCGTTCCTGGCTTCGACCATCAAGGATCCTGTGAAACAGGCGATCATAGACTATTTCAACGGCACCGGTGTGACCGTAACTACCCTGGGTGATAAACCTCCAGACGCCGTGTCTGTGGAGGAGGGTGATGTACAGTCATTAGTCGCCAATCTCTTGGCCGAAGGGATGCTCACCGTACAACAGAAAAGAGAGGTGGGAGAGTCCACTGAGAATTTGCCGTCTCACGTACAACAGATTCCCCCCATGGCCATCAGCGGTTTGCAGGGCGCCTATGCCGGCGGTTTCAAGATCATGCAGACGCTCCTGCAATACGGCGACACGATGGGGACTTCCGATTTTTCAATCCTGACACAACAACTGGAAACACTGACCAAAAAGGTCGCATTACCGAAGACGATAATCGCAAACTTTGCAAAAGACCCCGAGAAAACCAAGGGTCTTCTGACGGGACAGATCAAAGCCTGTACGGAGGCGCCGGGCAAGGTGGAAGCATTCCTGCTCGACGTGGCGAAGGCTATCAGAGACAAAAAGACCAGCAGGTCGATGATATAGGTAATGCCTCGTGCGTTCTTACGATGTTCGTTTTCGCTATGCTCAGGTAGAAACTCCCGTTATCAATAGTACAGTGAGGTGATTTACAGGATATAGGCATGACAATACAGGCATGAAATCGAGACGAGTAAAGGAATCGTTGTTTGGATATCAGATTGCGGCAAAACCCGTAAAGCAACGTCCCAGTGCCAACGCCAATAAACTGTTGCCTGAGGATCGGGTTGCCCATGATTGGTATCGCTTTGTCCTGTCATACCCGCCGCACCTCGTTCGTGACTACATCCAACGGTTCGGCCTGACGCATAGCCACATCCTGCTGGATCCGTTTTGCGGGACTGGCACCACGCTCGTCGAAGCCAAGAGACTGGGCATTCCCAGTGTAGGGGTTGAGGCAAGTCCTATTGCCTGGTTTGCCAGCTGTGTAAAGACAAACTGGGCGCCATCCCCTGCCGGGTTGATCGCGCACGCGAACCAGGTTGCCGCAGCCGCCATAAACGCCTTAAGAAGTCAGGGCATTGAGGATAATTCGCTATTGCTGACGGGACATAATGGGGATATCCCGTTACGCAGCCTGCCCCCTGAAAAGGAAGCGTTAATATTGACTGATTCGATCAGTCCACTCCCATTGCACAAAGTTTTGACCTTGATTGATTGCCTGTCTCAACACCGCGACGATGCGTATTACGACCACGAACGGCTTGCTCTTGCCAAAGCAATCGTGTTCTCCATCAGCAACCTGAACTTCGGGCCTGAGGTCGGCGTCGGCCCTGCCCGGCAAGATGCACCTGTTGTTTCGGCATGGCTCAACGAGGTCGGAACGATATCAAAAGACCTGGCCGACCTGCAGAAACTGCCGGGCGTCCCGTCCAAGGTTCATAACGCTGATTCCAGGCAACTCCTGCATGTTCTTGAACCTCATTCTATCGACGCCATTATCACTTCTCCGCCTTATCCCAACGAAAAGGATTACACGCGCACAACGCGTCTGGAGTCCGTGCTGCTCGGATTTCTTAATACAAAGCAGGAAATTCGTGATGTTAAAAAGACCCTTGTTCGTTCAAATACCAGGAGTGTCTACACCACTGACGAAGATGATCAATGGGTAAGTCAATTTCCAGAAATCCAGGATATTGCCGACGCGATTGAAGCGCGGCGAATAGAACTGGGCAAAACATCAGGCTTCGAGCGGTTGTATGCCCGCGTCACCAAGCTGTACTTTGGTGGTATGGCAAGGCACCTGAGTGACCTGCGCGCGATCCTGCGACCCGGCGCTCAACTCGCGTACGTTGTGGGTGATCAAGCGTCCTACTTGCGTGTCATGATCCGGACAGGCCAACTCCTTGGCGCTATTGCGCAATCGCTTGGATACGAATTGGTAGGGATCGACCTATTCCGAACGCGCCTTGCCACCGCGACAAAAGACCAATTGCGCGAAGAGGTCGTGGTTCTGCGTTGGCCTGGACAATGATTGTGGCAATGTATGCTTTAGGCGACGAGCAAGCCCTGCTCGCGAGGATTCGCTACAACCGACTTATCGACACCTTTTTAGGAATAACGTGCTACTCACTTCAGAACCATTTGCGCACTACGGTGCCGGAAATTGGTCAAGTGGAAACGGACGAGATATACGTTGGGATAGACAAGCGAGGGGCGCATTTCGTTGTGCCTGTCCAGGCAAAGGCGCGCAACGAAAAACTGGGCGCCGTGCAGATCGAGCAGGACATTGCCCTCTGCGCCAATAAATTCGAGAACCTGATTTGCCGCCCGATTGGCGCTCAATTCATAGAAGAAAACTTCATCGCACTGTTTGAGTTTGAGATGACCAGTGACGGGGTAAGGATCGCGGGAGAGAGACACTATCGCCTTGTGCCACCAGAGAGCATCGAGCCTTCCGATCTTCGGAAATACCAAACTCGCGGCAGTGAAAACCCGTAAACAGCTGTATCTCACGGACATCGTTGATGCTGCTGACGCTATTGAACGATTCATTACACGCAGTGCACTTTCCCGTCAGAGTTTCATAGCTCCTACCTCACCGCACTTTGTACTCTGACCGCAGGATGCCATACAGCGCCAGGTCTTCATACTGCCCATCATCCCTGCAGACGTGCTGGCGCTGGACGCCCTCGAAGGTCATCCCGATCTTCTGCATGACGCGCCCGGAAGCAGGGTTGCGCGTGATGTGGCGCGCAAGGATGCGGTGCAGCGACAGCGCCTCAAAACCGTATTTCAACACCGCGCCGGCCGCCTCGGTCATGTAGCCGTGATTCCAGTAGGGCATGCCAATCCAATAGCCAAGTTCGCCATGATGAAAGCGCGCCGTGACATACAGGGCGATGGAACCCATCAACTCCGCCGTGCAGCGCAGTGTGATGGCATACGTGATTGCCTCGCCTGACGCGAGTTGCTCGGGGTGCCGCGCGATCCACGCCTCGGCGGCGCCGTCGGGATAAGGATGCGGCATGTTCAGCGTCGTGTTAGCCACCTCCCACGCGCCGGCCAGCCGCTGCACCGCCGGCGCATCCGCCATCACAAACGGCCTCAGCGCCAAACGCGCCGTCTCTATCAAGGGCTGTTCCATAGGGCCATCCTGGTCAAAGCTCCACTATCCAAACTTATAAAACCGCTCCGGGCGAATCAAGAGCACCACAAAACTGGCAGTCGCCTGATTCTCGATCGGTTCGACATCGCCATAGTAGTGATCCTTGCCGGTGTACATTTTCGTCAGCACATCGAGTTCGGCGAACATCTCCGCTCGCTCGCTGATCGCGCGCTCGACCACGCCGTTCAGCGCAAGATAGCGCTCCGACCCGGCGTTCTGCGCGAGGATGGACACTTTCGCATTGGCCTGAATATTGCGATATTTGCGACTCTTTGGATCTGTGACGATGCGCACAAACTCGCCGTCCCAGCGCCGCCATACCGCTGCGGTAAACGGTTGCCCATCCGCCGCCACGGTTGCAATCGTGACCACCACTGATTGTTCCAATAAATCCCGATGTGTCTCAGGCACAGTAATCATCATTTCGATTTCACTCCAAGTAAAACTTTTTATAAGTTCACGGATCACGCGCTACAGTCGATTATCTTGTAATTGATTTCCAGTGGGCATTACCAGCGTCCAGCATACTGCACGTCGTAAGGCTCTGACAGATGCACCAGGCGCGCCCGCCGCAGCTCCACCAGTTGGCGCATGTGCAGGTTATCATGCGCCAACCATGCGGCCAGCATGTCGCCGGCCATGACGCGCAACTTCTCCTCAGACGGGCCGAACGTCAACGTGATTGCGAGATTCCAGTCAGGCGAGGTCAGCGCCTTCAGCCACACCAGCGAGCGGCTGCGCTCTTGGAGAAACTCGTCGAGCGACTTAGCCAGATCGCGTTCGTTAATCTCACTCCAGCATAAACCCCTGCTCCCGCAACGCCTCGCGCAATCCAACGCGGGTGGGCCTTGACACGCGGCGGGCGCAGTGTTCCAACCAGCCATACTCCTCCATCTTAGCGGGTTTGCCAGGCGCGCTCGCGGGCGCCTGGCGATTGTTATAGATGCCTGTCGCGGCCATCGCCCGGTCGTACTCGGCCAGCGCGGCATCCATGCCCTCGGTGCTGTAACGCTCCCAGTGCAACACCGCTTCACTCGGCAGGCGCGGCCGTTGCGTCCCCGGCTGACTCGGCCAACCCAGCGTCATGCCGGTGATCGGGAACATCAACTTCGGCAAGTCGAGGAGTTCGATGATCTGGCGCGGATTGTTGCGAATGCCGCCGATGTAACACGTCCCCAGCCCGAGTGACTCGGCGGCCAGTGTCGCAGTCTGCGCCGCAAGCATGGCGTCAACGGCTGCTACCAGGAAGCTTTCAACGCACTCGTGGCTGTGCGGCAGATTGCGCAGTTGGGTGGCGCGGTCGAGTTTGGAGAGGTCGGCGCACTAGGCCAGGAATACCGGCGCGGCGACGATATGCGCCTGGTCGCCACACCAGTGCGCGATGGAGGCTTTGGTGGCGGGATCGGTGACGGCGATGACGGCGTACGCCTGCAGGTTCGAGGATGTCGCTGCGCGTTGCCCGGCGCCGATGATGGTTTCGACCATCTCGCGCGCGACGGGCTCAGCTCGGTAGGCTCTGACGGACGCATGGCGATGGATCTGTTCGATAACGGGTGTCGTTACAAGTGTTGTCATGTGTTGGGTTTACTTCTGATATGGATTAAACCGGAAGCGCGGCCAGCGCGGCGTCGATGCGCTCTATATCCAGCGGGTACTGGCCGAACTCGCGGGCCGTCTGCACCATCGCGAAGAGGTTCTCGTCGGGGGTGTCGCGCCCGCACTGGTCGCCGGTAGACAAAATGAATCCGCCGCCCTGCCCGGCATCACGGATGGCCTGCAACGAGGCGCGCCGGACGGCATTTGTGTTGCCCATCAGCATCACCTCGCTGGTATGCAGGTTGCCCATCAACGCGATGCGTGAGCCGAAGTGCTGCTTCAGATCCGCCAGATTGCAATCGCCCATCCGCGGAATCTCAAGCGGGTTGATGCACCCCAGATCGGTTTCCTCGGCGCACCACTTCACCAGGATACGCTCCTTGCCGCACGAGTGCAGCATCGTCGGGACGCCGGCGTCACGCGCCATGCGGGTGAGACGCTGGATCGTCGGCAGGCACAGCTCGCGCGCGATCTTCGGCGACTGCATGGTGATCGTGCCCGATGCGCCCAGCAGGACGAAATCCGGGCGCTCGTTCAGGATCATCTCCATCTGGACGACGGCCTGCTGCTCATGCAGGTGCAGCAAGCGTTCGATGTACTCGTGTTTATCGTAGTACCAGTACGTCAGCGCTTCAAGCCCGCCAGCAAAGTTGCTGAACCAGTGCTGCAGACCGGGGTAGCCGATACCGAGGCCGAACGCGCCCAGGTCGCCGAGGGCGGCGCGTTGCGCCCGCAATAGCGAGGGGTTATAGGCTACGGGCGCGGCAAACAGCTTCTCAACCAAATCCCAGTTCGCCTCGATGTCCTTGATCATCTTCACCGTCGTCGTCGGCGGGTCGGCGATGTAGTACGTGTTCTCGTAGGTATAGGTGCTGGCGTCGATGCGACCACGATAGCGCACGACCCAGCGTTCGTCGGTCTTGCGCATATCCTCGATGGCCTCGTGGCGGTCGCCCGGCCACTGGTACTGCATGTCGCCGTAGATGAACCAGCCGTCGATGCCGAAGTACTTGACGGCGTCAATATAAGCCTGCCACAGCGGCGGCTCGTTGAAATAGTAAATGTCCCAGAACGGCCTGCCGGTGCGGCGGGCAGGGATCATGTTCGAAATATCGGGCGCGACCGGCACGCGGTCGGGCGTCCCGTTCGTCATCGCGACGATCATGCGTTCGCGGGGTGTCATGGGGGTCATGTATGTTCTCCTGAAGGTGTATTAAACATCAAATTTTGTTTATCCGCAGGTCTTAAAATCTACAGGGATATAATCAAATAGGTCATATTGACCTGTTTATCGAGAGGTGTAGATGGAAAATATCAGTATTGGTGAGGCTAGAAGTCGTTTTTCTGAAATTATCTCGCGCGCTTCGGCTGGCGAACGCTTCAGCATTCAACGGCGTGACCACCCGGTGGCTGTATTGATTAGCGCGTCGGAACTTGAACATCTAGAGCGCACAGCAAAAATGACTTTGCAGCTGGCCCGGGCTCTTGGCCAGAGTGAAACGATATTGCGCGATATCGAAGAGGGTAAAGTGCATCCGATTATGGCTGCATTTGGCTTGTGGTCCGATTCTGAGGATATCGAAGTCGTGGAAAGTGAGATCAGTCGTAACCGCAAACGCAAAACCACACGTCCGGAGGTAGAACTATAAAAATCCTCGACAGCGATCACTTGATAGCAATCTTGCGAGACAGGCTTGTTGCGAGCAACTACGTCACGTTTGGCGAGGAACTGGGCGCAACAACAATCAGCGTGGCAGAACTGACACATGGCGCGCATCGATCCGCCAAACAGGCTGAAAACCTCGCAAAAGTCAGTGTCTTATTTGCGACGATGAAGATACTCTCATTTGACGAACAGAGCGCGCGCTTATTTGGAAGATTGAAAGCGCAACTACAACTGGCAAGCCACCCCCTTGATGATCTTGACTTGATGATTGCCAGTATTGCCCTGGCGCATCACGCGCCATTGGTGACGCATAACCAGCGTCACTTTCGACGGGTGCCAGATCTTGTTCTGGAAGATTGGATAGATACGGCACGAGAACCCTGATGCGCTAAAGGGTCTTCATCGCGCGCGCCAACCGCTTGCCAAACACCGCCGGCGTGCTGGCTTCGATCACCAGTTCCGTTGCCTTGTGGAAGCGCATGAAGTCGCGCAGCGCACCCGCTACATCCGCGACGAGTTCGTCGTCCGCCTTCACCTTCGGTTCCAGGTAGATGGCCTTGAGCCGCAGCGTGCCAGTGGCGCGTTCGAGCTTGGGGTCGAATCGCCCCACAAAACGATCCCTGTGCAGGATGGGCAGCGTGAAGTAGCCATACTTGCGCTGGGTCTGCGGCAGGTAGGCCTCCAGCGACTGGCGGAAATTCCAGAACGCCACATCGCGGCGCGGAACCCACAGCAGGTTATCGAACGGGCTGAGGAAGGTGGTGCGTTCGGCCTTGAGCGCGCCGTCAGCGGCCTGTTGCAACGCGGGTAAATGGTCGTGATGCAACACCAGCGCATGTGTTTCGCCATCGGCCAGCACAGCCTGCACTTCGACCGCAACGCCCTCGGCGATCAGTTGCTTGAGCACCACAGCCGCCTCGGGACGCTTAAAGCCCTGCACCATCGTGGCAACCAGCTTTGGATCACAGATACCATGCGCCTTCAGCGAGCGTTCCAGCCAGTAGCGTTGCGTTTCCTCGTGCGTTGGCAGGGAGGTATCAACCCATGCCGGCAGCACGCGCTCAGGCAGGTCGTACAGTCGTTGGAAGTTAGCGCGCCCGGCAATCATCAGGCGTCCCTGGTTGAAGAGGTGCTCCAATGCCTGCTTCGCTGGCTTCCAGTTCCACCATGATCCACTTCGTTTCTCCGTGTGCTCAAAGTCCGCGGTGCGCAAGGGACCCTCGGCCGTGATTCGTTCCATCACTGCATCCATCAACGCCTTGTTCTCAGGCTCCTCGGCCCATTCGTGCCGCCATCCGTTGCCGCTGCGATACCAGTGCATCACCGGCAACCGGTAGCGGTAGTCGCGGATGGGGATCAGGCACGCTGCGTGCAGCCAGTACTCGAACAGGCGACGGTTGCCGGTTGTGTAAAGCTCATCGAGGCGCGTGGGATCGTATGCGCCGAGCCGGCTCCATAGCGCGAGGTAGTGGCTGCGGTGCACCATTTGCAATGTGTCGATCTGAACGCAGCCCATCTGTTCGATGGCGTCGAAGATAACATCTGATGTGGTCGCGGCGGGATTGGCCGCACTGGCCAGCCCTTGCGCATGCAACGCGAGCGTCCGCGCGGCGTGGAGCGGATAGGGTGTGTTTGAATTCATGTGGCGTAAATCGTACACCCGCGCGGCGCCAGATCCCTATCGATGCGGGCACAGGTTTTACACGTCTTTTACATTTTTGATATTGACAATCTGACACGGTGGTTGTTAGATTGAGACACTGTCTGGCGAGGCGGTGATTCCTATCTGCCAGCGCTAATGACAGAGGTCGGTCGCCATCATTCTCCTTCGCATTTGCATCATCTCTCATAACACGAATCGTGCGACGTTTTGTATGCGAGAAGAGGCTTAGATGAGAGTTTTTGTGCGCGCGTCGATTCTGGTTAGCATGGTCGGATTGCTGGTTGCATGTTCAGCGCCCACGCCATCAGGCGCACCCAGCGCAGGCGATACAACATCTCAGAGCATTGCGCCGCCTACAGCTAATCAGTTGCAGCAAATGCGAAGCAAGATCAAACACGTCGTCGTCATCATGCAGGAGAATCGCTCGTTTGACCAGTATTTCGGCACGTACCCCGGCGTAGACGGTATCCCAATGCAGAATGGCGCGCCAACGGTGTGTGTGAGCGACCCGCAGACAAAAACATGCGTCAAGCCGTATCACGATCCAAAGGATGTCAATGCCGGCGGCCCTCACGCCATGGCCTCGGCAAAGGGTGATGTTGACAGCGGTAAGATGGATGGTTTCATCGCCCAGTTCCGCGCCTCGCAAAAAGCCTGCAAGAACCCGGATACGCCCGGCTGTTCGATGGGCGAGACGCCCGATGTGATGGGCTGGCACGACGCACGCGAAATCCCCAACTACTGGGCCTACGCGCAGAACTTCGTCCTGCAGGATCGTATGTTTGAACCCAACGCGTCCTGGAGCCTGCCGTCGCACCTCTTCATGGTGTCGGCCTGGTCGGCCAAGTGCACACAACCGGGCAACCCTGCGAGCTGCCAGAATGCGCTGGACGGCCCCAGTGGGCTGGACGTCTCGAAGAACGATTACGCCTGGACCGACCTGACATACCTCTTGCACCAGGCGAACATCACGTGGGGCTATTACCTCAGTGAAGGAAGTGAGCCGGACTGCGCAGACGATGCGATGTTGTGCGAGTCACATCCGCAGGCAAGGGCTGTGCCGGGGATATGGAATCCGTTGCCAGCTTTCGATACGGTTAAGCAGAATCAGCAACTGGGCAACATCCAGACGGTCGACAAGTTTTTAACAGCGGCCAAGGATGGACAATTGCCAGCGGTCTCGTGGATCGTTCCGGAGAACAAGGTGAGCGAGCATCCGCCAGCCAAGGTCAGCGATGGTCAGGCGTATGTCACCTCGCTTGTCAACGCCGTCATGCAGGGACCGGACTGGAACAGCACCGTGATCTTCCTCTCGTGGGATGACTGGGGCGGGTTCTATGATCACGTGACGCCGCCAGTGGTGGACGCGAACGGGTACGGTTTACGCGTGCCTGGCCTGGTCATCAGCCCATATGCAAAAAAGGGGTTTATCGATCACCAGACGCTCAGCTTCGATGCCTACCTGAAGTTCATCGAAGACGATTTCCTTGGCGGGCAGCGACTCGATCCGAAGACGGACGGACGTCCCGATCCTCGACCCGATGTGCGCGAGAGCGCGAAGCAGCTTGGCGACCTGATCAATGATTTCGATTTCACCCAGCAGCCGCGCGCCGGGCTGGTGCTGTCTGAAAAACCAAAGCCGGGGCCGGCCTCGATTCCGGGGTCATAAGTGGTTGCTCGTGGCGCCACCCCTGCGAAGGCCGTAGGTTGGCAGGGGGTGTTTCGTAATCGCAACCTTCGCAGGGGGAAATGCGGCAGAGAGCAGTTTGACAAGTGTGTGAATCGCGTGCAAAGTACGGGGCATGGAAATCAGGTTCGACACACAGGTAGCGGTCGTCACGGGATCGGGCACGGGCATCGGGTATGCAGCGGCGGAGTTGTTCGCGCTCGCGGGCGCAGCAGTTGTGGTGAATGGTCGCCGGGCGCAGGTATGTGAAGAAGCAGCCCACCGCATCGTCGCACAGGGCGGGCGCGCGATTGCAGTAGCCGCCGACGTGAGCACGATTGGAGGCGCGGAAGCCATCGTCCGAGCGGCGCGGGATGCGTATGGCCGCCTCGACATCATGGTCAACAACGCCGCGGTCGCCGCGGTGACCGACTTCGTGACCGCGCCGTATGACGAATGGCGACGCATCCTCGACATCAACCTCGACAGCGCCATCCACTGTTCGCGCATCGCTGCCCGCGAGATGATCGCCGCTGGTCGAGGCGGGCGCATCGTCAACGTATCGTCCATTCACGCCTTCCGCGCGGAGAAAGGCGCATCTCATTACGATCTCGCCAAGGGCGCAATGGATCAACTCACGCGCGCGTTGGCGCTCGAACTCGCGCCACACAACATCCTCGTCAACAGCGTCGCGCCGGGATTTGTCGACACGCCGATGTCGATGGTGAACGGCAAGAGCGAACTGGACACCGACTGGTTCCGTGACAACTACGTGACGCAACGGCGCATCCCGTTGGCGCGCGCCGCGCAACCGGTCGAGATTGCACAGGCAATTGTGTGGCTGGCCTCGCCGCTGAACACGTATGTGAACGGCCATGTGCTCGTCGCGGATGGCGGTCTGTCGGTGACGTTCTGAGAGTGGATTGGGTCTCTCTCCAGCTACTCGATTGAACTGACAAAGGCATACTGCGGACCCCCTATTGGAACGTGCAAGTCGCAACCAATCGATGGTTCTGCATTATGATTCCGTTGGTTCAACAAGACAAGGAGTCATTATGGAAACGGGATTCGAATATACGATTGGCATCGTCGGGCATCCGACCACACCTGATGTTGCATGGTCTGACCAGCAGTTAACCGCGTTGAAGGCTCTCGGCATCAACACGCTGCAGTTGGCGATTGCATGGGCGTGGCGGCCTGCCGGTGAAGCGCTCAATCTTGAACACCTTGATGAGCCCCATCACGTTCAGGAGTGGCATAAGCGCGTCACGCAGGCGCGCAAGTTCGGGTTTCGCACCCTGGCGCACTTTGGCCTGCCGGTCGGCCCGGTTGCCGACGTGACAACGTGCATCCTCGACCCGCTGGTGCGCGATGGCTATGCTGATCGACTGCACCGCTTCTTCCTCGACTTCCCCGAGGTCGATGACGTGATGATCTACACCTACGACCAGTTGGCGTGGCTGTGCAGCGAGTTCGGCGATTGCCCGCGCTGCCATGGCATCCCGCTGCACGAGCGCCTGATCCCGTTCCTTGAAGCGATGGTCGATGCCGTGCGCAGCGCCAAACCGAGCGCGCGTCTGTGGTGGGAACCGTGGGAGTTGTCAGCAGGGCAGACCTTTACAATCGTCGACCGGATTCGCCCCGACAACTTCGGCCTGATCCTGCATCACACGATCGCCGAAGTGCAGTTCGTGAACACGACCGACCTGTGGTTCCGCAACCTGGCGCGGTTGGCGCAAGGGCGCGGCATCCCGGTCATCGGCGAGGGATTCTTTGGAGGCAGCGGTGAGGACATTTCACCGCTCACCCATCTGGCGTGTCCGAGATTGATCCATCAGGAACTGGACGCGCTCCATCACGCAACAGGCGTCGTCGGCGTCAAGGAATACTACGGGCTCGTTCCCGCGCACTTCTCGGTGAACACTGCCATGTTCGGCGCGTATGTGTTGCATCCGGAGGCGGGGCTTGGCGCGCTACTCGAAGTCGTGGCAGCGCCCTATGGGTCAGCAGCCCGGGCAAAGCTGCTGGAGGCATGGGAACTAACCGCGCAGGCGATGGAATTCTTCCCGTGGGACGCAAGCTGGGCCATACGCCGTATTTTCGAGAAACCGCTGCCCGTCACGTTGCAGCACATCCCGATCGCATCGTGGATGACGCCCTCGTGGCAGGCCAACCGGCGCGGCTTCTACATGGTGACCGATGAACCCAAACAGCACCCATGGCTGCGTGAGGATGTCGCAATGCGCGCGCGTTTTGCGGCGGCGCGGTTCGAACAGGCGGCGGCAGCGCTGGACGGCGCAATTGCAGATAGCGCCATGCCCGACGATGTGCGCAAGCAAAAGACGCAAGTTGAACTGGCGGCGCGCGTATCCAGGTCGCTGGCCGATAGCCTGAGCGCTCAGTTGCACTAAAAACGCATCACGCGGTCGCGGTTACGCGGCGGCAACAACCACTGCATAATCGCCATTCACATAAAAGGAATAAACCATGAGCAAACGGGTCGCCATTCTGGAGAGCATTTTCGGCAATGCCGATTTTGAGCGCGCGGTGCTGGAACCGCGCGGGTATGAGGTCAGTTATCACAACGCGCACAGCGAGGACGAGGTGATCGCGGCCGGTCGCGGCGCGGTCGGGTTGTTGCTGGAAACAGCGCAAATCACGCCGCGCATTTACGATGCGCTGCCTGAGGTGCGCGTGGTCAGCCGCTACGGCGTGGGCTACGACACCATCGATGTCGCTGCGGCCACTGCGCGCGGCGTGGCTGTCATGAACGTGCCCGACTACTGCATGGACGAGGTGGCAGAGCACGCCATTGCGCTGATGTTCGCGCTCTCACGCGGTGTCGTGACGCACGATAACGTCTTGCATCAGGGCGGCTGGCTGACCTCGCGCGCGGGCGTGCGCGTGTTGGCCGGGCGCACCATCGGCGTCGTGGGCTTCGGGCGAATCGGCAAGGCCGCCGCATGGCGGGCCGCCGGGCTGGGCATGAACGTGTTGATTTACGACCCCAAGCCAGCGCCGCTGCCGGGGTTGCGCGCGACGTTTGTCAGGAGCCTGCATGAACTGCTGCCACAGGTTGATGTGCTCACACTCCATGTGCCGCTCAACGCCAACACGCGTGGGCTGATCGGCGCGGCCGAGTTTGCGCTGATGAAACCCGACGCCATCCTGGTCAACACCGCGCGCGGTGCGGTGGTCGATCCGGCAGCGCTGGTCGATGCGCTGCAGCGCGGCCTGATCAGCGGCGCGGCCGCCGACGTGCACACCATCGAGCCGATCCCGGCGGATTCACCGCTGTTCACCACGCCGAATCTGATCCTTACCCCGCACATCGCGTGGTACTCGCCGGAATCGCAGGTGCGCATGCGCCAATACGTGGCCGCCAATGTCGCCGACTTCTTTGACGGCAAGGGCGGCGACCACGTGGTGAATGGGATTACGGTGTAATTAGTTTCGCGCGCACACCCGGCACATAACCCGGCATAGGCGTCTCTGACGCGGGACGGCCAAACAGACGCCACAGCCAGTTGACGCTCAAATCAAACCACTGTGCGGCGTCAACGTCGGTCATTTCAGCGAATCCATTCGAGGTGAGCGGGTTCGACAATGAAAGCCCATGTACGCCGTTCTGGAAGATGTGCAGTTCAAACGGCACATCGGCCTGTCCGAGCGCGCCGGCAAAAAGTAATGCATTCTCCACCGGCACGACCTGATCCATGTAGGTATGGAAGATGAACGACGGCGGCGTATGCGGGCCGACGTTCCGTTCACAGGACAGCCTGGCGCGCAGGCTCTCGACATCGCGACCGGCGGCGAGGTTCTGGATCGATCCGACGTGTGCGTTCGGTCCGGCGGTGATGACCGGGTACATCAGGATCAAGGCATTGGGCTGATTGGAACCGGGTTTGACGCCGGACTGCTGCACGACTTCGGGGTCGTTCCACAGCGTGCCAAGGCTTGCGGTCAGGTGTCCGCCTGCAGAGAATCCGCACACCGCAATCTTGTTCGGATCAAGACCCCAATCCGCAGCGTGATCGCGGATCAGTTCCATCGCGCGCGAGGTATCGCACAAGGAATTGGGGAATGCGGCATAGGGCACGATCGAATAGCGCAACACAAAGGCGTGAAATCCCTGCGCCAGAAAGGCCAGCGCAATCGGATCGGCTTCGCGGTCGCTGGTAAAGGCGTAACCGCCGCCGGGCAAGACCAATACCGCCGGGCGCTGGCTCAAGTTCGCCAATTCGGGTGAGGGATTATGAAGATAGGCGGTCAGGTTCACGCGGCCATCTTCAGACAGGGCAAAGTATTCTCGTTTCACAGGTTGATTTCTCCTGGTGGTATTTTGGCACGGCTTGTCGTTTCGCGCTGACACGCCGCCTGCGCGACGTTATGTATAATCCTTTCGCTTAAAGCCTTCAATTAAAAATTTAGTACTGGAGTGATCCTGCTTATGCGTCGTGTTGTCGGACGAGTTCTGATGGTGTTTGTGATTCTCGTGCTGCTGGTCGTCATTGGGTCGGGCGGCGCGCTGGTCTACTTCATCCGCCAACCGTTCCCGCAAACCGATGGCGCGCTGCACTTGCCGGGCTTGAGCGGTGAAGTGACAGTGATCCGCGACCGCTTCGGCGTTCCGCACATTTATGCCGACACCCCGCAAGACCTGTTCCGCGCGCAGGGCTTCGTGCATGCGCAGGATCGCTACTTCCAGATGGAATTCTGGCGACGCGTGGGGCAGGGGCGACTGGCTGAATTGTTTGGCAAGAGCGCACTCGGGCAAGACAAGTACATTCGCGCGTTGGGCTGGAACCGCGTCGCCGCACAGGAAGCAACCTTGCTCCCGCCAGAGACTCGCGACCTGCTTGAGGCCTATGCCTCCGGCGTGAACGCTTATGCGCTGACCAACCCCGATAAACTCGGTTTTGAGTTCCGTGTGCTGGGGCTGATTGGGCGCAACTGGCAGCCCGAACCGTGGAAAGTCGAGAACACGCTGACGTGGGGCAAAGTGATGGGCTGGCAGTTGGGTGAGAATATCAGCGACCAGATCCTTCGCGCGGCACTGCTGGATAAAGGCGGCGCTGACCTGCTCAACGCCGTCATGCCTCCTTACCCCAGTGACGCGCCAGTGACCGTCCCTTCAAGAGGGATTGGAGATTCGAGATTAGAGATTACGGGAACCGCTGCGCTGAAACCTGATCTCATCACGCAATCCCCAATCTCCAATCTCGGATATCTCTTCTCTCTTCTCTCTGCCACGAAGGACTTCGAGCAAGCCACCGGGCTGATCAATACTCCTGAGGTCGGGAGCAACGACTGGGTGATCGGCGGCGCGCGCACGACGACTGGCAAGCCGATCGTTGCGAACGACCCGCACCTCAGCGTCCAGATGCCGTCGATCTGGTATCAGGTGGGATTGCACTGCCGCGTCGTCAGCCCGGCCTGCCCGTATGATGTCGTCGGGGTATCGTTTGCCGGCGCGCCCGGCGTGATCATCGGCCACAACAACCGCATCGCGTGGGGCGTAACCAACCTCAAAGCGGCCGTGGAAGACCTGTATGTCGAGCACGCCAACCCCGCTAACCCCGACCAGTTTGACTACATGGGCAAGTGGGAAGACGCGCAGATCGTCGAGGAGAAGATCAATGTCGCCGGCGACCCGACGCCTGTCTCTCTGCGGGTGCGCATCACGCGACATGGGCCAATCATGAGCGACGTAAGCAGCGACCTGGTCGTCAAGGACGCAGTCGCCGGTAAGGACGCGATTAAGGACGCGATTGCCGTCCAATGGACCGGGTCACAGCCAGGCACCCTGTTCAACAGCGTGCTCAAAATAGACCGCGCGCAGAACTGGGACGATTTCCGCAACGCCCTGCGCGAGTGGGATGCGCCCTCGCAGAACTTCGTGTATGGCGACATCGACGGCAACATTGGCTACCAGATGCCAGGGCGTGTGCCGATCCGCGCAAAAGGCACTGGCGTCGTGCCTGTGCCAGGATGGACGGGAGATAGCGAGTGGATTGGTTACGTTCCGTTCGACGCGCTGCCGACGCTGTATAACCCGCCTGAAGGGTTCATCGCCACCGCCAACAACGCGGTTGTCGACGCGCAGTACCCCTATTACCTTGGCGAGGATTGGGATCACGGCTACCGCATCCGGCGGATCAAGCAACTGATTAGCGCCAAAGATAAGCTGTCCCTCGATGACGTAAAGGCGATTCAGGTTGACAATGCCAGCGGATTCGCGGTCGAGATGCTGCCCTATCTGAGCACGTTGAATATCCCCGATGACCTGACTGCGCACGACGCGCTCGCCGAGTTGAAGATGTGGGATAAACGCGCCACGCGCAACTCAATTGGCGCGGCCATCTTTGAGGTGTATTATCGCCAACTTGCGCACAACCTGTTCGATGGCGCCATCGGCCCTGAGTTGGCAGAAAGCGCGCTCGATGTCAACGACAACACCTCGATTCGAACCGCGTTGCGCAAGCTTCTGGCCGAGCCCGGCTCGCACTGGTGGAGCGACGCAGCCAAGGGCGTCACCAACCCGCGCGACCACATTTTGATCCAGACGATGCGCGACACCGTCGACACGCTCAAGGCCAGGCTCGGCGCCGATGTCAAGAACTGGCAGTACGGCCAGCTGCACACGATCACGTTTGTCAACCAGACGCTGGGCAAGAGCGGCATTGCCCCGATCGAGAGCATCTTTAACCGCGGGCCGTATCCTGACGACGGCGCCGGCGCCTCGATCAACGCTGCCGCGGGAGACCGCACTCTTGCGGTAGTGTCTGCGCCGTCCTGGCGCATGATCGTGGACATGAACGACTTCAGCCAGTCGCAGGCCATCCACGCGACCGGCCAGAGCGGCCACGCGTTCAACCCGCACTACGACGATATGATCCGCCCATGGATCGAGATCCAGTACAACCCATTCCTGTACAACAAAGACGAAGTCCTGCGCAACGCCGAGGCGACACTGACGCTGCAGCCGTGAGAGACGAAGTCGCTTGTGCTTTAGTAACTATGGTGTTATCATAGTTAGTATGACATATCCAATACAAGACGAAAAAGAAGCCGTGCATCGGGTTGAACAGGCGCTGGCGCAGTATGGGCCATTCGTCTCACTTGCTGAAGCAGCGCGGCAGACGGGCGTTCATTTAGCGACGCTGGCAGACGCGGTGCGCCATCAGCGCATCCCGGCGCTGCGCGTGCAGAAACAGCGCTGGCTGGTGCGGATATCGGCGGTGCAAGCTTACCTCAGCCAGGACAACCTCGATTCGTCACTCGCATTGGCGAACCGGCTTAAGGCGAATGGGCTGCTGGACGAGGCGCAAACACACACGCCCCGCGTATTCGCAAAGGTGCAGCCCGTGAACTACGCTGGCGATCGGACGTTATCGGAATGGATCACTGAGGAACGTCGTTAGTGACAGAGATTTACTTTCTGGACAGCAGCGCCCTTGTCAAACGCTATGTGTCCGAGCGTGGAACGGCCT
>Ga0114951_10002052_pt1 | contig 23535 bp, 15 predicted proteins | sample AM7aDNAmetaG_FD_88677 | JGI IMG/M metagenome (GOLD analysis project Ga0114951, IMG submission 88677) | Freshwater microbial communities from Finland to study Microbial Dark Matter (Phase II) - AM7a DNA metaG | ecosystem: Environmental > Aquatic > Freshwater > Lake | place: Finland: Lake Alinen... | reverse complement strand
AGGCATCACCGATGTCCCGATACAAAGCAAGTCTGTTCGCCACCTGGCCGGTGTCGAGGAATTCACGGCTGGTTTCCTTCCCAACGATCGAAGTGATCTCGCCATTGTCATTGAATGTCACTCGCAGCAAGTCGTTTTCGAGGCGTCCCCCGTGGGACTTCGAGCCAGTAGTCGCGATGAGCGAGTCAAAGTGAACTGGCGAGGTTGAACCGTTTACAGACTTCGTTGCAAGTGCGTCAACTATTGGGTCCACCCAGTTGGTGGCGATCTTAAGCCACTCGTGGCGCGGCCATGACAGTGAGTTCACGACGAAATGTCGGCCCCTTTCGTCACTCCGCGCGGGCGCGCCCAGCAGTGCCTCATCGGCGGCGCTGGTCAGCGCAAGCGTCTGTTTCAGCAGGAGATCGTAGCGCGCGCGTGATTCATCGTACACGCGTGTGATTGACGACCCGGGAAGGATATCGTGGAATTGATACAGCAGCACCTCGCGCCAGATGTCATCGAGTTCAGCCTTGGGATAGGCGGCGCCGTTGAACCACCAGGCTTTCACTGCGGCCAACTCGAGTTCCCGTAACGCAAGCTCCAGCTTGCGGTTAAAGCGTTTGTTGCGTGCTTGAGTGGTATAAGTGCCTTGATGGCGCTCGAGATAGAGTTCGCCTGACCAGGTTGCAAACCGGGAAGATTCACCGTTTAACTTCTCGAAGAAAGCGGATGCCGGTTCCTGAACTGTTGGCGACAGCCCCTGAAGGTTTTTCTCGCGAGCGAGCCGTTCAAGGTGCTCTTCGCCGGGGCCTCCGCCGCCGTCCCCAATACCGAATATAAGAAGGCAATGCTCAGACACTTCCTTATCGCGGTAGTTTGCTTCTGCCGCAGCGATCGCTCTGGGCGCCGCCGAGCTGTTGTAAGTTCCTTCCGGCGCCATATGCGCAAGCACACGCGTCCCGTCGATGCCTTTCCACCAAAAGCTATGGTGTGGATGCTGGTTTACCTGACTCCACGACAGTTTCTGGGTCATAAAATAGGGAACGCCTGATTTAGACAGAATTTGCGGCAGGGCGCCGGAGTAACCAAAGACATCCGGGAGCCACAAGTTCGTGACCTCCACGCCGAACTCATCCTTGAAGAACCGTTTTCCGTAGAGAATCTGGCGCACAAGCGCTTCACCGCCGCTCACATTTGTGTCAGCTTCCACCCACATGGCGCCCTGCACTTCCCAGCGTCCCTCTTGAATGCGCTGTTTGATCTTGTCATACAACGCCGGATAGTACAGCTTCATCCACAGGTAAAGCTGCGCCTGGCTCGCGCCAAAAACATAGTCAGGGTATCGATCCATGAACTGGAGGACGGTTGAAAAAGTGCGCGCCCCTTTGCGAATGGTTTCCCGGATGGGCCATAACCAGCCCAGGTCGATGTGCGCATGCCCCACTGCGCTGATCGCCAGTGAAGGGTCGCCGCCGCGTTTGGCCAGCTCCGGCGCAAGCAGGGCGCGCGCGCTGACTGCCTCTGTGTCCGTAAAGTGTTGCAACACCAGTGCCGCGTCCGTCAAAGCTGTCCAGATGCGTTGCCGTCTAGCGCTGGTCTCAGGCAACTGGCGCATCAGTTCATGCAGGACTTCGAAGTCATAGGAAAGCGCTAGCAACTCCGGGTTACAGATGGCAATCTGTGCTTCTTTCAGTGTGCCGTTTTCGCGGTACAGGCCGAATAAATCGTTACACCCCGCATCTGCCCACAGATCGATACCCTCGTCTCCACGGGCGTTGTCAGATACTGGGACGACGCGCTTGCCGGGTTTGCCGAGGCTGAAGTCATACTCCGAGTTTACGTTCGTGAGACCCTGTATGGGACAACCGGTATCGTCAAAGACACACGCTTCACCGTTGACATCGATGAGGAGAACCACCTGCTTCCCTTTTGCCTCAGCCGGCACTCCGCCGGTAAAGTGGAACCATGCGCAATCGAACAAACCGCCCCAGCGTTGTCCACGCTCGACAGTCATGCCTTGTCCAGAGGTCCGTTCTGAATAGGGAACCGGTTCCTTGGTGACATAGGCGTATGCAGTCAGCTGCGCGATGGGCGTGTAGCTGGACTCTTTCAGGCGATCGACCAGGGCGTCGAGTTCGCGGCTCTTGTGAAGATGGAAATAAGGCACTATGACCTCCAGTGTGACTAACGCTAAATAAAGTCGAGTCCCAACTGCGTCTTCAGGAAATGGACGCACGCGGGAAGTGCTTCAGAGGGTTCGGAGGTCAGGCCGCATTCAAGCGCCATCGCGCCGGTATATCCGATCTCGTTCAAGGCTCTGAAGATGTTTGCGAAGTCAGTGATTCCAGTCCCAGGTTGTTTGCGCGTGTTGTCCGCCAGATGAATGTGTTTTAACCCTCTGGCATGCGCTTTGATTGCGGCGGCGGGATTGGTTTCTTCGATGTTCATATGGAATAAGTCCGCCATGAAGCCGACGCCGGGTGAGTTGATCTCATCACACAGGGCTGCGGCTTGTTCGAGCCGGTTAAGCCAAGGCGCCTCATAGCGATTGAGCGGTTCAAGAATGATGCAGGCGCCGCTCTCTTCTGCTACCTCGGCCATCGCACGCAATTCGGCGATCAACAGATCGCGTTGCAGGTCGATGGAGGATCGGAATGGCACGCCAGTCGAGTCGGGTAGTTGTGGCGCTCCATTGAAGATTGGCACCATGATGACGCCTGTCGCGCCGATTCGACCGGCCAACTTGAGCATCTCCGCAAGCCGGTTGAAGTCCGCTCGGCGCTTGGCCGGATCGGGATTCAGGAAGTCGAAGTGCAGTCCGCCGCAGATTGTCGTCACACCAAGCCCGGTTTTATCCATCGCGGCCATCACATCAGCCTCAAGGCTGAGCGCGTACTTGGCCCGGTCGCCATCAAGGTACGTCCAGGGCGTCAACTCCACGCCTTCAAAGCCCCACGCCTTCAGCTTTGTAAATTGGGTCAGAATGTTAGTCTGACCGCTCAGGTCTGCTTGACATGCCAGTTTCATAATAGTCTCCTTGTCAGTCCTTCAACACCATTACTGAATAAGGCGCGAGGTCTACGATTTCATTGTAGGTTTGTCCGGTCAGCAGATCCGTCATCGGGTGATCCAGGGTGAGCATGGCCGGTTTGTTCTCTAGTTCGATGGCGATGATCCCTTGACCCGCCGGGCCTGAACGTGGCACGGTCAACAGGTTGGAAGTGGAGCCTGCATATGGGGGTATGCCCGCATCCCAGAGCAGGTGTTTGATGTCCTCGGTGGGGGGCATCGTGCCGAGCAGGATGACCTGACCTTTGCCCATGCGCTGCCGGGTGATTGCCGCCATCCCTTCCATCGGCCCGTCGGTGTAAGTTGCCAGGGCTTCGGCGCCGCGCAGCTCGAGCGCACAATACCAGACAGACCCGGTCGCGTCGCGCCCGTCTGCCCAACGGAACGAGAACTCACGCGGGTCAGCCGGCAGGTCAAACGGACAATAGACCCCTGCCCATTCTTCCAAAGACCCAAAGGGTGAGTGCGTGTATTTTGTGCCATCGACAGTGCGAACATCCGTCAACGGGCCGGCAATCCACGTGCCGCCTGCCTCGATCCAGCGTTTGAGCCGATCACGGAGATCGGATTCATCCAGAGCGGGCAGGAAGGGCGAACAGATAATTTTGTACTCATCAAGAATAGTTGCAGGGTCAATGACATCCACCCGAATGTGGGCTTCGTGCAGCGGGCGATAAAAGGCTTCTATCAATTTCCGGCCATAGTTGAAGCCGTTCACCATCGGTTGAAACTCGTACATCCACCACGCCAACTCGGAGAAGTGCAGGCCAACGCCGCTGAATGTCGGCTTTGTCCCGTTGATGAAATCCTGCGCGGCGCGAAAGCCCGCAGCCACCTCGCGCACCTCATTGATGATGTGTAGCGGTCGGCCGGAACTGGACACCACGGACCCATGCATCAGTTCGTGGCCGCTCCAATGGGCGCGCCACAGCCAGTACATATTGGCTTCACCACCCAGCGCAATCGGAATCCAGGAGTTGGCGCGGCAAAATCCTGGTTCTCGGTAGCCGTTGGCAGCCGTCGACCCGTTCCAACAGGTGGATGTCTCGGTGTTCCAGAAGGGGCGTTGCTTCAGGGGTCGCAGGTAGTCCATCCAGAACGTGGTTTCCCACAGGTTCTGGGGGGTGTTGTAATGGTTGAACTGGGCAATATCGAGCTTGCTCACCATATCGTGGTGACTGATGCCGTTTGTTGGCATCATGTCCGTTCCGATCGGTTGCTTCACTTTTTCATGCAGCACATCCGCCTGTGCATGGATGAAGGCGATATAAGAATCAGACTGAAATTCCATCCATGTCGTGAGCAGTGACGGATGATGCCACGTATCCGTGCGGGGATAGGGGATTTGGTCGAATGACTGGAATGCGAGGCTGAAGATATTCAACCCCCACACGCTGTTGAGGTTTTCAATCGTCGTGTAGCGCTTGCGCAGCCACTCGCGATACATGGATATGCATACAGGGCAGCGGCACCCTCTGCGGGAGGGGTGTGGATAAACTTCGTTATCGATCTGCCACCCGATCACGTTTGGATCATTGGCGAACTCATCTGCCATGCGCGCCACGATGCGCTCGCAATACTGTCTATAGACGGGGTTGTTGGGGCAGACGTGCCGGCGCCCTCCGTGCTGTGCGCGGACGCCGTCGCCGATATCCTCCATCGCCAATACCTCAGGGTGGTTTTCCACCAGCCAGATCGGTGGCGTTGCGGTCGGGGTGCCGAGGATCGTGGCAATTCCGGCGTTGCCTAGTTTGTCAACGACCAGGTGCATCCACTCAAAGTCAAAGCGGTTTTCGTCCGGCTCCATGCGCCGCCACGCAAACTCGCCAATGCGCATGACATTCATGCCCGCATCGCGCATCAGTCTAACGTCTTCATCGATCTGTTCGAGAGGCCAGTCCTCAGGGTAGTAGGCGGCGCCCAGATAGGGCGGTTGAACGCTTGTCATTGTGTCACTCCAGTCTGTGATTTTATCTTTCGTATGATCTCACCAAGTTGCGGCAGTTCCTGCATGGTTGCGCTCCCGCCGGGCTGTGACCACGGCAGTAACTGGTCAGAAGGGAATTTGCCTGCACGCAGGAAGACATCGAACGCCGCATCGATGCCCTTGATGGCGCAAAACTCGCTGGCGCCGTCTGGCGTTGGCGAGACAGAAACGTGATTCGCTGGAACCTGGTGAATGGCGCCTGCTGCAATATAGGCCAGGTCATTCAGCGCGACGAACGGTTGTGAATCGATGAGTCGTGTTGACGGGCGCGTCAGCGCATGCTCACCAGTCAAGTAGGCCAGATAGTCCTCAAGGTTATCGGCCAGCGATACAGCCGGCAATCGATAGGTTTCTGTGTCGCCGTTATTCCATTCTATTGTGTAACCATCGAATGTTTTGTAGGTGATGACCGCTTTATCGCACTCCAGACGCTCATAGTGCCGGTGCTCACCGACACAGGCATGCGACAAGGCAAGCCACAATTCGACGTTATCGGGCGCGCGCGTGTGCGCCTTGACAAACATCGTGTCGGGGCCTTCTATCGCATGCGCGCGGTAGAGTTCGGCCTGCACTTCGGCAAGGGTCGCCCATTGATCCAGGCCAGTGTGACCCGCCCAATAAAGCACGTTGTGAACATAGTGAGCCATGGCATTGCCAAAGCAGCTGTCCAGCACCAGACGGTCATCGAGCATCAGGCGTCCCGCCCAGCTTGCGCGGGTGAAGTAACTGCGCGCCCGCGGCCATAGACCCGAAAAAGAGACGCGCCGGAGCGTGCCGAACTCGCCATCCACAAGATGTTGCTTTAGTTGACGGCGCGCCCGTTCGATGATGAAGTTGAACCCCACGTTTGTCTGGTGGGGCGCCGTCGCTTCAACAGCCAGCATTGCATCGAGTTCCTGGTAGTCAAGGGTGGGGGGTTTTTCAAGATAGACCGCCAGACCTTTCTCGATGCACGCCCGGTGCATTTCAGCATGCAACGGCACTGGGGTCGGAATCGTTACAAGATCGAGCCTGCTTGCGCACACGCTCAGCATATCCTGGTAATCGTCGAATACGGACACGTCACGGCGGGCAAAGTCAAGCGCCGCCATGCGATCGATGTGCTCGCCGGGGTAGGGGTCGCACGCGCACACCAGCTTACATTTACCGGAACTCTCAAGCTGTTTGACCGCGTCGTGATGCGATGCCGCAAACCCTCCCATGCCGATGATCCCGATACGGATCGGGGTTTCATACTTCATAATTCACACTTCATAATTTCCTTTAGAGTTCAACTGTAAGCATACGCCCGGCTTTGTCGGATTCCATACTGTAATGCAGATAGGCTTGAATGCGTGCGCCGTTGGCAAAGTCCGATGGGTCTTGTTTGCCGGTTTGTATCGAAGTGATGAATCGTTCGTAGTTGCTCGGGGTGGGTGGGCATTTCACGGTTTCCCATGTGTTTGTGTCAATATTTTCCGTGCCTGTGCAGATACGATAGTCATCGTAGGAGCGGTCAAGATCGATCTCAATCGCGCCCTTGTCGCCATACACGCGCGCGCGCAAGCTGTTGGCCTGCCCAACGGCCCAGCGTGATGCATGGACAGTGCCCAGTGCGCCGTTGGCAAAGGTGACCGTTGAGACAAAGCTCTCGTTTGCATCGAGAGGATACTCGCCAATCTGGTTGCCCGGTATGCCTTTGTCAAACGTTCGCAGGGTTGACTGGATACCCGCGATGTCGCCGACGAGGAAACTCGTCAAGTCATAAATGTGCACGCCGATGTCGCCGAGCACACCCATACTGCCATGCTTCGTAGACAGGCGCCACAAATAGCCTTCCTTTGTCTTCCAGTCGCCCCAGGCGTGACTCACCAGCCAGCTCTGCAGGTAACTTGATTCGACGTGCCGGATGTTGCCCAGGGCGCCGCTTCTCACGACCTCAGCCGCCGCCTGCAAGGCGCACGAGTTGCGGTAGGAGAAGTTGACCATATTAATCACACCGTTGCGTCTGACAGCCTCAAGCATGCGGCGCGCGTCCGCGAGGTTGGACGCCAGCGGCTTCTCGCAGAAAATGGGCACTCCCTTTTCAGCGACAGCAATCGAGATTGCGGCGTGGAACGCATCGGGTGTGACGTTGACTACGCCGTCCAACTGCTCTTTTTCCAGCATCTCGTGATAGTCGCTGTAGGTGTGCGGCACATTCCACTTCGCCGCAAAGGCTTCCCTGTGCTCAGCAGAGACATCGCAGCAAGCCGCGATCTGCACGTCTTTCATTGCGCTGTATTGTGTGGCGTGATGATTCGCCATTCCGCCTGTTCCGATAACACCGATCTTTACCATTTTGATTCCTTCCTTTGTAACCCATCGGCGCCCCATCTGTTTCGGTTGGCGTCGAGGCGCCGGCATGATCTGCCGTGTCACTCTATTAAATTACAACTGCGGAGAAATGTGATAGAACACACTTTATCAACATCAGCGCGAAGAAACGAGAAGGAGCACACGCTTGGATACACCTGAGGTTATCTCTATTGGAAATATGCTTGTGGAAGTCATGCGCGTCGATTTGGATCAGCCGCTTGACCAGCCCGGCGCTTTTGTCGGGCCTTATCCCAGTGGGGACACGCCCATCTACATCGACACCGTTGCGAGACTGGGCAGGCGAGCGGGTTTCATCGGGTCAGTTGGCAACGATAGTTTTGGCGAGTGTCTGATGAGCCGATTTGAGGCAGATGGCGTTGACACATCCTGTGTTGAGGTATTGGCAGACTATGCGACAGGCGTGGCCTTTGTGGCCTATTTCACGGGAGGAGGGCGCAAGTTCCTGTACCATTGGCGTCATGCGGCTGCGGGTCAACTCAACCCAGGCCAGGTGAAACCAGAGTATGTTGGCGGCGCGAAATGGCTGCATCTCACGGGTTGTAATCTGGCCGTGTGTGAGTCGGCGCGAGAAGCGTGTTACCGAGCGCTCGCCTGTTTCCCAGGCAGCGGCCGGGTCAGCTTTGACCCGAATATCCGCCCTGAAGTGCTGAGCGTGGAAGAGATTCGCGCCATTTGTCAACCTGTTCTTGATCGGGCGGATGTCTTCCTGCCGAGTCTCGGTGAAGCCGCACTGTTTACCGGCGCGGGCAGCGACGAAGAAGGTTGCCGGCAACTGGCGGCCCGTGGAAAAATTGTCGTTTTGAAAATGGGCGCGCGCGGGTGCCGGATATTTCATCGTGATACTGATATCCATGTGCCTGGATTTGAGGTCGTTGAGGTTGACCCGACGGGCGCCGGCGACTCCTTCTGCGCCGGTTTTACCGTTGCCATGATCGAGGGGATGGATATCTACAAGGCAGGGCGATTCGCGAATGCTGTAGGCGCGTTAGCAGTCACAAAAAAGGGCCCGATGGAAGGCGCACCATGGAGAGATGACGTCATCCGGCTGCTTTCGGTTTAACCGCATGCAGTATACTGGCGATTCATTAATAACCCGAAACCCTAAAATGCAATAAGAGGTGAAGCGTGGATAGAAGTATCAGCGAGATGGATATCAATAAAAGCGATGAACCAATTCGCTTATTTCAGTCTGATTTTCTGGAGTTCTTCACACACGTCCATCCGGCAGTCGTGTTGATTATCTGGCTGCCTGTTGCAGCCTACTTCCTTTTCAGCGAGGTCGCAAGGGTCGCACCGGGGACATCGGCGCTATATATCCCGATTGCGCTCGTGCTCGGTATTTTCCTGTGGACCCTGACAGAATATCTGATGCACCGCTTTTTCTTTCACTTCCATCCAAAAGAAGCGTGGGCGCAGAAGATATTCTTTTTGTTTCACGGTGTTCACCATGCGCAACCAGCGTGCAAGACCCGTCTGGTGATGCCACCCGCGGCCAGCATTCCTATGGCGTTGTTTTTTATCGTGGGATTTAATCTCGTGGTGGGCGCACTTTTTGGATTGCCACAATTGGTTGGCCCCTTGATTGCGGGGTTCATACTCGGCTACGTCGCCTATGACATGATCCACTACTCAACACACCATATGCCGATGTATGGGCGTGTGATGAAGTATCTCAAGCGATATCATATGCTGCATCATTTCAAAACACCTGAGCAGCGCTATGGCGTTAGTTCGCCTTTGTGGGACTACGTCTTTAAAACGTCAGCCGAGTAGCACTGTAAACAACAATAAAAGAGGCCGACCGGATATCCGGTCGGCCTCTTTTATTGTTGCCTGTTGAAAGGGATGGCTTACTTGGAAAGAATCGCGCGCACTTCGTCCAGTGTGCCGGCGGAACCGAGTTTCTGAGCCTTGTGGACAATAAACGCGGCGTACTCTTTCATGAACACTGCGCCGGGCTCGCGGAAGTCAAACTTCTCGGGATGGTCGCGGAAGAACTCGCGATGGACGCGCGTCCAGACCAGACGACCGTCCGTGTCGATGTTGACTTTGGTCACGCCGAGCAGTGCGGCGCGGTTGAACTGGTTTTCATCAACGCCTCTGGCGGATGGGTCGAGTTTGCCGCCGGCGCCGTTGATGCCCTCGACTTCCTCTTGCGGAACTGAGCTTGAGCCATGCATGACCAGCGGATAGCCGGGTAAGCGCTTCTGGATTTCGGCGATGCGCTCGAAGTGCAGACCCTGTGATCCACGGAACTTGTAGGCTCCATGACTGGTGCCTATCGCAACCGCGAGGCTGTCGCAGCCAGACTTCTCGACGAACACCTTGGCATCGTCGGGATCGGTCAGGCGGGCATCTTTCTCATCAACCTTGACATGCTCTTCGACGCCGCCGAGCATGCCCAGCTCAGCTTCGACGCTCAGCCCCTTCGCGTGGGCACGATCGACGATTCGGCGTGTGGTCTCGATGTTCTTCTCGAAAGGCTCATGTGAGGCATCGATCATCACCGACGAATAGAAGCCGGAGTCAATGCAGTCATAGCAGGTCTTCTCGTCGCCATGGTCGAGATGCACCGCATAAACGGCATCCGGGTAGGTTGAATCACACGCTCGAATCAGTCCTTCGAGCATCTTGACGCCGGCGTATTTGCGCGCCCCTTTGGATATCTGGATGATGAATGGCGCTTTGGCCTCCAGATTTCCTGTGAACAGGCCAATGGCCTGTTCCACGTTATTAATGTTATAGGCGCCAATGGCGAACTTGCCATAGGCGATTTTAAACAGATCAGCAGTCGTGACGATCATTTTGTATCTCCAGTATTATTTTGTTAGCGACAAAGCCGGGGAGTGCCAGGCCCGCGTTTATAAATGACTATCTCTCAATAATACACAAATATTCAAACTTTAGGATCACAGGGTGACAGGCTTCTCGCCGGCGGCGCTCAGCCTGGTCTTGGCTTCCTCATACACATCTGCGGGCAACGGGCCAGCCTCTGCAAAGCGCAGGTTCTCGGCCAAGTGCTCGGGATTCACTGTTCCCACGATGGTAGTGTGCATGTCGGGGTGGGAAAGCGTGAATCGCAACAGAAAGCCTGTGCGGGTTTCGCCTGGCCCAAGCAGCTCATCAAGTTTCGCCTTTTCCCAGATAGCCCAGCGATCCTTGTTGCCAAGACCGGCGTCTTCGGGCGCGCCGCGAGCGACACCGCCGCGGATAATGATCCCGGCGCCTGCAGTGGCGGCGCTTGAGATAATGTTCTCATGCTGGCGCTCAAGGGCGGAGTAGGGAATCTGGAACGACGCGAAGACGCCCCATTCAATATACTTCGTGATATGGGGCAGGGTGGATGAGATGCCGATCCAGCGGACCTTGCCCGATTGCTGGACTTCCTGCATTACTTTGACCAGGTCGGCCGCAACCACTTCCTCAACGGGCGCATTGTGAATCTGCCAGAAATCCACATAGTCTGTCTGCATTAACCGAAGGCTGGTTTCGATATTGTGCAGGAGGTTCTCACGCGTCCACACGTGCGGCGTGTCATCATGATCCCCTTTGTTGACAAACGTGCAGCCGCACTTGGTCGCAAGGTAATACTCGCTGCGACGGTTGCTGATGAATTTGCCGATGAATTCTTCGCTGCGACCGTAGTCGTACGAAGTGTCGATGAAGTTGATGCCTGAATCAAGCACGCGATTCAAGATTGTTTCTGCCTGTATGTCACTGACTGGGCGACCGCCCCAGACTCGCTGACCCCGGACTTCCATCGCTCCAAAACCAAGGGTCGTAATATTTAGGCCTGTTTTACCGAAGACACGTTTTTGCATTTGTTTCACCTGATACTGCTAGTATATGCATCTGGATAAGCGTAAATCGATTAGATATTATGATATAGAATTATTGCTTAATTATTCGGTCCCACGGAGGAACATAGATGAAAATCGTAACAGATTCTGCTGCTGATATACCCGTTGATGAGATTGCCTCGTTAGGAATAACCGTGGCGCCGCTCTACATCACATTCCCGGATCGAACTGTCAGTTCCGCTGACATCACACCGGATGAGTTTTATAACCAACTGGAGCGCCTTGCGCCGCGCATTCCGACAACCTCGCAGCCGTCGCAGGGGTCATTTCTGGACATTTATAACGAACTCGCCAAGTTTGGTGAAGAGATACTTGCGATCCACGTCTCGTCGGGCCTCAGTGGAACGATTCAATCGAGCCGGCTGGCGGCCAAAGAGATCACAAAGCCGCTTATAACCGTTGTCGACAGCATGACCCTGTCTGGTGGAGAACGGTTTCAGGTGATCGCTGCGGTCGCGGCGGCAAAAGCGGGATGGGCAACCTCTAAAATCATCAGCATGCTCAAGGGACTGCAACAGAAAACAGAGGTGATCTACACGCTGGAAACGCTGGATTATCTTGCGCGTGGCGGGCGCATCGGGCGAGTTGAGGCGCTTGCCGGAAGTCTGCTGAAGATTAAGCCTGTGATCAATGTCAATAAGGACGACGGCAAATACAGCACGGTAGGGAAGGCGCGCACGCTGCAACGCGCACAGGGAATGATTGGCGATCATCTCGCGACTGTTTACGGTGACGTGCCTGTGTGGGTATGTGTTCTACATGGCCGATTCGAAGCCCAGGCGGAAGCGTTGGCCGCGCTATTGCGAGAGCGTTTGAGATGCGCAAAACTTGAGATTCTGCGCATCTCACCAGTGCTTGGCGTGCACACCGGGCCCGGCATTGTCGGGGCGGCTGTCGTGCCCATGTCCTTGATGACCGAAGCCGGCGTCGCGTAGAAAACCTACGCAGCAGGCGTTGGCCCGGTGCCAGCTGGAATTTCCAGCCGGCGTAACCAATTTTTATAATCCGACAAGTTATGGGGTCTTTTTCCTGATAGATAATGATTTCGCATAGGCACTAGATTATTTATTACAGAATCAAGCAACCACATACTAGAAATAGATCCCTCCGAAATCCGGCCAATCACGCTAATTCCATTCGGCACAATCGAAAAGTCACTCGCAAAAAGAGAACGATCAACGCCTAAGTCAGTTATCACAACATGCCCCTGAACGGGGCTGCGCGTATCATTGACCGCGATAACTGAGTGCATCCCGTCAACTGGTTCTGCGATCATCACACATACATCCGTTTGCACGCGTTTGATGTACTCGTAAGCTAATTTACGACGATTGTAATAGTCAACAATTGCATCTGAGATGATCGGCCAACCATCACGCAAGTTCCACCACAGAATCCCCGTGCGACGCCATTTGGCCTGTCTGAACCACTCAATGAAGAATTTTTTGGCTTCCGCCTGAATAATCTGTGACGCGAGAACGTAGTCATCCAGATTGTCCGGGACTGAGTCGAACAGTACCTTGATCTGGTTCGTCATCAGTTGAATGCGGTAATTAAAGTCCTCAACATTACGGTGGGGGCGCGTTGCATGTGTAATCCACTGATCGTTATCATGCCAGGGCCAGACATAGCCTGGGTCAAGGAACTGTTCAAGCGATCGACGATCGGGACAACCGTGATAGCCAATCTCGCTGGCAAAATGAGCCAGTGATGATGTATAGAACGGCCCCTTGAAATCGGTTCGCGGCCCCCACAGGTGCTGTTCCGGTTGCGCGTTGTAAGGGTGTGGCAACTGGTTAATTTTCTTTTGCGCGCGCACATATTCCGGGCTGCTGTAGGGTGAACTCGGCAGGTAATCCCTATAGGGATCCAGACGACGCACAACCTCTGGCAACACCTTGCGGCTCAGGATATCGGTGTTTGGATCCACTACTGCGCCGGCCCACTCATACGTCTCATCAATCTCGTTGTTACCCGCCCACAACGCCAGGCTGGGATGATTACGAAGGTCCTTCACAACGCTTTCCGCTTCGTGACGAATCACTCGCGCAAAAGCATCCGTCTGAGGGTAGATCGCGCAAGCCATGGCAAAGTCCTGCCAGACAAGCACACCAAGTTCGTCGCAATAATCGAAAAACGGATGATCTTCGTAGACGTTACCGCCCCAGCACCGGATCATGTTGCAGTTGAGATCAGCAATCATAGCCATCGCGTTTTTCAGATGGGTATGATCGCGGGAGTGGAGCGCGTCCTGAGGCACCCAATTCGTGCCCTTGATGAAGATACGCTCGCCATTCACGACGAAAACGAACTCGCCGGGCTGCTCAAGCGTCGTCAGATCGGTATACCGACACTCAACCGTTCTGATACCGATGCGCGTGACATGCGTGTCAATCACCCGATCGTCGCCATCGAGTAATTCAAGTGTTGCGTCATATAACGGCTGACTCCCATAACCACGCGGCCACCACAACTCGATGTCGTCAAGGTTCAGCTTGGCGCGACCATGTGTGCCAACAACCGGATAAGTCTTTACATGCGCGCGTGTTGCGTGTGCAAGTGTCAAGCGCACCTTCAGCGCATCAATATCAGTGAGCGTCGTTGAAAAGTTCCAGTCGACGGCGACAGTGGCAGTGTGCGCGGCTGGATCGACCTTCAATGTTGCCCAGTAAACGGAATCCCAGCGGGTTGGCTCCTGGACTTGCAACACCACATCGCGCCAGAGACCGGCGCTTACCAGGCGCGGCAGGATGTCCCAGCCGTACATATGCGGAGCCTTGCGCACATTGAGCGATTCCCAGTTTGGACCAAACGCGAAGTTGATGGATTCGGGTTTGTATTTGCGCCCACGCAAAACCGCGGAATAAATGCGCACACGCAACTCATTCAGTTCGCCATTCGGCCGTAGATCGCTGCTCACATCGCAGGCGTATGCAATGAGCATGTTCTGATTGTTACCCACGTGCACACCATTCAGCCATATATCGGCAATGCAGTCCAGCCCCTTAAATACCAGTTGGACTGTCTGACCCTTCTCGATCAACGGGGAAGGGAAGGCGCGCCAATAGATCCACTCATAGGCCTCATAGGGTCGAAGCAGATAAATGTTGTTACCGACGGAGAGTTCTGGAAGCACGCCCGCGCGAACGAGGTCGAGTTCAACATTTCCAGGCACAGTTGCCGGGACACTCGGCCAATCTGCTGGTGCTTCAGGTGAAACCAGTTCGCCCTCGCGTTGTGGGCCATACGCCAGTTGCCATGCGCCGTTAAGCGTTATTTCTTGCATCATTCAGAACCTCAACTCAGCTTGCCGATAATACGGGTTACGGATGCTGCCGGGAGTTGGACATGCATCGTCGAACCATCCACGTGAGACGTCTGCGGTTCTGATAATGTCACCGCGTCGGGATTCGCAAACGTGTTATGCGCATGGATATCGTTGTTAACCAGCCGCACTATCTCGACATCACCCAGCATTCCGCCTGTGAGCGCAATTTCGAGATCAAGCGCCTGTTCGGGATGGGTGTTCACCACGGTAATACACAACACCCCGTTCTTCACGGACGCAGAACCTTGCGCCGCCTGCAAAGCTACGAGGCTCCTGTCGATAAATTGATCGCGGCAAAACTCAGCAGACGCGCCTCCATCACTGATGACATCCGCATGAGAAACCAGGCGCACCGCCTGAGCATCCTTATGAGGTTGATACAGATCGTAGATCAGATAAGTGGGCGTCTTGATGCAACGATCCTCCTGCACAAGCAGCAACGCCTGTAACACGTTGATTAGCTGTGCGATGTTCGCCATGTAAATCTTGTCAGCATGGTTGTTGAAGATATCCAGTGTGAGTGCGGCGACACAGGCGTCACGCATCGTATTCTGCTGATACAGACCTGAACCGGGCTTGCCGCTTTCAACCGGATGCCACGTTCCCCATTCGTCCACGATCAGGTTGACGTTGCGTTGGGGATCGAATTCATCCATGATCGCGCGGTGACCAGTAATAATCCCTTCAATTGCGGCTGAACGCGCCAGAAGCTCTAACCACTGCGCGGATGTGTACTCAGTGGCGGTCCCCGCCGTTCCACAGTAGAAGTGAGCGGCAAGTGACTGAACCGTGCCAAGGTGATTCCAGTGCTTATTCTTGAAATAATCCATCACCTTGCGTGTCCACACCCAGTCGTTGCCTGAAGCGCCGCACGCAATACCGTGGACAGCTGTGCCGGAGTAATCAAACATAGAGGTGCGCATACGGGTGTATGTAGCCGCGTACGACTCGGGATCCATACGCCCGCCGCAGCCCCAGTTCTCATTGCCTACCGCCCAGAATTTCACGTCGAAGGGTTCGGCAGAACCGTTCTCTCGGCGTTCCTGACTCAGGCTGGAGTCGCCCACGAAGTTGCAGTACTCCACCCAGTCGCCAATCTCCTGTGGCGACCCGGATCCTGCATTCCCGGTGAAATACGGTTCAGTGCCAATGGCGCGGCAAAACGCCATGAACTCATGCGTCCCGAAAGTGTTGGGCTCAGGCGCCATGCCCCAGTAGTAGTTAATGCGCAGCGGGCGCCTGGCTCGTTCGCCAATGCCATTGCGCCAGTGATACCCATCCGCAAAGCATCCGCCCGGCCAACGCGTCACGGGAAGATGAAGCGGCTGGAGCGCTGCCACAATATGCTTGCGGATACCGCCGAGGTTCGGAATCTTTGAGTCCTCACCGACCCAGATTCCGGGGTAGATCAACTCGCCCAGGTGCTCAGCAAATTGACCATGCAGATAGGGACTGATTGTTCCGATCTTCTCATTGACTATTACATCGACTTTTTGAGTGCTATTCAACATAAATCATCTCCCGCAACTCCAGTCTTTCACTACATACCGCACAGGGTACCGACGGCAATGCCGCCTGGCATGCCGCCGGTAAAAGGTCGCCGGAACAAAGATGTCGGAACAGTTGACAGCCGACTTAGCGCGGATTTGGCACAAACTCACTGCCACGACAGCGCTTCAGATAGTTCAAGCCAGCCACCTGACCCGTCATCTCAAGCTTGCCGCGATATACAGGGTCATGCCAGCCTTCGATATCAATCGATCCACGGAAACCGCCCAGGCGCAATTCACTGATGATGTCTGTCCAGTTGGAATCGCCAAATCCGGGTGTGCGGTGAAACGCAAACGGCACAGGCCCATCCACGCCAAACTTGCGCACGACGTCCCACTTGATCGTGCAGTCCTTGCCATGCATATGGAATATCTTACTCACCCAGTCATGAAGCTGCGGAATAGGGTCAATCAGACTGACCATCTGATGGCATGGTTCCCACTCAAGTCCCATGTTGGGGGAAGGAACTGCATCAAACATCATCTGCCACGCCGTCGGGTTATGGGCGATATTCCAATCGCCGCTCTTCCAGTCGCCGTCCATATCGCAGTTCTCAAACGCGATACGGACATTGTTGTCTTCAGCCATCTGCGCAAGCGGCGTGAAAATCTCTTTGAAACGCGGGATCGATTGATCGATGGGGCGACCACGCAGCCTTCCTGTAAACCCACTGACAATGTCAGCGCCAAACAGGTGGGCGGACTTGATCAACATGTCCCACCCAGCCAACGTCTCGAGATCAATTGGCGTTGTCTCAAGAGGATTGCCGAAAATCGAAAGGGAACTGATCCTGGCGCCTGTATCAGCCAACACAGCGTTTACTTCGTCAGCCAGCCTGTGTATATCTGTCGCGCCGATGGTTTGCCAGAATGTAATTGAGAAACTCTCAAAACCATACGGCAGGATCTGTTTAATGTAGTTTGCCGTATTCTCGTTTCCGTTCACCAAAGTACCGATGCGAATATCTTGATTGTCAAGTTCGAGTTGCATTGCATTTGCCTCCAACGTAAGCATGTCTCACTGGGATTATAGCCACGCCGCTAAAACTGTGGATTGGGATAAACTTTGGCCATGAGCACGATCAATAGCACGATCAATAAACAATTAACGCCTGTCTCGTTTACTGAAGTCAAACTGGACGACGTATTCTGGGCCCCGCGCATTGAAACGAACAGGTTGAACACGATCCCTGCCGAATACAAGATGTGCGAAGACACTGGCAGGGTCGCGGCATTTGACCTGAAGTGGAAACAGGGCGACCCGAATCCCCCGCATATCTTCTGGGACTCAGACATTGGCAAATGGATCGAAGCCGCCAGCTATTCCCTCGCAACTCACCCCGATCCAGCACTCGACGCGCTAATTGATACAGTGATTGCAAAGATCGCTGCGGCACAGCAACCCGACGGCTATCTGAACACGCATTACACACAGGTGGAGCCACATGCGCGCTGGTCAAACCTGCGGGATTGCCATGAGCTTTACTGCGCAGGGCATCTGATCGAGGCCGCCGTAGCGCACTACCAGGCCACTGGGAAGTCCAGTCTGCTGAATATATTGCGGCGCTATGCCGACACTATCGACCAGACTTTCGGGGTAGAAGAAGGAAAGAAGCGCGGGTATTGCGGGCACGAGGAAATCGAACTGTCGTTGGTCAAACTGTATCACGCGACCGGTGAGCAGCGTTATTTGAACCTCGCGAAGTACTTCATCGATGAACGCGGCTGTCAACCTTATTACTACGATCAGGAGGCTCATGCGCGCGGCGACGATCCTGCGAAATTCTGGGCGCTCAACTACTCCTATATGCAAGCCCATACCCCTGTGCGCGAACAACGCGAGGTTACCGGGCATGCCGTTCGCGCGATGTATCTCTATTGCGCCATGGCCGACCTGGCCAATGAAACAGGCGACCTGGAATTGCTCAGCGCATGCGAGAGCTTGTGGGAGGATTTGTGCCTCAAGCGCATGTACCTTACCGGCGGTATCGGGCCATCTGCCTCCAATGAGGGCTTTACCACCCACTATGACCTGCCCGACTTAACCGCCTATGCAGAGACATGCGCGGCTGTGGGTCTGGTCTTCTGGAACCATCGCTTACTCCAGTTTGAAGGCAACGGAAAATACGCCGATGTCATGGAAAAGGCCTTGTACAACGGCACGATCAGCGGCGTTTCGCTGGATGGGCAGCGGTTTTTCTACGAGAACCCGCTCGCCAGCACCGGTAAGCATCATCGCAAAGGCTGGTTTGATTGCGCCTGCTGCCCGCCCAATATCGCCCGCATGATCGCGAGCGTTGGCGAGTATATGTATTCACAGGGGGATGAAGACGCCTGGGTGCACCTGTACGCCCAGGGGCAGGCCAGACTGACCGTTGGCGGCAAGAAACTGACAGTCCAGCAACAGACTCGCTATCCGTGGGATGGCACGGTTGATTTTAAGATCACACCTGAGCAAGCATTCGCATTCGGGCTGCATCTGCGTATTCCTGGATGGTGCCAGAGATTTGAGCTGTGCGTCAATGGCACACCAGTCGATTCAGCATCTTTGTCAGTAAATGGTTACGTGAAGATTAACCGGGTATGGCAAGCCGGTGACAGCATCAAACTTGTGCTCGATATGCCAGTCCAATTTGTCGTTGCGCATCCCAACGTGCAGCAAATGGCGGGCAGGGTTGCCGTCCAACGCGGGCCGGTGATCTATTGTCTGGAAGGGGTCGACCATATCCAGGCGCCGCTGGATGACATTGTCGCGCGCGCAGATGTCCCTGCGTCGGATCAGTTCACGCATGAGTTCCAGCCAGACCTGTTGGGTGGTGTTGTGGTGCTCCGTGGCAAAGGCATGCTCAGCCCCAAACTCAATTGGGATAACTCCCTATATCAGTTCATCCCCCATCTATCCCAGCAACAGACACCCGTCCCCTTGACGCTCGTCCCATACTACGCCTGGGACAACCGTGCACCTGGTGAAATGAGGGTTTGGATCAGGACGCTATAGGTGTGAAAAGCTGTAATTGTGCAACAATAAATTATCTACGCTAAACCATTAGATTTTGATTTTATGTATCACTATGTGGTAACCTTGACTCATGAAACGTAAAGCTTGGAAGCTTAAGAATTATTCGGTGGAGATGAGCGGTCATGGCAATCGCTGAATTCTCGGTTGAACGCAACTGGCATTCGGATCGGCGCAGCCCACTTCGGTGGGTTTTTTCACACGTCATCCGGCATTGGCCGTTCCTCATCGGCATCGTTATTGGCGCGCTGGGAAACGCGGGTGGGGCGTCATTGATGCCCATCTACATCGGTCAGGCGTTTAACGCCATCAACAAAAGTGCGCCTGATTTTTCGGTGCTTGCAACATCTGCATTTCTTATCGTCATCTCGCAGATATTCCGAGGAATTTTGCAGCTTGGGCGCAACTTTTCAGCAGAGATTATCGGTCAGCGCCTCGAACGGGATCTGCGTGATGAGCTCTACGCGAGTCTGATTGGCAAGAGCATGACGTTTCATGATCGCCAACAGGCCGGCGACGTGATTTCGCGCACGTCGTTGGTTGCGCGCGCCATCACGTCGCCGAAATCAACATGATGATGAACCCAGGCGTCAACATTGTTATGGGGTCTGCGGCATTCCTGATATTCCCATTGATCTTCGCCCCACAGTTGCACCCGCAATTAATCATTGTCCCACTGGTCTATCTTTTCGCATACTTCGCCTCAGTATGGTGGTACATAAGGCGACTACTGCCTGTCACGCGCGACGTGCGGCGCGCATTCGGCGTCATGAATACCACGCTGGCGGAGTCTATCGAGGGCGTGGAAACCGTGAAAGGCGCGGCGCAGGAAGAACGGGAACTGGGCCGTTTCGACAAAACACTGCAAGGGTGGCGCGATGCCTCCGTCAAGCAAGGATATATTGAGTCAGTTTATATCCCGATGTTGCTTCTCGGAGTCACCATCGCGGCTGGCCTGTTGCATGCGGCCACGTTGTACACCGCTGGCGCTATCAACATCGGGTCAGTGATAGCCTATATGGGCTTGTTGATGATGTTCGGTTTCCCAACATTTTCAGCGCAATTCTCTTACTCACAGGTCTCCTCTGGTCTTGCCAGCGCGCGCCGCATGTTGGACCTCATCAACGCAGAAACCAAGCTTGATGACGGCGCGGGTCGCGTGAGTGGTTTCAACGGCCAGATGCTGGGGAAAGTCACTTTCGAGCATGTCACGTTCGGGTATGGCGATGGAAAACCGCAGTTAAACGACGTCAGTTTCGAGGTCAAGCCCGGACAAACCGTCGCCATCGTTGGGCAGACCGGATCTGGCAAGAGCAGCATCATCAAGCTGATCAACCGAATCTATGATGCCAACAGTGGCGCGGTGCGCGTCGACGACCTGGACGTTCGCGAATGGAACCTGGCCAACCTGCGCAAGCAGATATCGATTATCGAGCAGGATATCTTCCTGTTTTCGCGAACGATCGCTGAGAATATCGCGTTTGGCGCCCCCGGGGCCACGCAACCACAAATCGAAGAAGCAGCCCGAGCGGCGCAGGCACATGAGTTTATTCTGTCGTTCAAGGACAGTTACCAGACCGTTGTCGGTGAACGCGGTGTGACGCTTTCCGGAGGCCAACGCCAGAGAATTGCACTGGCGCGCGCCTTCCTGACAAACCCGCGCATATTAGTGCTGGATGACTCCACGAGTGCCATCGATAGCGCGACAGAGGATCTGATCCAACGCGCGATCTTCAGAGCAGCCGAGGGACGTACCACTTTTATCATCACACACCGGTTATCGCAAATCCGCTGGGCCGACGTCATCATCGTAATCCGAAGGGGCGCAATTACAGCCATAGGCAAACATGAAGAACTTGTGAAGACTTCGCCGATTTATCGCGCCATCTTTGATCGGGGTGAGTCACCGACTGAGACTCAGGATGAACAGCCTGACTGCTTGGACGCCAAGCGCCCGTGGGATGGACATGAAAATACGGTTATTTCTGTGCCGGCTGAACAGCATAAAGTGAGTAGTCAATCATGATGATGGGTCTTACGTCGGAGTCCTACGACAGACAATACTCCGATCGTCAACTTCTGGGTAGACTCAGTAGTTACTTCGGGGCGTACCGAAGGGCGCTGATCGTTGTTGGCGCGCTGGTGTTTGTGATCACAGTCCTGGGATTGCTTGATCCGATCATCATCTCGCGCTCGCTGGATGCGCTGCGACTGCAACCCTCAGAGCAAATCGCGCTGATTCTTTTTGCGTATGTTCTCACATCGCAGATCATCTCGTTTATCACCAACCTGGTGCGACGGCGGTATATGGCGCGGTTGATTGCCGATGTGATTACCAGAATGCGCCACGAAGCATTTAGCGCTTCAATCCAGCACGACCTGTCTTTTTTTGACGAGCACCAGTCTGGCAAGATCATCAGCCGCATCACCAACGATACGCAGGAACTGGCGCAGGTCGTCCAACTAATCACCGACCTGATTTCTCAGTTCACGACCTTGATTGCGCTGGTGCTCGTCCTGATGAGCACGTCCTGGCAGTTAACGCTCGCGCTCCTTGCAATGGCGCCCATTGTGGCCGTTCTGGGAGCGGCATTCCGCAACCTGGCGCGCAAGGTGACTCGACGCGGTTTCCGGGCCATTGCTGAAGTGAACTCTTCGATCCAGGAAGCAGTTGCCGGTATCCGGGTCGCGAAAAACTTCCGGCAAGAGGCGGCCATTTACGCGGGTTTCAAGGCTGTAAACAAGCAATCCTACACAGCAAACCTGCTGAGAGGCTTCGTCCTTGCAAACGTGTTTCCCATACTAAACGCGTTATCGGGCGTCGGGACAGCCGTGCTGGTCTATATGGGCGGTATGAGCGCAGGCACAGGAGCAATCAGCATCGGCGCCTGGTATCTGTTTATTCTCAGCGTGGACCGGTTCTGGTTTCCCATGACCAACATCGCGTCTTTTTACGCCCAGATTCAGAGTGGGCTGTCGGCGTGCGAACGAATATTCGCGCTGATCGACGCGCCGCACACTGTCAAGCAACTCTCTTCCAAACCTGCACAGCAACTAAAGGGCGAGATTCAATTCTCAAATGTCAACTTCCGTTACAACTCGCAGCAGCAAGTGCTGAGCGACTTCTCACTGCATATCAAGCCGGGCGAGAGCGTTGCGTTCGTGGGGCACACCGGGGCGGGTAAGAGTAGTATCGTCAAGTTAATCACGCGCTTTTATGAGTTCCAGAGCGGCCAGATAGCCATCGACAACGAGGATATTCGAAACTTTGATCTCACAAGCTATCGACGGCAACTGGGCATCGTCTCTCAGACGCCGTTCCTGTTTGCAGGGACTGTTGCGGACAACATCCGATATGCGCGCCAGGATCTGACGGACGCAGAAATACAGTCGATTGCCAACCGGATTGGAGATGGCGAGTGGCTGGACGCGCTCCCCGGCGGCTTGCAGACCGAAGTGGGTGAGCGAGGCGGGAAACTATCGATGGGGCAACGCCAATTGGTCGCACTGGTGCGTGTGCTGGCACAGGCGCCACCGATCTTCATCCTCGATGAAGCGACCGCCAGCGTCGACCCCTTTACCGAGTCACAGATACAGACTGCCTTGAAACTTGTCCTCAAAACAAGCACTTCCATTCTAATAGCGCATCGTCTTTTTACGGTGCAGGCTGCCGACCGCATCATTGTGATCGATCACGGCCAGATCATCGAAAGCGGCAGCCATCACGCGCTTATGGGGCAGGGTGGTTACTACGCAACACTCTACGACACCTACTTCCGCCACCAGTCTCCTGACTACAAGGTCTCCGGGGTCGACTACACCTCCGGAAAGGTCAAGCTCGCCTAGAACAAGTATGAAGTATGAATTATGAAGCATGAAGCATGAAGCATGAAGTGTGGTTTCATACTCCATACTTCATAGCTCATAATTTCTTAATCGGAGGAGTTGTTTTTAATGGTGCAACAGGCAAGCCGGCAGGGAATGCCAGCCGACAATTACAAGTGGAAAGTGCTCGCAACGGTCATGATCGGCACGGTGATGGTCATTCTGGACTCGACCGTGGTCAATGTCGCGTTTCGCACGCTCCAACGGGAGTTTGGCGGAAGTCTGTCTGACTCGCAGTGGGTGCTGAGTATTTATGTGCTGGCATTGGGAATCACCACGCCGATCTCAGGGTATCTGGGGGACCGTTTTGGCATTAAGCGCGTTTATCTGGCGGGTCTCGGCCTGTTTGCGGTCGGTTCGTTGCTGTGCGGTTTATCGCCATCATTGGGAGTGCTCATCCTGATGCGCGCGTTGCAGGGAATCGGCGGCGGCATGGCGCAGCCGCTTGGCCCGGCGATGATCTATCGCAACTTCCCGCCAAACAAACAGGCGTTTGAGGT
>Ga0114951_10002051_pt1 | contig 23536 bp, 20 predicted proteins | sample AM7aDNAmetaG_FD_88677 | JGI IMG/M metagenome (GOLD analysis project Ga0114951, IMG submission 88677) | Freshwater microbial communities from Finland to study Microbial Dark Matter (Phase II) - AM7a DNA metaG | ecosystem: Environmental > Aquatic > Freshwater > Lake | place: Finland: Lake Alinen... | reverse complement strand
CTTAAAACTGAAGGGTCTTCAATGTTGTCTATGCCCTCATCGGCATACTTATCCAACAAGGCATTCAGAATTGTGCGAGCCTTATCCTCATACTTCGTGAAATAATTACGCTTCTTCACTTTGTCCGCACGCTCACGGCGTGTAAGAGGTGGCTTATCCCAAGCGATATGACAAATAAGGTCGAATGCGTCCAAATCTTTCTTCACCTCAGAGAGGAGATTGTCGAGCATGATTCCATGTGATTCTAACTGGTCAATGACTGCTCGTTTCTTCTCGAAGCTATTCCACCTTGCAAGAAAGTCATCAAGAGACCGGAACTCCTTTAAGAGCCCATTTTTTGTATAGTCCTTCAGTGTCTCCGTAATTAATTTGCCATTCAAATCCAAATGCTGAACTCTCTCATTGAGCACAGAGACATCCACTCCGTTCACATAAACCTTCGGTCCTGGCCATGAGGTAATCGTTCCGCCCTTGATAATCTCGGGCTTGTTTACGCCGTCAGTTTTATCAAAGTCAACGGGCTTGCCTGTTTCACCGTCGATTATTTGAGTATCTCTCTCCGGGTTTATAACTTCATCCGTCAGCTCTTCATCAGCCTTAATGACTTTAATCATTACCGGGTCACCATCAAAATCAGGGCGGGCAAAGATGTCTGTTGCGCTTCGAAAGTCAATAATAGTAAAGAAGGTTTTCCCGAAGTCCTCTCTGATGCGAGTTCCACGTCCTATGATTTGCTTGAATTCGGTAACAGATTTGATGTTCGAGTCGAGCACTATGAGTTTGCAGGTCTGAGCATCAACGCCAGTCGTCATTAACTTGGATGTAGTCGCAATAACAGGGTAGCGCTCTTCAGGATTAATGAAATTATCCACCTGACGCTTGCCCTCATCGTCATCGCCTGTAATCCGCATCACGTACTTGTAATTCTCCTTTACCAAAGCAGGATTGAGTGTGACGAGAGCCCGTCGCATGCGTTCTGCATGCTCAATATCAACGCAAAAAATAATCGTTTTATCAAAGCGATTGGTCTTCGTGAGATATTCAGTTACTTTTTTGGCAACCATTTGCGTTCGCTCATCTATGACGATGCTCTTGTCATAGTCCTTCGTATTGTAGATACGGTCTTCCACCTCTTTGCCGTCTTTGTCGGTCTTGCCTTCTTCAGGACGCCATCCTTCAAGGTCTGTATTGAGTCCCACACGGATGACCTTATAGGGTGCTAAAAATCCATCCTCAATGCCCTGCTTGAGCGTGTAGGTATAAACAGGGTCACCAAAGTATTCTATGTTCGAGACTTCTTTTGTCTCTTTCGGGGTGGCGGTCATGCCTATTTGCGTTGCAGAGCTGAAATAGTTCAATATCTCTCGCCATGCGCTATCGGCATCGGCACTTCCTCTGTGGCACTCATCAACCACCACGAGGTCGAAGAAATCACGGCTAAATTCTTTGTAGGCATCCTTGTCCTCGTTGTAATCCACGAGCCCTTGATAGAGAGCAAGGTAGACCTCAAATGCCTTATCAATCTTCTTATGCTTGATAATCGTCATCTTGTCTTTGAAGTGCTTGAAGTCATTACGCTTGGTCTGGTCAAGAAGCACGTTGCGGTCAGCCAAGAATAGAATTCTCTTCTTCATGCCACTTTTCCAAAGGCGGTAGATAATCTGAAAAGCCGTATAGGTTTTTCCTGTTCCAGTAGCCATTACGAGAAGGATTCTGTTCTGTCCTTTAGCAATGGCTTCGACTGTTCGATTGATGGCAATTTGCTGATAGTAGCGTGGAGTTTTTCCGGAGCCTTCGTAGAAATAGTCAAAACTTGCAATCTCTTCCTGCTTCGGCGTGGCAATGCCCTTGAACTTCTTGTACATGCTCCAGAGAGCATCAGGGGAAGGAAAATTTTCTAAGGTCAGCTCAATTTCAATAGACGCTGAAAATCCGGAGCTGTCATGCTGAATAAACCCGTCCCCATTTGAACTAAAAGCAACAGGCACATCCAGTATTTTCGCATACCCGAGAGCTTGTTGCATCCCAGCGCCAACAGAATGGTTGTTATCCTTCGCTTCAATGACAGCTATGGGAATGTTAGGCTTGAGATAGAGAATGAAGTCTGCTCGCTTGCGTTCCCCTCGTGCAGTTTTTTGGCCTTTGACAAAAATTCGGCCATCTGTGAAATAGACCTCTTCTCGGACTTGCTTCTGGATATCCCACCCGGCTTTGACGAGAGCTGGCAAGATGAACTGCGTGCAAATATCTCTTTCGGAGAGTTCTTTTTTGGATGTCATTCTATGTTCTTCTTTTGCATATCTAAATTTTTAGACAACGTCAGGGAAACTTTTGAGAATCTTGTATTTCAAATAGGTATTAGTGGCTTCGACAACTTCAATACGAACGCCTTTGAAACCAATCGTTTTACTTTCGTTTAAATCATACTGAATTTCTTGCGAGAATGCAGGGCGCATTACGTCATTGGAAAGTTCTCTATACATAAACTTAACGCTATTTCCTACCTTGCCATTATAGAGAAGCTCTTGTTGAAAACTTGCCTTATCGATGGCACGTATTTTTTTCAGCTGGTAGTTTGGCGTTGGTTCAGGAGGGCCTTTTGTATACGGATGGCTACCAGCAAGTAAAAAAACTTCTACGGAACTATTTTTTTTAGAAATTCGCAATCCACCCACTGCTTGAAAAGGCGCCCCGCCAACAGTAAAGTCCTTTGAAGAAAAATACGTCCAATTAGAATCTTCGCATTGAACAATCAAGTCGCCCTGCGGTATTGTTACTACTGAGCCATAAAGAAATGTCGTCTTGAAATCCCCCTTCGAGTGGACTTCATTAAGGAGTTTCATGCCCTGATAAGTATAGAGCGTGCCTTTTGAAACAATTGTGTCGCCCAGCTCCGCTTGTTGCTCTTGATTCAGTTTCGGGATATCTATTTTTTCTAAATTTGGCTGGATTCCTCTTAATGAAGCTGTAGCGCATCCGCTCATCAATATTAAAATCGCCGCAAGGTATATTTTTTTCATTTACTCTTCCGGCCCAATAGCTTCTCGATGTGATAAGTTTGTATCTTATTTGGCGTCTTTATCTTTCCGGTAAACCACCTATTGACCGTGCAGAAAGAAACCCCTAGCCTTTCGGCGAGTTCCTGCTGGGAGATACGCTTTTCCAGTCGGTATGTTTCTAATTTTTCTATCAAGTTCATATGTTTAGCCTCTTATAGCATCTTATATCATGTCGTGATAAACTCCAATTGGTTATTCTGGAGGAAAAATGGCACTTAAAACATCGAAAAAAACATACCAAAAAAACTACCTGCATTCGCAGTTAAGATGGCAAATAGCGGTAAGAAATCCCGATTTTTCAAAAGCTTTGATTCAGCTATTTAAAAAAATCGATGAGATTAACGAGAAGTTTGGCCTACCTTCAATAACTCATCCAGATTATAAAAGCGCTGTTAAAAAACTCGATGCGCATTCCGACCTCGAAAGAATGCACGTAATTCTTCCCTTGATAGAAAAACTCAAAGAAAAGTTCAATCTTTCTACAATTGAAGTCAATACAGCACGCCTGCCTGATGACATAAGAAGGATATTTAATATTTTCACAGCCCCCGTTAGATTTTTATGGAATGAAAATCCGCATCCCGGCAGATATATAGACCTTCGCATCGATGCACTCGCTGATTTGGAAGTTATCAAGTGTCAGGTGGGCATGATGATGAAAGTCATTTGCAATGGCGAGAAAGAAGGCGTTTTTAAAATACCTGGCCGAGAATCTCACAAATTGCACTTGAGCAAAGCGAGTACATATATTCGAGTCTTTGACATGAGAAAAAGAAAGCCGCCTGTCCCGTATGAAGAAATTGCTACAAAGCTACAGAAGGATGGTTTCTATAAGGGATTAACTTTGAAAAAAGTGGTCAATTCCGCACGGCACGATTTTAGTTTAATCTTTGAAGAAATATACGGTGTCCCTTTCAAACAATACGACGCAAAGAAATTTAAAAGTGCTGGCATTAAGGAGTGCGCCATATGCGAAAAAAGGTCGCAGTGCAAGGAACTTTGCGCCCCAATTTCTTATTTGCTATCGCTAGAAGAGGTTAAGCAACAACATTTTATAAGCACAAAAGCAGACGCAAGAGAGCAGTACAGAGATACCCACTCAGAGGAAGACGCAGAAGAGCACGCCAATATCTAGCAAAACAACATAGCCACAATTGAGAGGGCGAGGGCAAATAGCTTCTCGCCTTTTTTGTTTTCAGTCATACCCCTTTTTTCACACTCCCGCAGGCGATGCTTTCCCAGCCTCGCTTTTTTATCCCCAGCAGATGGTCATGGGTATACCCGTTTTTTCACTTTCCCATAGGTGTATGAAACATGACACCGCAGAAAACAAACCAATTCAAGAGTGGGAAAGGAGGTATGAAAAGCCTCTCTCAGCAGAGGACTACAAGCAAATCTGTAGCAATCTCGACGGGTTTTTCACACTGCTAAAAAAATGGGACCTAGCAAATCAAACACAAATAAAAGGAGACTGCCATGAGAAAAACAGTAAAAACATTTGAATACAACGGTGTAACCCTAACCTATGCGCATAAAAAATATAGGTGGAATGGCTGCTGGCGTGATGTCCCCACCGTTACTATCCGGAGGAATTACCTAGATAAAAAATCCGACTCAAAACGGCCCACATTTTACAGTGAGGTCGACATCAATAATCTTGCAATAGCTATGTGTGAATTAAGAGATTACATGCTATGCGCAGAGAGATTGGATGAGCCCGGATATTGTATGGATTGGAACATTGGTTAAAAAGCGTAGTGAAAATTAAACATAAAAAAGGAGAAAACAATGCCAACGCTACTGAATGACGACAGCGACTACGTACCATTTATAAACCCAAGCCAGATTACAGACGGGGAAGAAGTCGAATTTGTGTCGGAAGGGAAATATACAGACGACCAGTTCGGTTCCAATCGACTGCAAATGGACGTTCGTTTTTCGAATGGGCAAGTACAGAGACTTACTGTAAATAAAACGTCTCAAAAAAACTTGTCGACCGTCTATGGACCGGAAACCGAAGCTTGGGTTAATCGCAAAGCCCGAATAACTGCAACTAAAAGGCCAACGAGTGTGCCCGGAAAGTGGAAATTCGTAGTAACCCTCTACCCTATCGAATAACACCAACCACCGTAGAGAGCAACATCCCTATGGATATACATATATATACATATATGTTTTGTACTTTTTAGCATAGTTTTTCTTATGATTAAAACTATATAAAAATACATATCCATAGGGATGCATGCTCAGAAAGAAAGCGTTATGCCCCTAGATGGAACGAATAAGAAATGCGAACAGTGCCAAGAGAAGTGCAAGCAGTGGCGGCAGGTCACAATAATTCACTGCCCTTTTTTTCGGAGCAAACAAAGTCTGCCTACCCCTTCAGCTAAGGCTGGAACCACCAGGATGACTTCTGGGACACCCTTTTCTGAAGATGAGCATAGCACCTAGGTAAGACGCACCGGACCACCCTTTAAGCAGGCCGGACGCAAATACCAGCGATTTAACAAAGCTAAGCGATATAGACGCTTTGGGAGCTTATATGCAACCCCAGCATAAACAACGAATTCGCCCCTGAATTTAAAGGGGTTACGCACTTAATCCCACCTTGGCGGGCGTCGTTAATAAGCTATAATAAGCTATAAAACGCCATAATCGACCAACAGAAAAGGGGAATTGCTATGAAAGCTGTCATTTACGCAAGAGTTTCGTCAAAAGAACAGGAGCAGGAGGGCTATTCAATTCCGGCACAGCTTAAACTTCTCAAGGAGTATGCCGCAAAAAACAACTATCAGATTGTGAAGGAGTTCGTGGACATTGAAACCGCCAAAAAGGCTGGACGGGAAAATTTCAATACCATGATTCAGTTTGTAAAAGCTGATGTGAATATCAAGGCTGTTCTATGCGAAAAAACGGACAGGCTCTACAGAAACTTCAAAGACTATGTGACAGTCGATGAACTCGACTTAGAAATCCATCTCGTTAAAGAGTCAGAGGTTTTAAGCAAAAACTCAAAATCGCATCAAAAGTTTATTCACGGGATAAAGGTATTGATGGCTAAAAACTACATCGACAACCTTGTTGAGGAAACTCGCAAAGGCATGCTTGAAAAAGCCGAGCGGGGCATATTCCCATCCGGGGCCTCCTTGGGGTATATCAATGCTGAGAAAAAGGCAGAGGGCAATACGATAAGGTATCTGGAGCTAGATAAGACCCGTGCGCCTGTCATAAATAAAATATTCAGACTCTATGCTACTGGCAAATACTCTATGGAAAAACTGGCGGAGATAGCTTTTGATGATGGCTTCAGAAATAAACGTGGTAGCAGAGTGAACAAATCGGTCATTGAGTTCATCCTGAAAAATCCCGTCTATTGCGGTGACTTTAGATGGAACAATCGTCTATATCAGGGAACACATGAAAAAATTGTGACAAAGGAACTCTTTGAGGCCGCACAAGCTCAGCTTAACGGGTCGAACAGACCTAAGCTCGTTAAGGGATTCGCTTATTCCGGGCTCCTTACTTGTGCAAAATGCGGATTCTCTATCACTGCCGAAATAAAGAAAGGGCGATACGTCTATTACCACTGCACTGAACGAGGCGGGCCTTGTGGCAATGCGTATGTCAGAGAAGAGGAATTAACCAAGCAGTTTGCCGAGATAGTAAAACAAATTCATATCGATGATGAGATATTGGAGTCCGTTAAAAAAGCTCTGCTAGAAAGTCATGAAGATGAACGCATGTACCATGCGCAAAAGGTCACGGCACTAAGCGTCCAAAAAGAACGTCTTGAGAATAGGATTCACCAAATATACATCGATAAACTGGATAAGAAAATTTCCAATGACAAATACGAAGCAATGACTTTTGAGTGGAACGAGGAATTAGGCAGAATGCAGAGAGAAATCGCTAAACACGAGAATGCTGATGCTAATTACCTTTCGCAGGGCGTTCACATTCTCGAACTTTGTAACCGTGCTTACGGTCTGTACTTACAGCAGGAGCCTCGTGAGGGTGCTAAAATACTGCATACCATACTATCGAACTGCAAGATGGATGGCGTAACTCTAATACCAGAAATGAGAAAGCCCTTTGACATTATCGCCAAAGGGCTCTCTCGTCTAGAATGGCTCCCCCGCCTGGGATCGAACCAGGGACACTGCGGTTACGGTCTGACTTCAGTTGCCTGAAGAGTCGGACTTTCTCTTTGCCATATCCAAAATACTTGGACTTAGGCAGCAGGTGTAAAGTCTCTGCACTTGCCCTCCCGCCAAAGGCGGGATGCTAGCTCAGGATAGCCCCAACGCTTTTTGTTGGGATTTCCCTGACTTAGCCTGCTTATTCACCCTAAAGTTTCCCTTAGGGGCTGCTAACTTTGAGCGTGCTACGCTCACTCGTGCACAGCCGCATGCTCTACCAGCTGAGCTACAGGGGAATAACATTTGAAAGAACGATGCTACTAAAACCATTTTAAGAACTTCCTGCCTGCACCCGTTTTTAAATACTTCTCACGAAGCAGCGCTTCTTTCCTAGAACGGTAATCCTCGGAACACAAGAGCGTGAAAGGACCGTTACTTCTTGTCCAAGCGTTCTTTCCTTCGTTGTGTTCTGCCAAACGAGTCTGAACTGATTTCCGGGTAAATCCGACATAGGACTTACCGTTCTTCAAACTCTTCAAAACATAAACATGATATATCATAAAAAATCAATTGAGCTTCCGCCTTGAATTGAAAAACAATTCAAGGACGGATCCGTCCTCGCCTCAAGCGAGGCGGAACAGGGGAATAACTTTTGAAAGAACAAATACGAATCCAAGCAAAAAACGTCAAGACTTATCGATTACGGCTCAGCGCTTATCCCTTGGAGGCGTCAATTATAAAGATTGCGGCCCCTGGGTCAATGAGTGTTTTTGCCAAGTTTTTAGGTTTGCTTTGAAGTCCATAGGTGCTATATTTTCACTGAGTCCGGCACCCAAACGAAAGGCAGTTCCCATGACTTCAAAATCAGTTGTGCTGCTCTTAAGTCTCATCGCGATACTGGGGTTTTCCCCTTCGCGCGCGGTTTTCGCCGAAGACGATACCCTGGTGATGGAGTCCTTTCAAACAGTATCAGGCAGTGTAACGGAGGTGGATACGGATCACAAGCGGATCACGTTCCGATGGATGGCCGATGACCTCCGATTGCAATACCAGGATGTTGTGCTGGACGTCCCGGACACATGCGTGATCACCAAGAATTCGGAGACGATCGAGTTGACTGACCTTGAGTCGGGAGATTCCGGCACCGTGCGCTTCGATGAGAATGCCCAGCCCCTTCCAAAGGCAAGCTCCATCACGATCACAGAATAGTTTTTAAGCATCGCCTTTTCATCTCAAAAAAAATCTCAGGAGAAAAATTCATGTATAAACTCGTTTTGATACGCCACGGAGAAAGCATCTGGAATAAAGAGAACCGGTTCACCGGCTGGTATGACGTGGACCTCTCGGAAAAAGGCCTCGGGGAAGCCAAAGACGGCGGGCAGCTTCTCAAGAAAGAAGGCTATGAATTTGACATTGCGTTCACCTCGGTGCTCAAGCGCGCGATCCGCACGCTCTGGATCGTGCTCGATCAGATGGACCTCATGTGGATCCCGGTCATCCGCGACTGGCGCTTGAACGAACGCCATTACGGCTCCCTCCAGGGTCTCAATAAGTCCGAGACCGCGGCCAAATACGGCGACGAGCAGGTCAAGATCTGGCGCCGGAGCTATGACGTTCCGCCGCCGGCCCTTGAGGAAAGCGATCCCCGCAATCCGGCCAAGGACCCGCGCTACAAGAGTTTCCGGAAAAGCGATCTGCCGCTTACGGAATGCCTCAAAGACACCGTCGCGCGCGTCCTTCCCTTCTGGCATGACGTTGTCTCCCCGATGATCCGGAACGGAAAAAAAGTCCTGATCACCGCCCATGGCAACAGCCTCCGGGCGCTTGTGAAGTATCTGGACAATATTTCCGAAGAAGAGATCCTCGGCATGAACATCCCGACCGGCATCCCGCTCGTCTATGAGTTGGATAAAGACCTCAAGCCGATCCGGCATTACTACCTGGGCGATCCCGAAAAGATCAAAGCCGCGATGGACGCCGTCGCCAATCAGGGCAAGGCGAAGAAATAATCCCCTCGGGGATAAGACGTCATTCTGACCTCGCGCTTTCTTGCGAAAGCAAGAGCGTGGGAAGAATCCCGAGTTGAGATCCTTCTCCCGCCGTTGGCGGGATCAGGATGACACAAAAAAAAGGCCTGTTCCCTTTCGAGGGAGCAGGCCTTTTTTATTAGTTAAAACCTTCTCGCTTACTTGACCGAAATGAACCGTCGCCGGCTCGTCTCGCAAATCGGACAAACTTGGGACTTCATATTCTCCATCACATTACCGCAGACCGGGCAGACAAAGAAATCCTTGTTCTTCCCCTTCCAAGCGTTCAGATCGCCAAGCGCCTTTTTGTAGAGGCCGGCGTGAACGGCTTCGGCCCTCCCCGCGTCCTCGAAAATATCAACGGCTTCTTTATTATTGTCTTTTTTCGCCTTGGCCAGGAATTCCGGGTACATGACCGTGCTTTCGTAGACTTCACCCTTCATCGCGGCCTCAAGATTCTCCGCGGTGGTTTTCGCGACAGAGGCTTCGATCGTCGCCGCGGGAACCGCCCCGAGGGACTTGATGATCTTGGCATGCCGTTCAAAATGGACCTGCTCGGCGCGGGCGGCAGCCCTGAAAAGGCTCGCGACTTTCCCGTAACCTTCTTCATCCGCCTTCTTGGCGAACACCAGGTATCTGGCATTCGCATTGCTTTCGCCGTTGAACGCGGCCTGAAGATTCTCGAGCGTGGTCTTTTCAATGGGCACCGGAGGAACCGTTGCGACTCCGGAAACAACGGCTGGGGCAGGCGCAATGACCTCAACGGCAGCGGCCGGACTCCCCGGAACAACGACGATATTCGTCCCCGGGACCGGAGAAGCGGCGGGCGCCTCCACGGCAACCGCCTTCACGGCTTCCGTGGTTTTAGCTTCTTCGGCATAGGCGCAGAACGCCACGGCGAGAGAAAAGAAAACCGACACGATAAGGATCTTACGCAGATGCTTCATCTTGGATCTCCTTGTGGATGGGTTGGGATACAGACCATGGATTTCAAGGACACTAATCTATCACAAAAGCGGCGTTTTTGAAGACGTGTCTTTTTCCAAGAGAAATGCGAAAACATCGTCCGAAAGAAGCTGTCCTCGAAGCGTGAAACGCGTGTGTTCCCCCGCCTCTTCAAGGAGCCCCTCGTACCGGAGCGCCGCCAGCCGTTTTCCAATCCGCGGGTAAATAAGAGGGAATTTTTGAGGGATGACCCCCTCCCGCAGCCGGAGTCCCGTCACAAAGGTTTCGGTCTCTTTTTCTTCCTTTGTAAGGACATCCTCGATATCGCTCTTCCAGTCCCCGTTTTCGCATTTTTCAAGATAGCGCTCAAGATCCGGCGCGAATTGCGAGCGGATCCCGTTCAGGTACGTAAAGGCACTCGGCCCGAACCCAAGATATTCCTGATTATGCCAATAGGTCAGATTGTGGCGGGAGGCCAGGCCGGGCTTGGCGAAATTGACCACTTCATAATGTTCGTAATCGGCCCCGGTCAGGATCTCGATCGCGCTTTCATACATCCTCGCGTGTTCTTCTTCTCCGGAAAGGTCGAGCTTATTCTCCTTTGCGAGCCTGCCAAACAGGGTTTCCTCGTGAACCTCCAGATCATAAAGCGATACTTGCGCCGCCTCAAGCGCGACACATCGTCGAAGCGAATCGCGGAAGTCCTCCAGCGTCTGGCCGGGCAGACGAAGCATGAGATCGAAACTGAGATTCGTGATACCGGCCTTCCGGAGATTCAGGGCGGTCTGTTCAATCTCTCTTGCCGTATGCCGGCGACCCAATTTTTTGAGGATCTCATCCTGGAACGCCTGACAACCGAGGCTGACGCGATTCACGCCAAGCGCCCGAAGAGTCTCGATCTTGCCCGCGTCGCCATCCCCCGGATTCATTTCGCAGGTAAATTCATATCCGGGTTTCAATTCAAAAGCTCCCTGGATTCCGGACACCAACCTTTCCAGCTCCGGAATGCTCAGACAAGAGGGCGTGCCCCCTCCTAGATAGAGCGTGTCGAAGGAAAGCCTGCCATGACGCGCCCGAGCCTGATCTATTTCGTGACTCAGCGCTTTCTGAAATCGTTCACCGAGGTCCGGCGCATGTTCGGCCGTGGTCACAAAATTACAATAGTGGCAACGGGTTTCGCAAAAGGGAATGTGGACGTAGAAGCCGCGCATAGCTGATTTATAATCATTTCTCTCCCGCAGAGCAAGCGGCATTGTAAGGAGTACGGCGGAAGGCGTACGACGGTTAAACCGCTCGTCCTGCGCCGTACACCGTACGCTGTACTCCTTACCACAAAGCTGGCCAGCCCTCAGGAGGACTTACGCGTCAACCTTAAAATCTCTTCTTCTTCATTCTCGGGATTCTCGGCGATCAGTTTCCGGATATGTTTTTCTTGTTCCTCGTCAAGCTCCCGGAGAGGCTTCCCGATGTGTTTTTCCAGAAGGGCGATGTCCTTCGGCGCGTCATAATCCTTGCCCGTCTTCATCAGCTCCCGGAGATAGCTCCGGAACTCCGCCGGATATTCGTCCATCAAGAAGTGCACCAGTCCCCAGCTCTGGGCATAGCCTAAAAGCGTGTAACTCGGGTCCTGGAGTTTGCGGATCCCTGCGCCGTTCTTGATACTCAGCAGATACTGCAGCGGCATCAGGCTGTGCCCCGCCTGGAATTCTTCCTTCAGAGACGTCAGTCTTTCTTTATTGATCCCCCCGATGGGATCCGTCGAAACATATTCGGCAAGCCCCTCGGAGAGCCAAGCCCCCCGGTAAACGCTCCCGGAATCGATCCCGAGCAGATCAAAGAGCTGGTGCCCTCCCTCATGCCGGATGGTCTCCATCGTGCGCTCGCGCGCCCAGCTTTCAACCCGTATACGGTCCGCTTCGATCTTGAGCTGGACCTTCTCTACTGCGTCGTAGAAGGCCCATTTCCCGGAAGAGGCGCCGCCGACATAAAGCTCCGCTTTGGTTTTGGCATCCCCGATCTTTTTTTCAAAATACTCGGCACGACCGATGAAAAAACGGATCATGTCGACCTCTTTGACGTTGTAGAGTACGAGGAATTTTTTGTCAGGCATGTAGAACCCCGCCATATTGGTCCCTTTGGGAAGACCCGCGAATTTCAAGAAGTCATCATAGGAGCCGAAGATCAGGACGCCGAGCGCGGGCGCCGGCTTTTCCGTATCGATCAGATCCAGGAACTTCATTGAAAATTCGGCGCAGAAATTCCGGAGCGTTTTCAGGTAAAAAACAAGGTCGGATGAATCGACCGTCGAAATAATGTAGTAGGGCGGTTCCTTAAGAGAGTACTTGAAATTCAGGCTGCGAAGCTCTTTAAAGTCTTTGTCCAGGAGATCGTCCGGAGGAGGCGGCCAAAGCTCGATCTTTTCCACCTTGTCCGCGGCAAACCCGAAGGAAATGCTGCCTCCTCCGTCGACGGCCTGCTTGAGATAAAAGGTTCCTCCGTCTGCCGAGATCTTATTTCCCGAAGCGATGCGCCCGTCCTTAAGGTAGATCCTCGGATAAGGCGCTTCTTTTTCCGAAGGAGCGTAAGCGGGTTGGATGCCGTCGGCGGTCTTGACCAGCGTTTCACCGCGACGCACCTCGGCTACGTCATTTGTGGGAAATCCGATCTCGCCGCCTTTAATGCGGATCGTCACGCGGCCCGCGCTCTCATCAACGATGACACCCTGGATCATACTGCCGTTCTTCAGGATCAAGGTGTCTTTGGCATCTGTCGCCGCGACCTTTTCCGGCGCTTTTTTCAACGGCGCGGTCTTTCCCTTGCAGGAGATCGCGAGGGGTAAAAAACAGAGCAGGAAAACAATAGGATAAATTTTTATTTTTAATGCCGTCACAAAACCTCCGTGCAGTCGTTGTTCACCAGCCGCCCTGAGATTCCACTCAGAGTACCGGCCGCATTTGACAAAAGGGGATGTGGGTGTAGAAACCGCATTCCATGTCGAAGGTTATAAACAATCCGTTGTACCGTGGCAAGCCTTTCGTAAGGCGTACGGTGTACGGGGTACGGCGAAAACTTTTTCCTCCGTACTCAGAACGCCGTACGCCTTATCGCAAAACTGGCATTCTTCTTGCTACGTGCGTTATAATCTCACAAACCATGAGGCACAAATGATCATCATCTCCGATGCTTTGCTTAACATTCTGGAAAAGCGGGAATTCGTCTCGATCGCCACGGTTTCCCCGGGCGGCCAACCGAACTCCGTCCCGAAATTCTTTTTTCGCGCCAAAGGCTCGTTCCTTTACCTGATCGATCATGTCATGGGAAGGACCGTCGAGAATCTCCGAACCAATCCCCTTTGCTCGATCTCTTTCATGGACCTGAACACCCTCGAAGGCTATCGCTTCAACGGAAAAGCCCGGCTGATCTCGGGCGGAAAAAGCTTCGACGCGATCCTGAAGGAATGGAAGAATCGCCTGATCAAGCTCTCCACGGACCGCGTCATCGCGGCCGTCACGACAGGCAGGAAAAGCGGTCACTACGAACTGGAGATTTCCGAAAGATTCGTCGTCCTCAAGATCAAAGTAGAGACCATCATCAAGATCGGCCGTAAAGGGGACGTCTGGCAAGAGACCTCCTGATTTTTTTGCCTTTTCCTGCTATAATGATCTCCGTTTCGTGCCCCTCCCGCCGATGAAGCGATCTCGAAAGATCCTCTCGTAAGCGGCTCCAAGGTTTCCCCAGACGAAACCCCTTTTGACATCGCGACGTGTCTTTTACCCTATTTTTTTAAAGGAGGCCTTTTCATGCTAAAACCAAAACTCTTCACCACACTTAAGAATTATTCCTGGGCTCAGTTTCGTGCCGACGGTATCGCCGGTGTTATCGTCGGCGTCGTGGCCTTCCCTCTCGCGATCGCTTTTGCCATCGCCTCGGGCGTTTCCCCGGACAAAGGTCTCGTCACGGCCGTTATCGCCGGCCTCATCATCTCCGGTCTCGGAGGCAGTCGCGTACAGATCGGCGGACCGACCGGCGCGTTCGTCGTGATCGTTTACAGCATTCTCCAGAAATTCGGCATGGACGGCCTCCTGGTTGCGACGATCATGGGCGGGATCATCCTTGTGGCCATGGGCCTTTTCCGCTTTGGCTCTATCATCAAGTTCATTCCCTATCCGGTGATTGTCGGTTTCACAAGCGGGATCGCGGTCATCATCTTCTCTTCCCAGATCCGCGACTTTCTCGGCCTGACCATGTACACGGTCCCGGCGCCCTTCGTCGAAAAATGGGGCGCGTACGCCCAGGCCTTTCACACGCTCGATTTTGCCGCGCTCGCGATCGGTCTTTTTTCGCTCCTGATCCTCATCCTCTGGAAGAAAGTCTCGAACCGCATTCCCGCGGCCCTGGTCGCGCTGATCGCCTCCACCCTGATCGTTCATTATTTTAAGATTCCCGTCGAAACGATCGGCAGCCGGTTCGGGGAGATCCCGAACTCCCTGCCGCATCCCGTATTTCCCGTGATCCACTGGAAAACCCTTGGGGCACTTTTGCCGAGCGCCATCACGATCGCGGTCCTCGCGGGCATGGAATCGCTTCTTTCGGCCGTCGTGGCGGACGGCATGATCGGAGGCAAACACCGGCCGAACATGGAGCTTATCGCCCAGGGGATCGCAAATATCGCTTCCCCGCTTTTTGGCGGTATCCCGGCCACCGGCGCGATCGCGCGCACCGCAACGAATGTCCATAACGGCGGCCGCACACCGATCGCGGGACTCATCCATGCGTTAGTCCTTTTTATCATCATGTTCTTTCTCGGGAAATGGATCGCTTGGGTGCCGCTTTCCTGTCTCGCAGCGATATTAATCATCGTGGCCTATAACATGAGCGAACGAAAATCCTTCGCGATGATTCTGCGGAGTCCCAAAAGCGATGTCGCGGTGCTTCTTGCGACCTTTCTTTTGACGGTCTTCGTCGATCTCACTGTCGCGATCCAGGCGGGCCTTTTCCTCGCAATGCTCCTTTTTATGCGGCGCATGGCGATGGTCACGAATGTGGGTCTTATCACGGAGGAGTTAAACGATCAGGAGGATACGGACGACCCAAACGCGGTAAGCAAGCGCAAGGTCCCGCCCAAAACTGAAGTGTATGAGATCAACGGGCCCTTCTTTTTCGGAGCGTCTTATAAATTCATGGAAGCGATGAACGACATCGGCGTGAAATCCAAAGTCCGCATCATCCGCATGCGCAATGTCTTTGCGCTCGACGCGACGGGGCTCCACACACTGACCGAAGCTTACAAAACTTTCAAACGAAGCGGGATCACGCTTATCATCGCGGACCTTCACGCCCAACCTTTGGTCGCGATGGAGCGTTCGGGACTTCTGGAGGAGATCGGAGAGAATAATATTTTCGGGAATATCGACGAAGCCCTGAACCGCGCCCGGGAGATCCTGGGACTGCCCCAGGTCCCCAGTTCCGTTCCTTTCATCCCGACCGTTGCACGCGAGGGGGGACTCCCGGCACCCAGAAACAGCAGCAATCAAGCGGAGTTTTAAGTGCTCTGCCCTTCTAATTCCCGGAATTGAATTCCCGGAATTAGAAGGGTTGTGAGAAATCGCTTTGACAAACTTTCGGGCCTCATGGCAAGATAGCATCCCATGAGCCATCATCCTTCGCCAAAAGAGAAACTTTCCAAACAGCTTTTCAAGATCAAGGATCTAAGCCTCATCCTCCAGGAGTCGCACGATCCGGACAAGCGGCTGAAAAGAGCGCTCGGGGCCTGGGACCTCATCCTGCTCGGGATCGGTGCGATCATCGGCGCGGGCATCTTTACCGTGGTCGGCACTGCCGCCGCCGGCGATCTCGTGCGGCCCGGGGCCGGGCCTTCCATCATCCTCTCCTTCGGGCTAACGGCGGTTGCCTGTGGGTTCGCCGCTCTTTGCTACTCAGAATTCGCGGCGATGGTCCCCATTTCGGGAAGCGCCTACACTTATTCCTACGCGACCTTCGGCGAACTGGTCGCCTGGATCATCGGCTGGGACCTGATGCTCGAATACAGCGTCGCCAATATCGCGGTGGCCATCAGCTGGTCGGGCTATTTCACCGAATTCATCCGCGGTTTTGGCATCCATTTGCCTCCGTGGGCGACGATCGATTTCCGCTCAGCGTTCCATGGGTTTGAGAAGGCCTCGACCTTGCTGACTCAGGGGATCCCCTTTGAGCAGCTGAACCCGGCGCTTCAGAAGGCCTGGTTCGCGATCCACGACGCACCGCATCTTTTCGGAATTCCGCTCATCTGCAACTTGCCGGCCTTCATCATCGTCGCGCTGATCACGGTGCTTCTCGTGATCGGGATCAAGGAAAGCGCGCGGTTTACTTCGGTCATGGTCGCGATCAAGTTGCTGGTGCTGGCTTTTTTTGTGGTGGTGGGACTTTTCTACGTGAAGCCGGAACACTGGACGCCATTCGCACCCAACGGCTTTGCCGGAATCAAGACAGGCGCGGCAATTGTCTTTTTCGCTTACATTGGATTTGACGCGGTTTCCACCGTCGCCGAAGAGGCCAAAAATCCCAAGAGGGACATCCCGATCGGTATCCTCGGCTCGCTAGCCATCTGCACGGTCATTTACATTATCGTCGCGGCGGTCTTCACGGGGATCATTCCCTTCCCGGTCCTCAAGGAAACACTTTCTACCCAAAAGGCCGAGGCCCTCGCCTTCGCCATGAAATATATCCATCTGGACTGGGCCACGGCGATCGTCGCGATGGGCGCCCTCGTCGCCCAGACCGCGGTGCTGATCGTCATGCAACTTGGACAATCCCGGGTCTTTTTTTCCATGTCCCGCGACGGGCTCCTGCCGCCGGTCTTTTCCAAGGTCCATCATAAATTCAGAACGCCCTACGTCACAACGATCGTGACGGGACTGATCGTGGCGCTGGTCGCTTCCTTCACCAATATCGATGAGATGGTGGACCTGACCAACGTCGGAACACTTTTCGCCTTCGTTCTGGTCTGCTTCGGGATCATCATTCTCCGGGTCAAGGAACCGCTCAAGCACCGTTCGTTCAAGGTGCCGCTGAGCCCCCTCATCCCGCTCCTCGGCGTCGCGTCCTGCATCTTTCTGATGACGGGGCTCCCCTCTATCACTTGGATGCGATTCGTCATCTGGCTTCTGATCGGCTTTGGAGTCTACTTCACCTACGGCATCAAACACAGCCTGCTCCACAAGAAGTAAAACTCCAAAAACCAAGATACAAGAACCAAGTAAATTCCAAAAACTAATAATCAAACGGCCAGTTTGGATATTGGGATTTGGCGATTGGGGATTGTTTGGTTATTGTTTCTTGGAGTTTGGTTATTTGAGAACGTCTCGCAATGAGCGTTCGAAGGAATGTTTGGAAAAGGAATCGACTGGGGCTTAAGTGGGTTCTGCCGATTTCTTCATCCAGCGTTTTCCGCCGAGGATGCGGGCAATCAGCATGCTGACCACATTGCTGCCGACCGCGTTGACCAGGGTTGCCGGCGGATCGACAAGCGTGCCGACCATAGAAATGACCGGAAGCGCTTCCGGCGGGAATCCGTAAAGTGTCACGATCAGAAGTTCCCCAAGAAATCCGCCTCCCGGGATACCCGTCATCACGATCCCGCTGAGAAGCGCAATGCCAAGGGCCGTGACGATCGTCCCGATCCCCGCGAACTTCATCCCGAAAAAGCTGAAGAGAAGCGCGATCTTCACAACCGCGGAAATACAGGTGCCGTCCATGTGAACCGTCGCACCGATCGGGATCACGATCTTTGAGATATCCCGCGGGACGCCGATCCTGTCTGCCGCTTCGATATTGGACGGGATGGTCGCGAGACTGCTTCCGGTTCCGAGCGCGGTCAGCGACGCGGGAATAATATTTCTCCAGAAAGCCCTGACGCCGTTCCCTCCCCCCGCGATCAGCGCGTAGAAAGAAAATCCAAGGAAAAAATAGAGGATCGAGATCGGATAATAAAGCGCGACAACCCGGAGGTAAGAGCCCAGCAAGGTGGGGCCGAACACTCCCGTCAAATACGCGAAATAAGCACCGAGTCCGACCGGCGCGTAATACATGATGAGATGGATCGCTTTCATCATGACCTTGTTGCCGGACACCAGAACGTTCACGAAGGGCTTGCCGTCCTCGCGCGCCAGGGATGCCGAAAGACCGACCAGGAGCGAAAACACGATCAGGGCCAGCATGTTCTCTTTAGAAAGCAGGTGAACGAAATCAGGCACCGTAAAAGCCCGGACCAGCTGTTCGACGGTTTTCACCTGCGTGATGGCAACGCCCCCGTGAAAAACAGGATGATCCACCAGCGCCGGCGGATAAAGCTTCACCCCCAGGATCATGAGAGACGCGGAAACAAGTCCTGTCGCGACAAAGAGTGTCATCATCAAGGTCATGATCTTCCCCAGGCGGTGAAGGTCGGACATCTCGGCGATCGCGGAGGAAATAGAAAAGAAAACGAGCGGCACGACGGCGGTAAAAAGCAGGTTGAGGAAAATATCGCCGAGCGGCTTGAGGACCGCGGCTTTTTCCTTGAAGACAAGCCCGAGCCCCGCGCCGAGGGCGATGGAGAAAAGCAATATTAGCGAGAAAGAGTAGTTTTTCAGAAAATTTTTATGGCTCATTTCTATCCTCGGGAAACGGGGAACGGGTAACGGAGAACGAAAAAGATATTACATTCCCCGTTTACCGACGGACGTTCCCCGGTGCGTCGCTTTGTGGCGCATATTGTATTTGATTCCCGCCAGAAAATCAGTAAGCTTCATGCGTCACCCCATTAATTCCCGGCCTTTCGCGAAAGACCGGGAATTGGAAAGGGCTTATGGAAGCAAAAAATCCGGATTCGAAACGCAAAGCCCTTCATCTCATTCTCCTTTTCGGCCTCGTCAGCCTCTTCGGGGACATTATTTATGAGGGTGCCCGGAGCGTCAACGGGCCTTACCTCAAAGTCCTGGGGGCCAACGCCCTGACGGTCGGTCTCATCGCGGGGCTCGGCGAATTCATGGGCTACGGAATCCGCCTCCTCTCCGGATATTTTTCGGATAAAACGAAATCCTACTGGTTTTTCACGATCGCCGGTTACTCGCTGCTGATCAGCGTCCCGCTCCTCGCACTCACCGGTTTCTGGAAAATGGCGGCACTTCTCATGGTGATGGAACGCATTGGCAAGGCTATCCGGAGTCCGGCAAAAGACACGATCCTCTCACAAGCCACAAAACAGGTCGGCACGGGATTCGGGTTCGGTCTCAACGAAGCCATGGACCAGATTGGGGCGATCGTGGGGCCGCTTCTTTTCACCGTCGCGTTCCTGGGCACGGCCCAGGCTGAAAAAGGCCTCCGGGATTATCAGGCGGGCTATCACCTGCTGTGGCTGCCCTTCTTTTTCCTTATGGCCTGCGTCCTGTTCGCGTACTGGAAGACCCCGGATCCGGAAGCCCTTGAAACCTCGGTCACCCGGAACGAATCCGAAAAACTCCCGAAGATTTTCTGGCTTTACACGGCGTTCAGTTTCTTCGCGACCGCGGGCTTTGTGAGCTTTGTCCTGATGGCCTATCACTTTAAATCGAAGCATGTCCTCTCCGACGCGCAGATTCCGCTTTTCTACGCGGTTGCGATGGCCGTTGACGGCGGCGCGGCGCTTGTGATCGGGAAGCTTTATGACCGGATGAAAGAAAAGCAGAAACATGAATGGGCTGGCATCGGCACGCTTCTCATGATCCCCACGCTGTCGCTTGTGATCCCTTTCCTCTGTTTTACCACCACGCCCTGGATCGCGATCGTGAGCATCGTTCTTTGGGGCATCGTGATGGCGGGGCATGAAACCATCATGAAGTCTACGATCGCGGACATCACGCCCCTTAAAAAACGCGGCACGGGCTACGGCATCCTGAATGTGGCCTATGGTCTCGCCATGCTCGTCGGCGGAGTCGTAATGGGTTACCTCTACGACCGCTCCCTCCCAACGCTCATGATCGGCGTCGCGGCCCTCGAACTTCTCTCGCTCCCGTTCTTCTTCGCGATGAAACGGGAAGTCGCGAAAACAGCCATCTGGTAGGGCAGGTTTAAACCTGCCCTACAACTAAAAACCCCTCACCGAACCTCTCCGACCTTCGGACTTGAGTCTCTTATCGCTGGTCCCAGCCCCCGATTCTCCGAATCCATGCTACATTTCTCTGAGAGAATGCCGATGAGTAAGGGCGAAAATCACTGCCTTGCTCATATAGGAGAATGATCATGAAAAACACGCGAAAAGGCTTCACCCTTGTTGAAGTATTGATCGTGGTTGTTATCATCGCTATCCTGGCGTCACTCATTGTCCCCCGAATGCTGATGCAGACGGAAAAAGCCAAAGCCGCGGAAGCCGCCCAAATAGTAGGGGTTATGAAACGAGCCGCCGAAAGAAGATTCGATCAAAATAGCGGTAATGCTTATTTCTATACGACTTTCGATGGGAAAATCATTGGTCCGGGCGGAATCATCCTTAGCGAAAATCCTCTAGACCTCATCGGGATCGAAAAATCAAAAGATTGGAGCTACACGTACGATGCTACTTCCGATTATTGGATGGTCCAGGCACAAAGAGCCTCCGATGGGGCTGGCCTATATTACGTGTATGATCCTAATTTTGTTTACTTCGGAGGACCCCAAACTGAAGTGTGGGGCTGCAGCGGCCCTTTTAAAGATCGCAAAGATTCCAACGGCGTTGTCATCGGTTGCACGATTTAAAAACAGACTGGAATTTGCAAGCTAAAAACGCTGCCATCAGTCCCTCCACCCTTCGGACGCGAGTCTCTGGGCTGTGGTCTCTTGTCACCAGTCTCACTCCGGCCTTGCCTTAGTGCTATAATCTCCCCATGAGAAAAGTGATACTGGGTATACTCATCAGCCTGATAGCATTCGGAACTGCGGAGGGTTATTCCATGGAAAAAGATGCCAAGAAGCCGGCCGTTTCAAAAGGGGCTCAATGCGCCCTTCCCACAAGCGACGCTGAACTCCGGAAGCTCCTCACGCCCGAACAGTATCGCGTCATGCGTGAAAATGGCACGGAAGCGCCTTTCGTCAATGACCTCTGGAACAATCACAAGCCCGGAATCTATGTCGACAGGATCACCGGCGAGCCTCTTTTCAGCTCTGTCGATAAATTTGATTCCGGCACCGGTTGGCCGAGCTTCATCCGCCCCATTGAAAAAGATGCCGTCACCGAAAAGGAAGACACCACTCACGGCATGGTCCGCGTCGAGGCTCGGTCGAAAAAAGGAAACTCCCATCTCGGTCACGTCTTCCCCGATGGCCCAAAGCCGACGGGGCTCCGTTATTGCATTAATTCTGCGTCGCTGCGCTTCGTGCCTGTCGCAAACCTTGAAAAAGAAGGCTACCGAATGTATCTGACGCTCTTCGGAAAAGATCCCGAGAAAAAGAATGCGGCGGTGACCTCAAAAACAGAAACCGCCACCTTCGCCGCGGGGTGCTTCTGGGGCTCGGAGTACGCTTTCCGAAAGATCCCGGGCGTCCTCAAAACCACCGTGGGATATACCGGTGGCCACACGAAGGACCCGACCTATGAACAGGTCTGCTCCCACACGACCGGCCACGCCGAAGCCGTTCAAGTCGAATTCGATCCCGCGAAAGTATCCTACGAAAAGCTCCTGGAAACTTTTTGGGCGATGCATGATCCGACCACCGTGAACCGCCAGGGGCCGGATATCGGGGATCAATATCGCTCCGCGGTCTTTTTTAACTCTCCGGAACAGGAAAAGGCGGCGTTGGCGCTTAAGAGCAAACTGGAAAAGTCCGAAAAGTTCAAACGGCCGGTCGTCACCGAGATTACCGCCGCACCGCGATTTTATCCCGCCGAGGAGTATCACCAGCAGTATTTCGAAAAAACCGGACAGCGGCCGCAGTGCCATCTCCCCAAAAGCTGACCATAGACCATCGACTAAAGACCAAAGCAAAAATATCCGGCAATATTCTTGTGGCTAGTCGCTAGTCGTTAGTCATCGCTCTTCGGCGCCGCTTCTTGATAAAAATTCGGGCGGTTCGTAGAGGAATAACGTATAATCCCTTCACTTCCACCATGCAGCATTCATTCTAAAATTAAGGAGAGATCATGGCACTTCAAGGCTGGTTTCAATTCAAAAAAATGCGCGTGATCTTGGCTTGGAGCGCGATCCCGCTCCTTCTTCTTTGTTCCCACATGACGGACCGGAGTTTCCAGTGGGGCGCCGTCCTCATGGTGATCGGCGAAATGATCCGCTTTTGGGCGCTCGGCTTCATGGAGAAAAAAGGGCAGAAACTTGCCATGAGCGGGCCCTACGCCTTCGTGCGCAATCCTCTCTATGTCGGGAATTTCTTTCTGGGCCTGGGCGTCACCGTCATCGTCTGGAACTGGATCATCCTGGTTGTGTTTCTTGTCGGCTTTCTCGGGATCTACGCCGGGACGATCCGCGGCGAAGAAAAACATCTTCTGGAAAAGTTCGGCAAGACCTTCGAAGATTACTGCAAGAATGTCCCCTCACTTTTCCCAAGGTTCTCGCCCTATGACGCGCCGACGCGAGACGCCTTTCTGTGGAGCCGCATCACCAAGCATCACGAGTACATCACGGTCATGGGCGTCGCCCTGATCCTTCTCCTGATCCAGCTTTACGAAAAACTTTTCCGGCTCAAAGAACCGGCCGCTGACCACAAGATGCTGATCGCGTCAGCCGTGATCGTGGTGCTCGCCCTTGCGCTCGAACGTTTATTGGTCAGTAAACTCCACATCACATTTTTTGAACGGCTCCGGGAAAAACACACGCCTTCTCAAAAATCTTAAGCCTTCCCAAGGCCCGGTCTTTTTTTAAAGGCCGGGCCTTTCATTCTCGCCACGAAAAAATTCGCTTAGCCCTCAGTAAAAAGTTGACCCGAGCGCGGCTGAGTCCCTATAATCCCTCAGATCATTTTTCTCTCGGGAGGTTTGACCCATGATGGATTTTAAACAAAAGGTCCTTTGCATCGGTTTCGGCTCTGTCGGAAAATGCGCTCTGCCGATTCTCCTCGAGCACATCCGCATTCCCTACAAAAACATCACGGTCCTCGACTTGGCCGACAAGCGCAAGGAACTCGCGCCCTGGATCAAGAAAGGCGTTGTCTTCTCCCAGGAACGCATCAACCCCATCAATATCGCCCGAACCCTTTCAAAATATGTCTCGCCCGGCGGCATGATCATCGACCTGGCGTGGAACATTGATTCGATCGACATGCTTTCCTGGTGCCATGAAAATAAAGTGCTCTACGTGAACACTTCCGTCGAGGAATGGTACCCCTACGCCAACATCGATAAAAAAACCCCCCTGGAAAAATCGCT
>Ga0114951_10002049_pt1 | contig 23547 bp, 17 predicted proteins | sample AM7aDNAmetaG_FD_88677 | JGI IMG/M metagenome (GOLD analysis project Ga0114951, IMG submission 88677) | Freshwater microbial communities from Finland to study Microbial Dark Matter (Phase II) - AM7a DNA metaG | ecosystem: Environmental > Aquatic > Freshwater > Lake | place: Finland: Lake Alinen... | reverse complement strand
GAAAGCGCCGCCCTGGTTGCTCATAGCGATATCCTCCGGAGTTTTTTCTTCCTTTTCTGCCAAAATCACGGAAAGCACATGCAGGATAACTATATGGATAAAGGCAGGATGACAATAGTCACCAGAGAAGCCGGAATTTACAGGATAGAAAAATTTAATATATCCCCATAAAAATATAGTACAAAGATTTTAGACCTTACAGACTTTAAAAACCTTAAAAACCGTTTTTTCCCTTACTCCGACAACCTCATTATTATCCCATTCTTTCTCGACCTCTGGTATGCCCAATTTATGGCAATCATAATAAGGCCGATGTAAGCAAAGGACATAACAAATCCCTTTAAGAGCAAATGAGTAAGTACAGGCGTAAAGCCGTACCCGCTTCTAAAGTATTCCAGAAAATAGGTTAATGGTATCATTTCTGCCAGGAGTTGAAAGAAAGAAGGGAGCTGGCTTACCGGATAATATATTCCGCAGATGAGCATAACCAGTGTAGCAAAAGCCCAGGCGACAATCTCCACCCGCTGGCCGTAGAGTGTGATAAGAAAGCAGATAACCATACCCATTATTAATGCGTTGAGGAAAACCCCGAGCATGAATATCGTTGCAATCTTGTAGGAAGGAATTTCAAAACCAAAAGCGTAATAGGAAAAAACAGCCATGAACGCGAATATTATTATGCCCCGGATAATTCCTACGAGCCAGGAGCCGATTATAAAGTGAAAATGTTCTATCGGCGCAAGAAAAGTATGTTTGATACTCTTTGACCAGACATCATAGAGCAGGCCGTAGGCTACATCCAGAGTCGCAACCTGAATTGTACCGGCGGTTATTGCGCCCGTTAAGACAAAATTAAGCAGGTTCTGGTCCAGTTTAAGAAAGCCGCTCATAAGCCCCATCGAGACCAGGCTGACCACCGGCCAGAATAATAATTCAAAAAAAGTGAAGAGATTGCGCTTTGCGAAGATCCAGTTCCTGTATGTAAAGGCTAATATTTTTACCAGCATGCTCTATCTTTGCTCCCTCTTTATCTGGCCAGATCCATAAATACTTCTTCCAGGTCTTTTGCGTGGGTTTTCTTTTTTAATTCCGCTTTAGTTCCCAGCGCCTTTATCCTGCCGTCTTTAATGAAAGCTATCCGGCCGCAGAGTTCTTCGGCTTCTTTCATATAATGCGTGGTCAGGATTATTGTGGTTTTTGTTCTTTTATTTATTTCAAGAATTTTTACCCGGAGTTTCCTGGCAATATCCGGATCCAGGCCGATAGTCGGTTCATCGAGTAAAAGTATCTCCGGGTTATTTATCATGGATTTTGCGAGCGCCAGCCTTTGTTTTGTGCCTGTTGAGAGCCGGTCATATCTTGCCGCGCGGTATTTTTCAAGCTCAAAGGTCTTTATCAGTTCATTTACCTTGTCGTTACAAGCAGAAAGCCTGCAGCCATAGAGCATGGAATAGTATTTAAGGATTTCCTCAACAGTCAAACTCCAGGGAAAATTCGGATTACCCGAACACATATTTATCCTGGATTTTAAAGCGGAAAGTTCATGCATTGAAAGTTTTGTGGTTTCCCGGCCAAACATCTTTACGGTGCCGGTGTCCGGAAGAAGTTGTGTGGAAATGACATTTAAGAGGGTCGTCTTGCCGGCGCCATTAGGCCCTAGCAGGCCGAATATTTCGCCTTTTTTTACAAAGAGAGAGACCCCGCTTAGCGCCGTGTTTATCTTTTTTTTAAAGAAACCCGAAGCAAAGGATTTTCTAATATTATGTACTTCTATTACTTTCTTTTCCATAGCGTAAGATTCTACCATATAAAAGTCAAAATAGCATAATAGATAATGTATAACTAAGTATAAAGGATTCTATCTGTGTCCGCCTTCGGCGAGATCTCGCCAAAATTTTGGCGGACCATCTCTTTTCCCATCCGTGTCATCAGCCCGGAGCTTATTAATTATAAGGCTATAAAAACATTTAAATTTCGGGCATATTAGTGTAAAATACCAATATGTTAGAAAAAGAATTTCAAGAAATATTAGATGTAGGTATCTCCTTATCCAGCGAACATGATTTGGAAAAACTTTTAAATTTGATACTTTCAAAAGCCCAGCAGCTTTCAAAAGCCGACGGTGGTTCTATTTACTTAATCAATAAAGATAAGATGGTCTTTAAGACCAGCCGGAATAATACACTTTTAAGAAAACTTGGGCCGGAGAAAATAAAGGAGATAGTTAAGACCTTTGAAATGCCGGTAACAAAGCAGAGTTTGGCGGGATATGCGGCGGTTACGGGCAAGCCTCTGGTTATTCCGGATGTAAGGCAAATACCGAAAGACGCTGATTTTCATTATGACCCCTCCTTCGACAATAAATACGGCTATAGCACCGTATCTATTCTTGTTGTCCCGCTGATGAATAAAGAAAATAAAGTTATCGGGGTCTTGCAGTTAATAAACTCCCTTAAAGACGACAAACCGGTTGCGTTTGATCCTGCGGTTAATAAAATAATATTTTCTTTTTCTTCCCAGGCTGCGGTAGCAATAGAGAATACGCAGCTTACTGACCAGCTCAAAGAAGCGCATTATGAAACTATCTTTCGCTTATCGGGTGCAGCTGAATACCGGGACAAAGAAACCGCCAATCATATTATGCGGGTGAGCCACTTTGCGCGTTTACTGGCAGAAAAACTGGGGCACGACAGAGAATTTTGCGAGATGATCTTCTGGTCTTCACCGATGCATGATATCGGTAAACTTGGTATTCCTGACTCTATCCTGCAGAAACCCGGACCGCTTACTCCGGAAGAAAGAAGCATTATGGAACGCCATACTATTATCGGGGCGCTGGTAATGAAAGATTCCGAGGTAAAGATAATTTCTCAATCCAGAATAGTCGCGCTTACGCATCATGAAAAATATGACGGGACCGGCTATCCGCAAAAATTAAAAGGGACGGAGATTCCGCTTGAAGGCCGTATCATTGCTTTAGCCGATGTTTTTGACGCTATTTCCAGTAAAAGAGTTTATAGAGAGCCTATGCCGGAAGAAAAAGTCCTTGCGATAATTCGGGAAGGCGCGGGCAAGCACTTCGACCCGGAGCTTGTTGAAATTTTCCTTTCCTGTCTGGCTGAAGTAAACGAAATAAAAGTTAAATATGCCGACTTGGAAGAGCAAGCTGATAAATTTAGAAAACTTGAAGGACTTGACCTGAAAGCCCTGCTGTAGCAGTCAAAAACCAGACGGGTTTTTCTCTTACTCCAAAAAAGGAAGACACTCCGGAAATACAAATGATTTTTATGAGTCTATTTACTTAAAACAGTATTTATTATATGTGAAACTGTGCCTTTGCGGCTTGTTAGGACTATTTCTAACTTGTAAACAGCCTTCTATATATACTACAATACTCATACTAAAGTATTACAAAGGAAAAAACCTTGAATTTCAATGAAGTTATAAGAAAACCCGTTGTTATAATTATTCTCTCGGTATTGGCGCTTTTTGCCGTATATGCCGGAATAAAGAGTGTTATTCCCACCGGGCAGGAAAAGGAATTTTGCCAAAAATTAAACCTTCTTGCGGAAAAACATCTTATTAAAAGTGTTTACAATGAAAAAGGCGAACAAATAGACTTATATTCTCCGGGCAGAAGTTTTTCCGGCCGGGCGGTCTTTTCGCTGGCCGAAGAAGAAAACCGGCCGGCGGAAATTTATTCCGCCAGATTGAAAATAAGTTCTTCCGGAAAAATAAAAAAAGTAAAAGGTATCAGGAATCTTTCGCGCACTCCGGACGCGGAAGAAGGTGTTTATGATGTAAAAAACGGCTGGGTCGCGTTTGCCACCTCTATGGGGGCGAGTTTCCAATCGATAACCACGGTCCGGACTTCGGGCGAGTATAGAAAATTATTTGTCTTCAAGCCGGCGGTAAAAAAGGTCCAGCTCTCTTTTGAAGAAAACGGTATTAAGGTCAAGGCCGCCTATAAACTAAAAGACGAAATTAAAAATCTAATTCTGAGTCCGATAAAGAATACCATAACTCCTGAAATGGCAGAGCTTAAATATTTTCCGGAAGTTAAAGGCGAGGAAAGCCTGATTGCGGCCTGCGTAAATTTTGGACGGAATATAATGGGCGCGGAATTTGTCGGCAACCTGGAAGCGGTTTTCTTTTCTGTTAAAGATTGGATCGACAATTTTACCTATTCCCTGGGCGGGATCTTCAGCAATATTCAAAATAAATTCAGAGAAGGGGAAGCAAACACAGCCTTAAAAAATATTGAACCTTTAATAAAGCAGGAGCAGTTAAAAGGCGAAGGTATCTGGACTACCGAAGGACTGCCAAAAGGCGAGAATTTGAATAAAGCTTTACTGGCGCGGACTATTATCCGTCCGGATCCGGAGAGGCCGTATGCCCTTGTTGATCTGTTATATATAGATACGGCCGAAACGGAAATATTTCCTGTGGGCGGAACCATTCATCCCATCTCTACTACCGGTATAAAAGGAAAAGGAATAATACCTTATGATGATGATACCCGGGAAAAAGTTCTCCTGGCTTTCTCGGGAGGTTTTCAAGCCGTACACGGCGCTTATGGAATGATGGCTGAGGGGGAGGTGCTTCTGCCGCCGGTTAAAGAAATTGAAACTGTTGCCATGTATGCCGACGGTTCCATAAAAATGGGTGTTTGGGGCGAAGACCTGACTGAAAATTTATCCCTGGTCTCATACAGGCAAAATCTTAAGCCGCTGATAAGAAAAGGTATCTTCAACGATAAAAATAAATACTGGGGACTTTCAGCCGATAAGAATAAAAGTATCTATGTCTGGCGGACCGGTTTTGGCCTGACGAAAGAAGGCAAAGCCGTATTTGCCATCGGTAATTCTGTTTCAGCCTACACTCTGGCGAAGGCAATGCTTTTAGCCGGGGTAGAAGAAGCTATGCATCTTGATATGAATGTGGTTAATGTTGCCTGTGAAATATATTTTCCGGAGAAAGACGAGACAAATGCTTACAAACGGGGAAAAAACGGGGAAATTCTTTTAAAAGCAGCGCATTTAAATGACCGGTTATACGGCACAGCCGGAAGATATTTAAAACCCCATACAAGAGATTTTTTTTACATTTCAAAAAAGAAAAAATAGCCGGCCGGGAATGTTGATATGCGCATGCCCAAGGGGAAACGATGAACATACCTGAGATAGTATTTGAAGATGTAAACCTTCTGGTTTTTAATAAACCGTCCGGACTGCTTTCCATCCGTGATTCAAAACATCCCAAAGAAAAGACCGCTATTGACGCAGCGGTGGAGCATCTTGGGGGCGCGCGAGTTTTTCCCGTGCACAGGATAGATAAAGAGACCAGCGGTGTCTTAATAATGGCAAAAAACCGGGAAACGCAAACTGCCATGGGAGAACTCCTGGCGACCCAGAAGATGAGAAAACTCTATTTAGCTCTGGTAAAAGGGGAAGTTAAAGGCCCGGGCCAGGTAACCCTGCCCATTCTTAAGGGTTCTTCAGGAAAGGTGAAGATATCTAAAGACGGTAAAAAATCCCTTACACTTTATAGGATCAGAAAGAAATTTAAGGGCTATACTCTGCTTGAGGTAGAACCGAAAACCGGCCGGACCCATCAGATAAGAATTCACATGGCCTCTATCGGAAAACCTCTGGCGTATGACCGTGTTTACGGCGACAGGAAACCTCTGGTTTTGGAAAGGCCCGGCAAAGAACCTTTTTCGACAAAGCGCCTGACACTTCATGCCTCGGATGCTATGTTTATGTACTGGAAGACACACCGCTCTCTGCACCTTCGAGCAAAATTACCGGAAGATTATAAAGAAATAATAGGCGTGCTGGAAGAGAACTACGCAGAGGCGCCTGAAAAACCAAATCAATAGAATATGTCGGTGTCCATCTGCGGTGAGATCTCGCCAAAGGCTCTACAATCCGCGTAATTCTTTTAGAGGAGTTGTTAATGACCAACAGGGAAAAAGAGATTCTGCTCAGACTTGCCGAAAAAAAAGTCGAACTCTGCGGCAAAAAAGAAAATTTAGAAAAGAAAAAACTTTTAAAAAGCATCAATGAGCTCAAACCTCTAAGGCCGGCCATCCTGGTTTTTCCCGAGGGCTCCTGGAAAGAATTAATTCCTGACTTTTCATTGGAGTGTGAAGATAAACAACTGCGCGAGTGGGAATACACCTTAAAAGCTGAAATTTATACCATGGAAGTCATCAAAGATGACAAAGCCTTTGAACCGTATCTTAATATTCCCTGGGATGTTAAAAAGGGAAATTTTGGTTTTGATGTTGAATATACACACGGGGATAACGGCGGTAGTTATGTCTGGGATGCGCCTCTTAAGGATTTGGAAAAGGATTTTGCTAAATTAAAATTTCGCGAACTTTCGGTAGAGCGAAATAGTACTTTCAAAAAAATAGAAACGGCGAAATCAATATTTGGGAATTTACTCCCCACGCGTATCCGCGGTCAGTACTGGTGGACGCTCGGAATGACCTGGGAAGTAATCAGGCTTATCGGTCTTGAGAACCTGATGCTCTATATGTACGACCAGCCGGAGAATTTGAACAGGTTAATGAAGTTTTTGATGGAGGAACATATAAATTATGTGGACTGGTTTGAAAAACAAGGCTTACTTACCCCGGTAAACGAAGACGATTATGTGGGTTCCGGCGGGGTGGCCTATACCGATGAACTTCCTCAAAAAGACTGGCATGAGGGCGACCGGGTGCGGCTTAAAGATATCTGGACTTTGAGTGAGTCCCAGGAGACCGTGGGTGTCGGCCCGGAAATGTTCAACGAATTCATTCTAAAATACCAGTCGCCTGTCACAAATAAGTTCGGGCTGGTTTGCTACGGCTGCTGCGAAGGACTTCATTTAAGGATAGATTCTATTATGAAAGCGATGCCTAACTTAAGGCGGGTTTCTGTTTCACCCTGGGCCGATCAGGAGATAATGGCCGCTAAACTCGGGAAAAAATATATCTTCTCAAGAAAACCCAATCCGGCCGCCATCGCCGTGCAGTTCAAAGAAGAAGCAGTAAGAGAAGATTTGAGAACCACGCTTAAGATTGCCGGAAAACTGCCCCTGGAAATAATAATGAAAGATCTGCACACCATTCAAAGCGATCCTACGCGCATTACCCGCTGGGTTAAGATTGCCCGGGAAGAAATTGACAAACTGCAAAGATAGCCCTTTCGTAAAAACTGCGATTACACAGCTCTGTCACTTTACGAAAGTATAGGCCCCGATATCCATTGCTTTGCCGGAACTCCGCTCCCGTCCGTCGTGATCTTTTTGAAAATCAAAGTCGGGGAAGGCCGCTTTCGGGTAGAGCAAGCTTACATCAACACCGGCTGCTATGGCCGGACTTTCCGGTCTAAGGCGGTAGTCGTCTTTTTCCGGATCGACAAAAACTTTCAATAAATTTGGTTCAATCAGATTTCCTTTAGGGAGCTTAGCTTTTCCGCTGCGGGTGAAGAGGTTGTGCTCTACCTCATGGCCGGCCCCTGCTCCACCTAATTCTATTCCGTCAACTATATTGTTTTTGATGATAAACTTCGAATCTTTTGCGGTGTTATTGCTAAAGATAGAAAGATCTTTAGCCCAATCCGGACCTGTACTTGAGCCGATCAAAACATTGTTTAAAATAAAAACATTTTTTAAGGCTTTTCCGCTCCAGAGGCCGATGGTGCTCCCGCCGCCGCCATGAAAGACATTGTTTCTTACCGTAAAATTTTCGCCGTCCTGAAGAGTCAGCGCCGTGCGGTCAAAAGAGGTATTTCCTTCTATCAAAATATCCGAACAATCCGCGTATATAGCCATACCTTGTGCGTGCACGGCAAGGTGTCTCCGGATTGTATTATTTAGTATCTTTGTGCGGTGAGTTCTGAAAAGAATTATACCCGTCCCGCCGTTTTTATCGAGAAAATTATCCCGGATAACCGAATCATTACATTCGTCAAGAATTATTACACGAAAGAAAGGATTTTCCCACAACCGGTTTTTTTCGAGCAGGCTGTTTGTGCACTTTATCAAACCGATAGAGCCCTGCCGGGGAAGGGAACGGACCATAGTTATTTCATTGTTCCGGATAATTACATTTGTGGCCGGGCCTACGCTTTTGATAGCGGTCCCGCCCTGTTCTCCGATGCCGGCGCATTGTTTCTGTATTCTTAATCCTTGAACGGTTACATAACTCTTTCCGTTAAGATCTATACCGAGTTTTCGTCTGGAAATTGTAAATACTTTCTTGCCTGCCGCACCTTCCGTCAGGGGCCAAACATAAATTATTCCCCTGGCTTCATCAACCGAGTATTCTCCCGGCCTGTCTATGAGCCGTACATGATTGAGCAGGGCATATTTAGTTTCAGACGGGTAGAGGCCTGTAATCTTATCTCCCTTGCTAAAACTCATCTTTTGGGATGCGGTGTCGTAGCCGGTGATATTGCATACGGAGAGCCAATTGGGTTTGCCGAAATAGAGGAGCTGGCTGCCGATAAGTTCCTTGCCGCCAAAATCCGCAAAACGCTTATCAATTATTGAATTCAGCGTACAGGCCGGAGTCGGTACCTTATAATAACTCTCAAGATCATCCGCCCAGAACGGGTCTTTTGGATTGGGCTGCTGTGCCAGAAAAAGTAACCGGTCTCCTTCACAGAGGTTCCAGCTCATGGTTTTTGTGCCCTTTGGTAAGACCAGTCGCAGTATTTTCCCCCAATTAGGGTTACCACCCGCCTCTCCCGAAGAAGCGCATTTTGCGCCGCCGGCAAGAATTTCAGAGCCGTCTATGATGGCGCGTCCTGTGCCAAAATTACCGGCAGAGTTTCCGTCCAGTGTTAAAGGGTTTCCAGCCTCCCCCCCGGATTTAAGCGTAATAGTGCCTCTGTAGTATACGCCGCCCTTAAAAAATATTGTGTCTCCGGGAGCAGGCTTAAGCGAGGAAGCCTTTCCTGTTGCGGTCTCGTCTCCGGGACAATGCTTAAAAGGTTTCTCCGGGTTTGTGCCGGAGTTTTCATCTCTCCCCCCGTCAAAATCTACATAGTAACTTGCGGCGCTCAGGTTTTGAGCCAAACCCAGAAACAAAATAATAAATAAAATAATTTTGCAAATATGACCTGAAAGCGCAATTTTTTCTGTTTTATTAAGCATAACCGGAATTACGGCCGGGCTTATTAACATAATGTATCTCCTTTCTAAATTTTATTTTTCAGGCCCTGTTAATTTTTATTCTACCCTGTTATAACAAAAGAAACTATAGTATTTCTATCATTAATTGTATCCGGCCCGGCAACTCAACTTATAAAGTGCAAAATAATTATCACAATAAGAGTGACAAATTTTATAATAAATGCTATTATTCATCAAATTCACTTAAGGGGTGAAAAACCATGCCAAGAACAGCCAGGTTAATTGACGTTAAAATTCCTCACCATATATGTCAGAGGGGAAACTGCAGGCAAACAATATTCTGCGAGGATAAAGACAGGGAATATTATTTGAAGCTACTTTCCAATTTAGCGCTAAAATATGAAATGAAAATACTTGCATATTGTCTTATGGGGAATCATGTGCATTTGATTGTTATTCCGCAAAACACGAAATCGCTTTCAAGAGCGTTTAGGGGTGTAAATGGCGCTTATAGTTTCTACTTCAACAAAAAGTACGGTAAAAGCGGACATCTCTGGGGAGATCGGTATTTTTCTAAAGTATTAGACAGCCAAAAGCTTGCTATAGCCGTTAGATATGTCGAGAGAAATCCTGTAAGAGCCGGTTTGGTAACCAAAGCGGAGGAGTGGAGTTGGTCAAGTGCCCGCGCGCATTTAAAACAGGAAAGAAATATATTAATAACTGATGATTTCTTTAAGTATACAGAAATTTCCAGGAAACAATGGAAAGAGTATTTATCCGGATTTGAATACAACAGTGAATTAGCAGAAATAAGAACAATAACAGGAAAATAACCACCTGTCCCCGAGTGACAGTCCCTCAGGGACTGTCACTCGGGGACACTCGGGAATTGGACATTACGGGGGATATCTGGTAAAATGATTTGAGTGCATAGATAAAAATAAAGGAGAGCAATAATGAAAAAGTCAGTTCTTCTGTTGTTGGTTTTGTGTTTCTCTTTTCTTTCCTACGGGGAGGACAAAGGGGGCGGGAAACTTTTACTTAAGGAAGGCGCGCGCCTGGCCGTAGTCGGTGATTCTATTACGGAACAAAAGAAATACAGTGCTTATATCGAAATGTATCTTGCCGTCTGCTTTCCGCAGTTGAAGGTTAGAAATTTCCAGTTTGGCTGGAGCGGGGAACAAGCCACCGGTTTTGCGAAAAGGATGGACAACGATATGCTGGATTTTAAGCCGGGTGTGGTCACTCTTTGCTACGGTATGAACGACGCAGGTTACAAGGCCTATAGTGAAAATACGGGAAACAAATATGAAGCAACGATGGATAAGATCGTAAAAAAACTGAAAGATGCAGGCGTGCTGGTAATAGCCGGATCACCGGGCGCGGTCGATACAAAATGCTGGAAGGGAAAGGCCGGACCGGAAGTCTATAACGAAACCCTTAAGAAGTTCGGCGAAATAGGAAAAAAGATCGCCACGAATAATCAGATCCCGTTCGCCGATGTTCATGGGCCGATGATGGAAGCTATGGAGAAAGCAAAAAAAGAATTAGGCGAAGATTATGATGTCTGCGGAAAGGACGGTGTGCATCCTTCAGCCAACGGGCATTTAATAATGGCGCAGGCTTTTTTGAAGGCCATGGGTTTTGACGGGGATCTGGGAACGATAACCATAGATATGAAAGGGCCGGCAACGGCAACGGGCGGCCACAAGGTGCTTTCGTCTTCTGCAGGTAAAGTGGAAATAGAAAGCAGCAGGTATCCATTTTGTTTTTACGGGGACGGCAAATCTTCTTCCTCGGATAGAAGCATCCTGCCGTATATTTCTTTTAACCGGGACCTTAACCGTTTGACTTTGGTGGTAAAAAATCTGGAAGGCTCCGATGCCAAAGTGGAATGGGGCAATGTTTCGAAAACTTTCAAACGCGAACAGCTTGAGAAGGGCATTAACCTGGCCGATGAATTTTTGGATAATCCCTTTTCCGAGCCTTTCAAGAATATAATGGCCGAGATTGTAAAGAAAGAGGTTTACGAAACAGAGATAATAAAAGGATATATAACCAGCATCCCGCGAAAGTTAGTTGCGGCGGAGACAGAGCAGGCCAAAGAGGAGATAATAGCAAAGCGTACGGGTATGTGGGCCGAATGGGAAAAAAAGCAGAATAACCTTCCGGCGCTTGTGGTCCCGGTAAAGCATACTCTTAATATTATAAATTAAGCAAAGCGGATGTAAAAAAAGGCAGGCCTCGAATTAGAATCGGTGCCTGCCTTTTAAAAAATTAGCAGGTTGCTGAAAAACTCTTTTAAGACTTTTTCAGTTGTAATTCTGATAATTTTACCAGCCATTTGGGATTAAATGGCGAGGTAACAGGCTGCTTTATGTCCATTATTTTAGTTTTTCAGCAGCCTGTTAGAATTTAAACAGAAGAGTGATTATTTCTTTTGGCAAGGCGGTTATGGTTACCTTCCCCGCGGAAATATTTAACTTCTTTAATACGGCGCCGTCCAGCCGGGTCAAGAAAGCTTCTTTTGTTTTAAATCCCAAAGTTATGCAAGCAGTTAATTTTTTTTGGGATATGTTGTAGCCCCGGAGTTCGATGCCGGTACCGGCCTTGTTATTTCTAATAGAAGTAATCACAACCTCGGCTCTGTCGATATTAAAGAGGGGCTCTTCCTGCTTTTTATGAGAAGCCATCTCGCTGTCTTTCATATCAAAGAATATGCAGGTCGCCTGTAGTTTTCCGGCTTCTATATATGACCCTGCTTCCAGCCAGCTGCCTTTATGCAAAACCACCGCATATTCAAAACGCCAGATTCCCGGGCACTGCGCATCCGGGGTTGCCAGATGCGGCCCTGCGTGCCCTTTTCTGGTCACCATATCTTTGTTTGATAAAAAGCCGCAGCATCTTAAAAGCGTCAGGCAAAGTTCCACTGCCCCACTTCCGGGCCGGGCTTCGTATTCAGGCAGGCCTTTTGAGATCAAAGTGAACCCACTTTTTTTGTCCGCGATAGAAACAAAATCATCCATATGCTGGGTGGGAACCGCGGGCTGCTCGTCTTTTTCTGTTCCTTTAACCGGATCGACAGGCCTCTTAAGCACATCAAAATGCTGACTGGCTTCTACTATCTTTGTTTTTACGGGTGTTTTAAATACCGCTCTAATTCTATGATCTTTGGCGTTATTTTCGATTTCGGTAGAAAAATCAATTCTTTTTTCATTAGAGGTGAGTTTTACCGTCGTCTTTATTTTAAGAATTACTGTTTCCCTGCTTCTGGCTTTTCTATCCCTTTGTAATTCTGCAGGAATCTTCAGTTCTATTTTTGCGGTCAAGCCTGCCGACCAGGGGGTAAGCTCAGGTTTTTCAAGCTTTGCTTTTTGCCCGATAGAATTATAGGTTTTAGAGGCTTTTGCGGGAAGAGGGGAATAATCATATTCGTCCCCTGCGTCCTCGGTGTCTTCAAAGTAGTTGATGCGCTTGTAGAGGAACCCCGTCTCTTTATCTTTAATTGTAAGGCTCCCATCCGGGTTCATACTAACCCGGTAATATCTGTTTTCTATGGTTCTTCCCTGAGCGCTTATATCCATAAAGTTTGCGGTGTTGGCTCCTTCCTTTACCGCATAAAGCTCAAGGTTTCCCGGCTTGATCGTCCGGTCCAAAAAGGTTACTTCAAATTGGCTGCCCAGCGGCTGGTCCTGAAAAAGATGATTTACTTTATACTTTAGAGGTTTTATAACAGAGGGAATATTTCTGCCGTCTAATGTTTCCACATGCATTTCTTTGGTGTCGGGAGTTGTGACAGGAAGAGAAATGACCCCTTTGATTTCTTTGCCCGGCTTATAAAAGGAGCCGTTAAACACGGCAAAAGTCCGGACGGCGTTTTTCGCGCGGGGAAGCTTTTCGGCTTCGTGCCGTAAACCATCCAGCAGGAGAAACTGTCCGATATCTTCCGCAGCTTTATAATTAAATTTATTGTCTTCATGGGTTGCATCCACCGAGCAGCCGCAGATATCGTCATGCGGGTGGCATTTTAAGAGATGTTTCCATGCGGTGGTAAGCAGGGCCTCGTCGTACTTATACCCCGTAACCGAGAGTCTTGCCAGATAAGGCTCAACTGTTTTTTCCAGGAAATTTTGAACTTCAAAATTTCTCTGATGCAGCCACATCCTTGCAGAAAAAGTGCCGGAGAGAATATGCCACTTGTAACCGGTATGCATCTCTCCTTTGTAGGAATATAGTTTGATATTTTCTTTTATAATTCTTTTTACATAGTCTTCGTAGTCGGCGTTTATTAGTTTTATGTCACTGCAGTTTTTGTTTACATGTTTAATCATGAGTGGCACGGCTTCCTGCGCGGCAAAATGGTCTATTCCGTTATTTAAAAGTATCGTCTTGTGCCGGGCGCCCGTTTTTTTCCATTCGATTATGTTTTTTTCAACCTGCTCGAGTGCTTTATTAAGGTCCACATCCAGCCCGTTAAATTTATCTCCGCCCCAGGCCATAAGATTAAAATAACCCCGGAACTGTTCAATACCATAAACCCAGGTTTTTTTGTCGGCGGCATACCATTTGAAAATAGGGCCGGTTTTCTTAAGCCACCTGCCCCCGCCCCGCATAAAAATAACTGAATTTAAACCAAAGCCGTTTATTATTGCCGGCAGCTGGGAGATATGGCCGAAGGGATCGGGGATATATCCCGCCTTCATTACTCTGCCAAAACCATTTGCTATTTTGTGGCCTATTTCGAGATTTCGAATTAGGGCCTCGCCCGAGACCAGAAACTCATCAGGCAGAATATACCAGGGGCCGATACTTAACCTGCCGGCCTTGACCAGTTTTTTTATTTCTTCCTGCTTCTCCGGATGTATTTCCAGAAAATCTTCAAGGACCACCGTCTGGCCGTCAAAAGTAAAATTTTTATAATCCTTATGCTCTTTTAAGATCCGGAGCAGATCAGTAAATATCTTTACCAGCCTGACACGAAACCCCTGAAAAGGGTAATACCAAGCTCTATCCCAATGCGTTTCAGGAACAACAATTCCGGTATATTTTGTCTTTCTCTCCATAATTTATCTCCTCTTACTATATATAAGCCAATAAGGATGAAACTTTGTCCAATATTGTACCATATTTTATATTATTAGAGTTTGAGTTTTACAAATTATTCTATTTTTAGCAAAATTTGCAAAAGCAAAGTGTTTCATTATGAAGCTCAACAATGACACAACAGTTTCATTTTGAAACATTTTTTGTGTTGATAAAGGTGTTAATAAGTTATCTGAAAATACCAAAACATCATAAATATCAATGTAAATCAATGATTTTGTGTTTGTTATTAAGTATTGGCACGGTTATTGCTATACTATAAGACACAGAGGCTAATAAAAGCCATAAAAAATGCCTAAAGGCATAATTCTATAGGAGGTGTAAGGAAATATGAATATAAAGCCGTTGGAGGACAGGATTTTGGTAAAACCCCTGGAAGCAGGGGAAACAAAGAAAGGCGGGATAATCATCCCGGATTCAGCGAAAGAAAAACCTGAAGAAGGTAAGGTAATTGCGGTTGGTACCGGAAAAATACTCGAAAACGGAACTAAAAAACCGCTTTCAGTAAAAAAAGGTGACATCGTGATGTTCGCAAAATACGCGGGCAATGAAATCACCATTGACGGGGACAAGCACCTCATTATGAGAGAAGAGGATGTTCTCGCAATAATTGAAAAATAACGGTGAAACAAATTCGAAATTCTAAACTTGAAATTCGAAAAAGAAAAAGCTAAACCAGAAATTCAAAAAAATAAGAAGAAAAACTAGAAAATTGGGAGGAAGTTTAAAATGGCTAAGCAGTTAAGGTTTTCAGAAGAAGCAAGAAAGTCCTTACTCAAGGGAGTCGAAGCGGTTGCCAATGCGGTAAAGGTAACCATGGGGCCCAGAGGAAGAAATGTAGTGATCGATAAAAAATTCGGCGCACCGACGGTAACCAACGACGGCGTGACGGTGGCAAAAGAAGTTGAACTGCCTGAACCTTTTGAGAATATGGGCGCCCAGTTACTTAAAGAAGTTGCCAGTAAAACTTCGGACAATGCGGGCGACGGCACTACCACAGCGACCGTTCTTGCGTATGCGATATTCCGCGAGGGTTTAAAGAATGTAACAGCCGGCGCGAACCCTATAGCAATTAAAAGAGGGCTCGATAAAGGCGTGGATGCCGTGGTTGCGGAATTAAAAAAATTCAGCAAACCCGTAAAAGATAAAAAAGAAATTGCGCAGGTTGGCGCGGTCTCGGCGCACAATGACCAGAAAGTCGGCGATCTTATTGCCGATGCTATGGACAAAGTCGGTAAAGACGGCGTCATCACCATCGAAGAAGCTAAAGGTATGGAGACCACAGTGGACCTGGTAGAAGGTATGCAGTTTGACCAGGGCTATCTTTCTCCTTACTTTGTAACCAATGCCGACAGGATGGAAGCAGAACTCGAAGATCCTTATATTTTAATCCATGAGAAGAAAATTTCAGCGATGAAAGACCTGCTCCCGATACTGGAAAAAGTCGTGCAGAAAGGCAAACCCTTACTCATCATCTCCGAAGAAGTCGAAGGCGAAGCGCTTGCGACCCTCGTGGTGAATAAAATAAGGGGCACTATAGCCGTTTGCGCGGTTAAAGCTCCGGGCTTTGGCGACAGAAGAAAAGCCATGATGGAAGATATTGCCATCCTGACCGGCGGCAAACTTATAGCCGAAGAGCTGGGTGTAAAACTGGAAAGTCTTGACCTGGCCGATTTAGGGCGCGCCAAGAAAGTTTCCATAGACAAAGATAACACAACCATAATCGAAGGCGCGGGCAACAAGAAAGAAATACAGGGCCGCATCAGCCAGCTTAGAAATCAGATTGGCGAAACCAAGAGCGATTATGATAAAGAAAAACTTCAGGAAAGACTGGCCAAGATAGCGGGCGGGGTCGCCGTAATTAATGTAGGCGCGGCAACAGAACCCGAGATGAAGGCAAAGAAATCAATTTTTGAAGACGCGCTTCACGCTACCAGGGCCGCGGTTGAAGAAGGTATCGTTCCGGGCGGCGGCGTTGCTATGCTGCGCGCCATGAAAGCGCTTGATACCGTGAAACTTGCCGAAGACGAACAGATCGGCGTCAATATTTTGAGAAGGGCACTTGAAGAACCCGTAAGGCAGATAGTCTATAATGCCGGGGAAGAACCTTCGGTGGTTGTAGAAAGAATCAAAAAAGAAAAGAGTCTGGATTTTGGTTTCAATGCTTTAACCGGCGAGTACGAAGATCTTACCAAAGCCGGGATTATTGATCCGACTAAGGTAACAAGGACCGCGCTGCAGAATGCTGCAAGCGTAGCTGGTTTGCTTCTTACCACAGAAACCCTCATTACCGATATTCCGGAAGAGAAGAAAGATGCTCCGATGCCGGGCGGCGGTGGCATGGGCGGCGGAATGGGTGGTATGGGCGGAATGTACTAAAAAAAGGCTAAGGGCCGGAGCTCTATTTTGTGAAAACAAAAAGAGCTCCGAACCCTGCTTAAGGATTGGTGATAAAAATGGCTAAAATAATAGGAATAGATTTAGGAACGAGTAACTCAGCAGCGGCTACGATGGTGGGCGGAAAGCCTACTATTATACCTTCTGCCGAGGGTACTTCGATTGGCGGAAAGGCGTTTCCCTCTTATGTTGCCTTCACAAAGGACGGACAGAAACTGGTAGGGGAACCCGCAAGACGGCAGGCCGTCTCCAATCCGGAAGGAACTGTAATGGCCATCAAAAGAAAGATGGGCACTGATTACAAAGTGAAAATCTATGGGAAGGAATACACCCCACAACAGCTCTCGGCTTATATTCTTCAAAAAATAAAATCCGATGCGGAAGCTTTTCTCGGCGAGAAAGTCGAAAAAGCAGTCATCACCGTGCCGGCGTATTTTAACGATAACCAGCGGCAGGCAACCAAGGACGCGGGCACTATCGCGGGCCTGGAAGTGGTCCGTATAATAAATGAGCCGACAGCGGCCTGCCTGGCGTACGGTCTGGACAAGATGGGCAAGGAACAAAAAATCCTGGTCTTTGATCTTGGCGGCGGCACGCTCGATGTGACCATTATGCACATGGCCGAAGGCGTCTTTGAAGTTATTTCCACCAGCGGCGACACCCAGCTTGGCGGGACCGATATGGATAATTCCATTATAGATTACATAGCCGGTGAATTCCAGAGAGCTGAAGGCATAGATCTGAAAAAAGATAAGATGGCAATACAGCGTCTCCGTGAAGCAGGCGAGAAGGCAAAAATTGAACTTTCCACAACGCTGGAGACGGATATAAATCTCCCGTTTATTTCCGCGGACTCTTCCGGACCGAAACATCTGGTTATGAAGATAACCAGAACCAAATTGGAAGATTTAATCCGGCCGACGATTGACCGCTGTAGAAAACCGGTCGAACAGGCGCTCTCTGACGGTAAAATGACCGCCAAGGATATCAATAAAGTTATTATGGTCGGCGGGCCTACAAGGATGCCGATAGTTTTGAAGTTTGTGGAAGAAGTAATAGGCAAGGTTGTGGAGCGGGGCGTTGATCCGATGGAATGCGTTGCCATGGGCGCCGGGGTGCAGGGCGCAGTTTTGACCGGAGACATTAAGGATGTGCTTCTCCTTGATGTGACTCCGCTTTCCCTTGGAATTGAAACGCTGGGAGGAGTATTTACAAAGCTCATAGAAAGAAACACCACTATTCCCACAAAAAAGAGCCAGGTTTTTTCTACGGCGGCCGATAATCAACCGAGCGTGGAGATAAATGTTTTGCAGGGCGAGCGCCCTCTGGCCGCGCACAATACTAATCTGGGCCGTTTTCAGCTTGTTGGTATCCCTCCGGCTCCGAGAGGCTTACCGCAAATAGAAGTGACCTTTGATATTGATGCGAACGGGATCATTCATGTCGGCGCGAAAGATTTGGGTACCGGCAAAGAACAATCCATGAAGATAACTGCGCAAAACAAACTTTCCAAAGAAGACATTGAAAAGATGGTAAAGCAGGCAGAACAGTTTGCGACGGATGATAAAAAGAAAGCCGAAGAGATTCAGGTAAGGAATGAAGCAGACGGGCTTATTTATCAGACGGAGAAAACACTCGCAGAGCATGCCGCAAAAGTGGACGATGCGATAAAGACCTCTATTACTGAAGCGATAGCCGACCTTAAAAAGAAGGTTGAAGCGAATGATACCGAAGGTATTAAGGCCGGAATAGAAAACTTAAAAAAAGTTTCCCAGAAGCTCGGGGAAGCCATATACCAGAAAGCCCAGCAGCAGAAAGGGCCAGAAGGTGCGCCGGGCTCCGGACCTGAAGGAAGCCCCGAACAGGGTGCTCCTAAAAAAGAAGGCGACAATGTAGTTGATGCCGACTTTAAGGTCGAGGATGACAAAAAATAACGTTAAGCGATAAAGATAAGCAATAAGAAAAGGCGCTCCAAAAAAAGGAGCGCCTTCTTATTCTCACAAACCTTACAAAACCGCCATTATAAAATAAAGAATTCCGTCGGGTTGGAATTTTCAATGTTTTCGTGCTGTTTTTGGGCGTCTTTGACCCGGGACAATAACTGAACTTTTTTCGAAAAACTGCTACTAAAACACTGGAGACAGGTTATAGAAAATAAGAAACATATTATTAGGTATTGACGAACCTTTGCAATATGATGTAAAATATGATGCATAATAACAGACAGTTTTATGTGGGTTTTAAAGGAGCTTATGAAAACACTACACAAAACATTAGTTGTTCTGACACTTGCCGGCAGTTTGATGTTTTCCTCTGATAATACTTCGGGTGGTTCTTTGCTCCAGGATCTTGGAGCTAAAGGTGCCGGTATTGCCGGAGCAGGGGTCTCGATGGCCGGAGATGTTACCTTCCTTAAATACAACCCGGCCGCACTCGCTTCCCTGAAAAACCCGCAGCTTTCGCTTTTTTATTTTAACGGCGGGGAGATTGGAAGTAACTTTGGAAGCCTTACCTATGGCCAGAAGTTTGGACCCGGGGTGATTGCTCTCGCCGTCTCTTATTTAAACGGCGGACAAATGGAATTGAATTTCTCAAGCGGAGTGACTCAGACGGTAATAAGCCAGCAGGATATTATCGGGGATTTGAGTTACGCACTTGAACTGTATAAAGATATAGAAATAGGTGTAAGCGTGAAAGCTCTCGCGAGTACGCTATTTGGTTCATTAAATGCGCAGACTCTTTGCGGGGATGCGGGCGTACAGGTAAAAAATATTCTGATTGAAAATTTAAATTTTGGCGCTGCTGTATTAAATGTCGCTTTAAATTCCGGTAACGGAATCAAGTATCTTAATACCAGCGAACTCCTTCCCACTAATGTCGCTGCAGGCGTTTCTTATTCCATGGCGGTTGACAATAAAATAGGTGTTCTTGCGGGGGTTGACGCAGTATCAAATCTTAATGATAACTCCCAGTATTTACTTTTTGGAACGGAAGTTACTTATGAAGACTATGCTTTAAGAGCGGGCTTACCTTTATTTTCTAAACTGGATACACTTTTTGCCGTGGGCCTGGGTTTTAAAATAAATGAGTTTACTTTTGATTACAGTATGACCTTCGGAAAAACGCTGGCGGCGACTCATAAGATAAGCGTAGGGATGTTGTTCGGGGAAATTAAACCTCCCGAGGTTAAACCGCTTCCGGTTCAGGATAAAGGACCCACGATACAGGATAAGGGACCGTCTGAATATAAGATCCCGGCGCCAAAAACCACCGTTCCGGCAAAAAAGCCCGGTGTGGTAAAAAAGGAAATCAAATGAAAAAAAATATAAATTTCCTATATGCTGTTTTGTGTTTCTTCACGGTTTTGGCGTTAACAACTGCTAGCGCCGCTGTTATCTACGATACGATGTGGGGTTTTTCGGGAGACGGAACCGTGCTTGGTGGTTTTAGCCTCCCTCAGGATGTAGATGTCGACAAAACCGGGAGAGTTTATGTAGCGGATACCGGAAACAACAAGATTCAAATTTTCGATTCAAATGGCACAGGTCTTACTAGTTTTGGAAGCACTGGAATCGGAATAAATCAGTTTATGTCGCCAAAAGGAATAGCGATAGACAGGTTTGATGATTGTTTTAATGTGTTTGTTATAGAAAATGTGAATAATCGGGGTCAAAAATTCGTTAATCAAGGTACCACGCTTGCCACTACTGTTTCTTTTGGTTCAGGCGGCCCTCTCAATGGGCAGTTTACTTATCCTTCCGGGATTGCTGCTTTTAGTGTAAAGACCACTTCTACCCCGGTAACAACCGGGACCTTATCAACCGTCTATACAATAGTTGCTGCGACAATTATTACCACTAAAGCTTATGTGGCAGATACCGGAAATAATAGGGTTCAAAGATTTGATACCGGCTCAACACTGACGACCACCACAAGAGTAACATCTGCCGGCACCACCCCCCTGACAGCAGTTACTGCAACCAGCACCACTCCTGCATTTGTAACTTTTGTTGGGACAACACTTTCGACAGAAGCAGGAAACGGTAATGGCAAGTTTTCCGCACCCGAGGGTGTAGCAGTTGACAGTCTGGGGTATATTTATGTCTCCGATACCGGAAATAACCGTATTCAGATGTTTGACCAGAATGGAATTTATGTTAATCAGTGGGGTGGCTTAGGCACTTCAAACGGCAAGTTCGACACACCAAGAGGTTTAGCAGTGAATGTCGCAGGCACCGCGATATATATAGCCGATTCCGCCAACCAGCGTATCCAAAAACTCAGCACTACGAGCGGTACTTTTTTAACCTCCTGGGGAACCAGCGGGACCGGGGCCGGGCAGTTTGCCAATCCCAGCGGTGTAGCCGTAGACAATGCGGGCAATATTTATGTGGCAGATAGGAATAATAATAGAATTCAGAAATTTCATGAAATTGCGGATATTCCGCCGGTACCGCCTGCGGTTGCGGGCCCTCAGATATTGAAAATTGTTGGCGGCACAAACGGATATGTTAACCCCGCTTTAGGGGATACTTGTTCAATCAAATTTCAGGCCGGTTTTGCGGGCGCGGTAAAGATCAGTATTTTTAATGCCGCAGGCGTTCTTGTAAGAACAATTACCGGATTAACTTCCGACGGAAGTACTTTGAGCACCTATATTTATGATTGTAAAGATGATACCGGGAGAGTTCTTGCAACGGGTATTTATACGGTGAAAATAGAAGGACCTACCTTAAATCTTGTTAAGAAACTTGGAATAGCAAGATAGAACTTAATTACTGATAACTAATTTCTGATTGCTGATTTTTATAGAGTAAAGATATATTCCCGAGTTTATTATTTTCTTTCCTGCATAGTAATTTCTTTTTTCCTTTCCGGTATTACTTTTATTCGTTTTGAAGGAGCCCGCCGGGGCGGTCGGATTCATTAAATACATTTCTGGAAAAATACCAGGTCAGAAATAGTATTAAAGCTGTTACCACAAAAGAAAACCGTATTCCGAATACGGCCGCCATACTACCCCCTATCATAGGCCCTAGGGCCGTTCCAAAGAGGGAAAAAGAATTAATTATCCCGAGCACCCCGCCTCTTCTGGTCTCCGGCGTATTTTTCACTATTATGGTATTAATTGCGGGAACTATGCCCGCGGCAAAAATCCCGACAATAACCCTGACCGGTATCAACTGCCAGACCGACATAACCAAAGCCTGCGGGAGATAAACAATGCTCATAATAAGAAGACTCTGGGAAAGAATTTTTCTATGCCCTTTTTTATCTCCTATTTTCCCCCAGATAGGCGTGAAAAGCATAGTTGCGAGGCCTGTAATAGCAAAGACTATACCGATAAGCGTGCCTACATTCGTAGACCTATAGAGAGCCTGGATGAACAAAGGGAGAATAGGTTGAACCAGCATCAGTGAAAATTGAATAACAAATTGAATGACTGTTATTGTCATCAGATGTTTTGAAGCAAGTACTAATTTAATATTGTCACTGATGGTAGTTTTTACGGTCTTTAGTTTTTTACTTTCGGTAAGAAAAAATATTGTAAGTAATCCCGCCAGGAAAGTCAGAAGGGAGATAATAAATAAAACGGTTCTATAGCCTAAATGGTCGGCGAGCACCCCGCCAATCAAGGGGCCCAGTACCCCGCCCATGATCATCGAAGTCTGGAGGATTCCGAGGCCCTGGCCGGTCTTTTCTTTGGGTATTTTTTCGGAAGCCAGAGCGATAAAAGCCTGAACGACCCCGCCAAAAAATCCGTGCATTATCCTGAGGAACAAAAGCTGGTAAATGTTTGTCACAGAAGACATTAGCGCGCAGACGACACAAATGCCGAAGGTAGAGCGCAGTATTATGGCTTTTCTTCCGTACTTATCGCTAAGATTTCCCCACATGGGGGAAAGCGCGCCTGAAACCAGGAAAGACACGCCAAAGATTATTCCGCTCCAGACCGAGAGGGCTTTTGGGTCGGACACGCCAAGCTCTCTGATATAAAGAGGAAGAAAAGGCAGAATCATAGCCATGCCCGACATGTGGATAAACATTACCAGCCAGCATATGTAAAGTTGTTTTTTCCAGTCTTCCATTTCTATTTCCATGGTAGCATTATTGCCTTTAAAAGTCCAGAACCGCTTGAAAATAAGAAAAAATGAAGTGAAAATCTTAGAAACAGGTGGTAAAATAATAAAGTATTACAGAACTATATTCTTTAGGCTTTAGTTTAAAGTTTATGATTCTGGTCGAGTTGGAGGTATTTTATGATAAGAGTTTGCAAGGAGGAAGAATACTCCGTACTTATTGAGATTCTCCGGAGTTCTTTTGCTCCGAGCTCCATTGATAAGCGCATAGAGGAGAAGTTCGGGAAGGTTATAGGTTTTGACTGGTGGGAACGGAAAGCCGTTGACGTTATGAAGCAGGTCGAGGATTTTCCCGGTGGGGTATATGTCGAGGAACTTGAAGGCAAGATAACGGGTTTTATCACAACTTATGTTGATAGGAAATTCTCAACGGGAAGAATTTGCACGCTCGCCATAAGACCAAAGCATCAAGGTAAAGGTATAGGCACGCGTCTTATAATACACGCTTTAAAGATCTTTAAAGAAGAGAAACTCAAGCTTGCCCGGATAGAAGTACTGGAAGAAAACAAAGGAGCTTACAAATTATACAAAAAGTTCGGGTTTGAGCCGGTTGCAAGCAATGTAAATATGGCAAGAAAAATCGACAAATAGCGAAGCTGTTGAGTTTATAAGGGTTAATAAAGTTTGTAATGTTTATAAAGTAAAAAAAGAACTGTCATCTATGTAAAAGTTTGTCAAGACGCAACAATCCTACCAGGGCAAAAATAAATGCGTTTGCCAAAACTCCTTCCATAGCCAATTAGCAAGTTTCACTTTTTGTTTTGCCTTTCATGCT
>Ga0114951_10002048_pt1 | contig 23560 bp, 22 predicted proteins | sample AM7aDNAmetaG_FD_88677 | JGI IMG/M metagenome (GOLD analysis project Ga0114951, IMG submission 88677) | Freshwater microbial communities from Finland to study Microbial Dark Matter (Phase II) - AM7a DNA metaG | ecosystem: Environmental > Aquatic > Freshwater > Lake | place: Finland: Lake Alinen... | reverse complement strand
ATAAAAATCATAATGTTTTATCGCAGCATTTGTTGTTATTAATTTACGTTTTACTCCCAGTGTTTCTATTGTTCTCATAGTTAATCCTGTTTGTTTAGGATGATGAACATCAACTATTGCACATGATCTTGAGAACACCTCCAGAACGTCCGCTCTTGACATAGGCGAATAATTAAAGTCATTCATCTTTGATCTTCTAAAACTAGGATTTGTTAATTTTAACCATAAGAACAGTCTATAGTTATGTAGAAAAAGATAAAAAAATGTTGTTAGATTTAGGTGCTGCGCCTGTTGTTTCATTTTTTTCAAGAAATCATATCTATCACTATGTGCTGTCCCGATAAATGAAAAATCATACTCGAAATTAGGCTTGCTAGGGATCTGCATGTATTCATTTAAGTAGAACAACGGCAGGAATGAAACATCTTCAAGCAAAACGCTGTCGCCTTTATCAAAAGAATATTTTTTATCAAAGAATGGTAATAAGTCTTTTGCGTTCTTTCTATTATGCAAAGAATCCCATATATATAGGATGAACTTTGCTGAAGCAAATTGTTGCCTAAGTTTTTTGAGGATGCTAGGCATCAAAGTTTCGCCATCGATAACCAGAACATAATCATACGAGACCCCAGAAAGTTTTAATAAAATATTATTATAGTATCTCTTTATTAAAGGCTTTAAGAGGTTTCGGTTAACTCTTATTAATCCCTTTACCCAAAAGGTATTAGCTGGTCGCTGATCAAAATAATCAACGCATGCTCCCAGCTGTTTAAGATACTTAACTATCTCTTTTTCATATCCAAAAAAGCTAGGGGAAATTAAAAGTATTTTTTTATCTTGCAGGTTCATTACTTGTACAGACCTCTTTTTTTCATTTCCTCTATTGATTCACTATAGTGGTCAACTTGTACTTGCTGTTCATTTACCCAATTAGTAAACAGGCCTATCCCCTTAACGAATTCAACTTTTGGGACAAAACCTAACATCTTTTTTATCTTGCTCCCATCTGCACAATTATGCCTTATGTCCCCCATACGGAAGTTCCCAGAGATCTTTATTGGAACATTAACTTTGTAGTTATTTTTTAGCACCGTTGCTACGGTGACAACATCAGTAGCAACGCCAGTGCCCACATTAAAGACACTATTGTTTGCTTCCTCTTTTTCAATACTTAACATGGTAGCCGCCACAACATCATCAATAAAAACAAAATCACGACTTTCCTTTCCATCTTCAAAGATATTTATGGAATGACCATTCTTTATCTGAGTTGAAAAAATAGACAGAATCCCTGTATATGGATTCGAAAGTGACTGACCAGGGCCATAAACATTTTGATAACGAAGTGCCACACCCGCAACGCCAATAGAAGGACAAACGGTCATGACCATTTGTTCCTGGTCATACTTGGTAATACCATAAATGGAAGTCGGGCATATTTTACTATCTTCAGTAGTTGACACCATCTTAACATCTGAAGAGCAAAGCGGACACTTGCATTCAAAATCGCCAGCATTCATATCATCACTATTGCGAGAAAGAGGATAGACCACGCCACATTTAGAGCAGTTACATTTGCCCTCACCATATATAGCGCGCGACGATGCAACTACAATTTTTTTTATGCTATGTTTTGTATTCGCTAAAAGATCAAGCAATTTTGCCGTTCCGCCGGTATTCGTCTGCACGTATTTGTTTATCTGATACATACTTTGGCCGGTTCCTGTTTCTGCTGCTAGATGTACAATAATATTTTGCCCTTCGATCGCTTTTCTCCAATCGGCATCTTGGGTTACAGACCCCTCAATAAAAGTGACCTTACCATCAATTGATCTGTAAAGAGGAGACGTCTTTTTAGGTTCTTTTCCGTGTATCTGTGGTGACAAGTTGTCTAGGACAGCAACATCATAACCTTTGCTGATGAGTCGTAAAGCTAGGTTAGAACCAATAAAACCAGCGCCGCCTGTTATCAACACTTTTTTATTCATGGCTTTTACTTCCTTTTATTATTTTCTTATATGACTCTCTCAATATCCTTAAGAACAGATTGCTAACGAGGCTGAGCCTTAGATGTATTTTTTTCAAAAAGACATTCTTGCTTTTCTCAGAAGTAGCAGAGACATTACAAGAGTGTCTTCTGTATTTAATTAATTTTTCTGAAAAAAAGTTGGTTTCTCCAAAAACTTCACCTATCATTCCAAGCCAGAGATCATGCATGCCTATAGACCTCGGGAATGGCAAAGCTACGCACAATAAATCCTTTTTGAATGCCATGCAACAGCCCAAATATCTATTCTTATATAAATTCTTAAAAAAACCACTACCAGCGTCTGTCATATAAAAAAATGATCCATGCAAAACATGTTCATCTTTATCAACTACGCTACAATCACTAACGACAAGATCAAATTGCTCCAATAAAGGCAATATTCTGCTAACTTTATTTGGCATCCAAATATCGTCCTGATCAGATAAAAAGATGACCTCGCCTTTGCACTGCTTAAGAGCATACTCAAAATTCAACATGGGATGGCCAAAATTTTCATGCTCAAGTAATCTAATACGACCATCTACTAAATAATCTTTTATTATGTCAGTCGTATTATCGGAAGACCCATCATCTGAAATGATTACCTCATCACAAGTACGTAGCTGAATGAGAATAGAGTCCAATTGTTGTCTGATATAATCAGATCCATTGTAAGTACAAATACAGACCGAGATATTCATATTATTCAACTGAACAGCCTTTTTAGCTTCCAATATATCGGGTGTAAAAGGAGTATTATTAAAACGGAATATTTATTCCTGCGACCAAACAAAAGATCCACACACATTTTTTGATGAAAATGCTTTGTGTGGGAGGACAAGCCAGAACCATCACAACAAGCGATTATATCGTTGCATTTACGCCAAGAAGCGTCCTTTATTGAATTAAAGAAGATATAATCAGAGATCGTAACGCCATTGCCAACCAGATAACCTGGATTAATATCATGCAAACTCTTTCTATATAAAACCGACTGGTGAACCACTCTCATCTTACTACTATCGCATTTGAACAAAAAGTTCCTTGAGCCCCTATAATATGCGTCTGAGTATATAACATCGATATTATTTTCAATTAAAGCACCTGCACTTTCTAGTGAGGTTTTAGAATAAAAGACATCTCCCGCATTTAAAAATATCAACCATTCTGCTGTAGAAAGTTTTATACCTCGATTCATTGCATCGTAGACACCCATATCCTGTTCGCTAAGCGTTTTGGATATATTTTCCTTATATAATCTAATAACATCAAGAGTGCCATCTGTCGATTTGCCATCTATAACTACATGTTCATAATCTTTAAACGTCTGTTCAAGCACGCTATGAATCGTTTTTTCTAGACCGATTTTATCGTTAAGGACAACCGTTATAATACTTACTTTATTAGACAAGTGTATTCCTCACTTTTTTTGATATCATTTTCCATTTCATAAACAAAATAACAATAAAAGAACACTAAAAAAAAGGCGGTTGAACCACTAAGTAAATATGCATTTGAAAGGCCGGTAAAAAAAACTGCCACTTGTGAAGCAATAAGAAACCTATAAAACTTTCGTCCCTCAGGATTAATAAAAATATATTTGTTATAACCGGACAGTGGATATAAGAACAGGTATAAAAGAACAATCAATCCCAATATTCCTGAAACAAAGATCCAGTAAACAGGCAGAACCTCAATAACAACATCAAAAAGGCCACGAACCTTATCGTAAAAAACATATCCGTGCCCATAACCAAACAACAAGTTAAATAGCGATAACTTGCCTATGCTTAAAACCTGTTCTGACTTAACAAGAGCTGAAAAAGATTTACCAGCATATGATCCAAAAAAATGAGTCATATAAATAATAAGGACATTCAATGAAACAAACATCGTTAATATATACAAAAGGATAAAATTCTTTTTCAATCTAAAATATGTAATAACAAATATGCCAAACCCTACAAGCAACGCCAGGTAAAGGCCTAACGATTTAGTATAATAAAGAGCGAGAGTAACTGTGACTAAAGCCAAAATAGAGAACCAGTTTTTTTTGTGAACTGCAATAAAATAAAAAAAGCATGGAATAAGGAGTGGATTCAAACGACTAACGACTCTAACAGATTGGTCATTAAATCCACTTGATTGCATTACAGAGAGATCAAGATAGTTAGAAAAAACAGACAAACGCTGATATCCAATTGTTTTGTATAATAAGACGAGAAAAACAGTTGTTAAAGCCTGAACTAGAATGCCTAAAAAGAAATGCTTTATATATCTATTAAGGCTGTAGCTTTTTCCAAGAGCAGGGATTAGGAAAATAAAGAGAATAAAAAATAAATACTTAATATTAAATATAAAAGACAATACATCTGTCCTATACAGGAAGAACACGAGTAGGTTTATTATTATATAGATAGACACAAATACCACTGGTTTAATTAGAGACAAATAATAACGACTAGAACTAATAAAAGTAGCAAGGATCGCCAAGAGAAAAAGGGCATAAGAAAAATATCGTATCCCTAGTCCTATATACAAGGGAAAAATCGCTGTTGTTGACGCATAGATATAAACGATCAAAAACTTGTCAACGACAAAGCTTAACTTATAATTTAAGTCAGCTTCATTTTGCGTATCTAACAATTTGTTCCCTCTCATGATCTGTTAAACATCTAAACATTCTTTTTTTTATCGCTAGCCTAAGTAAAACAGTTTTTTTAAACTTGGAATAGGTCGTTTCTCCATACTTTGAGAAATAATATTTTTCAGAAATAAAATAATGTTCTAAGACATTAGAGCTGTTTTTCGATACGCCTTCATCATGTATCACTCTTTCTTTTAATATGTAAACATAGCTGTTCCCTAGTCTGTGCACAAGATCAGCCTCTTCGAAATTTAAAAAGAATTTTTCATCAAAGCGGCCTGCATTAAAGAAATCTTTCTTTCTAACGGCCATAAAAGCACCCCATGGATAATGGCCTTTTAACAACAGATCAGTAAACTTTAAAAATAACATCCTTAGCTTATTAGAAGAAAGAACAGAATAATGCTCTGGCAGAACAGAAAAGCTTATTACATTTTTTAAGTTCCTTGAAACGAGTCGACAGCCAACGATGGAAACATCTAATTTCCTATTTAAGATATCGACGACCCTATTCAATATCGGATCTACCAACACAGTATCTGGGTTCAAGAAAAGCAAATATTTTCCATGTGCAAGATCGGAACCAACATTATTACCCTGACCAAATCCTCCATTCTTGCTATTTCTTGTAATATAAAGATTGCCGCGTTTTCCAAATGAAGATTCTACAACACTTGCCGTCCTGCCTTCAGGTTCGTTATCAACGATCATTACCTCAAAGTTCCCATTAAAACCATTATTATAAATAGAATTAAGGCAACCTAATATAGTAGCCTCGCTCTTGTACGCTACTATTATTATGGAAAGCAATACGTCATTTGCCATGACGGAACCTCACCCATGGCATTTTATGCACTTTAACCACTATTATCATCGTAACAAGTGCACCAAAGACCATACTAAAAAAAGTTGCCCATGCCGCACCGGCAATGCCATATTTGCCAATATAAAGATAATTTAATGCCACGTTAAGTATAGCCGCAATAGTAACCACGACGCTGTATGTTTTAGTCATTCCATGATAGACCAAAAAAGCGTTCCCAGTTCTCCATATTCCATCAAAGAAATATGAATAAGCGACGATTATAGCGATATAGCCAGCACTGATATACCTCTTGTCCAGCAACAGACCCATTAGTTCCTTAACAAAAAGCGAATATACTATAAGCACTATCAGAAAAATAGAGAAATAAATATAGATCCTACGCACTATATCTTTGTTTATATTTGTTTCATTCTTAGAAATATTCTTCATAAAGTATGATATCCATGTACGTCCAAAGGCCTGATCAAAGATCATCACTAACATACCAAATTTATATCCTACGGAATAGATGCCCGTATCTGCGACTGTTTTCATCCCGTTTATCATAAAACGGTCTATTACTTGTAATCCCCATCCAGCAATTTCTGAAAAGACAAGGGGTATACCAAGCCTAAAAATATAGAGGGTGTTAGTCCTTTCAAGATTGAGAACCAGTCCCTCTTTTTTGAGCCTCATGAAAACGATGACACTAAATACTAAACTACTGAAAACAGCACCTATAAACCTATACATAAAATTAGGAGCTATAAAAATGATCAGGATAAAAGAGACTATGTGCTCCAACACCACTCGACCAACAACAATTAGAAAATAAATTACAGCAACGCCTTCGATCTGTAACAGAGTAAGATATAATGTGTGTATGGCGATAGTCAGGGATACAAAAAGAGCAAGCAAGGTAAGCTCAAACGTTAATCCTCCCTTACTTATTATCGTCGGAGACACTATATAAATAAGGCACAAAGAAACTACCAACACAATAGACACAACTATTTGAACGACAATGATATTACCGATCAAGTTCATCAATTTTTCTTTTCCTATGCTCCAGTAATCCTTAAGTACAAGCGTGCCAGCACCAAGAAGAATTATTGAGGAAAAAAACGTCGTTGAAGCATTAAAGGTCTCGATTATACCGATCGCATTTGGGTCTAACAAGCGAGTATATAAAGGTAGCGTCAAAAAACCTATTGCAGAAGAGGCCAATGCAGAAAAGAGAAAAAAAGACATTTTTTGTATAAATGACTTTTGCGTAAATATTTTAAAGATGTCTTTCATTAAAAACCGTTCTCTTCTCTACATATTTTCTTGTTTAAAGCTTGGACGTTCCCGTCATAGGGAACCGCAGTGATGTATTCGTTCCGGCCTTCCCTCCAATCATTAGGCTTTGATGTCTTAGGCGTTTTCCAGTTCACTCCGTATACGTGTTCCAGCCAAACTTCTGCGTTAAAGGGGATATAAAAAGTATATCCCTTAAAAACACATGGTATGAATTTTTCATAATTACTAGAATCGTGACGTAAATAAAAATCATTTTCACAAAAAGCATAAACATGCTTACCTATCTTTGTATAAAATATTATATCAAAAACGACTTTATCCGGTGAGTAAAACACCAGTTGCTGGGCTTTATTAAGCGCAATTACTTTTCTGCCTATCTTAAATCCATGTTTTAAGAATTCCTTCTCTATCTTTTTGGTGTCTACAGGGTGCATAACCGTCACATCAATATCAGTATCGTGAGGTATTAAATTATTGTCTCTAACAACACCTAGCAAGGTCCCATCCGCCAAACAATAATCAAGGCCAAGACTGGTTAAAAGACCACACCCTTTTTTCATTACATCAACCGCTGAACTTGGCAACGGCTTTGAAATATCAAAAGGGAAATACAGATAATCACAATATGAGTTACGATTAAGAAAATGTTTGAGAATAGAAATAACTCTAGCCTTTATAAAATTAATTACCATTTTCTATTGGTGTCCTTAGTGCTTTAAAATCCTTCTTTGAAACTTGACTTATGTTCTCTTCGATCTCTTTAAAAATAAGTTCTTTCTTAGAATCATATAATTCAATTACCTTGTCAAAAAAGATGCTATCAAAGTCTTTGCTGTGGTGGTCTTCCATCGTCAAAACGGGATTAACAGTGGAATTAACACTTGATAGATAATAAATAAACATATAGGCAGCCTTGGCCATCTTTTGCTGCTTTGAGTTCAACTTTTCTATATTCTTTAAATTACCCAATATTTTAAAATATTCATCGGTAGTTTTGGGATTCATAGAAAAGCCTAATCCGGTATAATGATTATCTGCAGCTGTAATAGAGGGTATACCCCCCATTGCAGGTATCTCAAATCCCGCAGAACCTAAACATGTAACTATCGCATCTGCAACATTAAGCAAACTTCTGGTGTCTATTTTATCGTCTGTATCTAAGAATAAAATATGCTTTGAAGCGTTCTTGAACAGCTCCTTAAAATCAATATCTTTAGTAGGATAGAACTTGTCTGATGGATGCCTTTTAAATATCCAGTTAACGCTATTATCTGTTTTTGCGTATTCTAAAGTCTTTAAGAACCAGTCTGCATAATCTTTGAATATCATCCATTTAAAATGAGAGTGAGGGTGATCGGTAAAAGCATGAAGCATAACAAAAATATTCTTTTTATTTGGGTCTAATTTAAAATCAGCATTGAATATCTCTTTTTTTTTATACACCCCTTTTTCACTAGAAAAAGCGTATTTTGCATCCATGGAGCAGTTACCATTTATGTGAAAATCATGCACACTTTCATACAACTGGTCAAAGCTGACATCATTTAAAGAAACGATCTTCTCAATATCCCTGTTAGTTGGAGCATACTCATATTCGATCATTTCATTCAGCCCTTCAGATTTATATAGGGTGTTCCTATGAATACCCGCGGACGTATACACTACACAACCAGACCGTAATGAAGCTCGAACCAAAGCACCGCTCCTTATACCGATCCTATGAGAAGCCAAAACAGCATCTATATTATGTGTTTTGATCAATCGCCTAACAGAATCATGCCTTTTTATGCAGGAGTAGATCAAATAAAGGAAGGCAAGGTCAATTTGTTTAACTGTTCCTACTTTTCTTAATGAAAGATAAGAATCATAAATGATGTCACCGTATTTAATGTTGTCATAAGTAAATGATATTATTTTTCTACTCAAGACCATTTTTAAATAACGAGGAATCGCTTTTAACAATGCTACCATTGAAAAGAATATCGAGCCTGGTATCTTTACATATTCGGCTCTTGGATTATAAGACCTTAATAGTTCTAGTGATGAATTTTTGCTGTACATCCAGACTGGCTTATATGATCTTGCCTTACAAAGCACTAGCGATTGTGTGGCGAGGACATGTGTTATAAAACATTTTGAAGGCTCTTCTATAAGTAGATTTTTCGATGGAAAGATATTGTTAAAATTAAGCCAAAACGCCTTATTCTTATCAATGAAGTTTTCTGTTTGCGACATTGATTTCATTGTTATCACCTTTTCAACCAACTAATAAAAGTCCGACTCTATAGATGCAATCAACCACCGGGAACTTCAAAATTACTCCAAATTGTTTTAAAGTTTCAACGACATCTACGCCAATGCCCTCCAACGGAATTCTTGATCTTTGCGGGTTGCGACAGATAGGAGCACATTCACCTGGGCATAGTTTGCAAGATCCACCAATAAAGGAAGTCGTAAAGTGATTATCTTGATTAAATGCATCTTTCTCAAGCTTTAATAATATAGAATGTAACTTGTTCGTAGAGTCATACCTTGCCTTCTCAAAGTTTTGCGCACTATCAAATTTAACTAAAACTAAAAGGCCTTTTCTATATTTTGATATCATTTCCTTATAATTTAAGTCCATCAAGTTGGGAGGGCATGTTCTTTTATTTGTATAATTTTTGCAATTAGAGCATTGGAGTAACGCTCTTTCATCAAAAATTATATTTGAAGGTAAAATTATATAGACTTCTTCAGCACCATATTCCTTCGCAAGACTTTTAAGATCACTCGTATCACCAAAAAATTTTTTCGCTTTTTCAAACTCTTCTGTCTTGTCTATTTCAAACCAATTAAATGCTCTTGAAAACAAAGGAGAGACGTTCACCTTGTCTAAAATCAAATTAAGAGCGTCCTCATAAATAACTGACAGTTGTCTCTTATTAATGAATTTACCTATTTCCTTAACAAGAAGTAACGCTGTAGCCAAGGAAAATTTACTAATACCAATAGAGTGACCTGCAGTAAGGTCAGCTTTGATTTTTAAATTCCTCCCTATTTTAACAATTCTATTTTTAACAACTTTAGATATAACATAGCCTTCCGATAACTCCTGGGCGTTGTCTATTGCAATCAAGTCTTTGGCCTCTGCTTTAATGACAGCCTCTATAAAATCTTCTTCGCAGATAATATCGCCATCGATGAGCAAAAAGTCTTCATTTATGTGTTTCCTTGCCAGCCACAAAGAATAAGCAACATGAGTAGTTTCGAAGTCAGGGTTTTCCACATAACTTATTTTTAATTTTTTGTATTTATAACCAAGCTTCTTCTTAATTAACTCTTGTTTATGGCCTACGACCAAGACAATGTCTGTTATCCCTTGATTGCTAAGTTTTAGAAGCATATCTTCTATAATTGTGCGATCTCCAAGACTAAACAGACACTGATGAATATCCTCAGTGAGCGGATAAAGTTTTTTCTCTTTTCCTGCAACTAATATTATGGCTTTAGTAACCATCTTTGTCTCCAGCTTTTTCAAAAAACGCCTGTGCCGCTTTATATCCTGCATCAGCAGGTACGTCGTGGCCTAGGCTCATCAATGCCTCTCCTAAAGATTTCAAAACATACAAAACGTCATTTCTGCTTATATTACCAAAGTTTCCTATTCTAAATAATTTAGTTTTTAATTCGCCTGGAGCTGGAGCAACAACAATATTGTATTTATCATTTAAAATTTTTACGACCTCACTAGCATCGATATTTTTTGGAGAATTAACTCCAGTGACACAATTAGCGAGAACCTTGCCTGACAATTCAAGTTTAAGCTCCAACAAACCACACCTCAACATCTGAGTAATTGTTCTGTATCTGTGTTGAATAGCAGGAAGTCCTTCATCAACGATCTTTGTTAACCTGGCATCAAGCTGAAACAAGAGAGAAATAGGAGGAGTAAAAGGAGTTTGGTTTCTTTCCCAGTTTTCTAAGTAATCGATAGCATCAAAGTAGAAGCACCTTAAATTGGAAAGCCTAACACTATTCATTGCTTTAGGACTAAAAGAAATAAAAGCCAAACCAGGAGGAAGCGCTAAAGCTTTTTGAGAACTAGAAATAACGACATCACAATTAAAAGCATCCATCTCTAGCGGTTCAACAAGTAAAGAGCTAACAGCATCTACTACAAATAAAGCGTTGTAGTTTTTAACAACTTCGCCAACACTTTTTATATCCGTCAATGCTCCCGTAGTAGTTTCGTCTTGAGTTGTAAAAACAGCTTTTATGGTTTTGTCTCTATCTAACACCATTTTAATACTTTTTGGATCAACAACTTCTCCATATTTTAGTTTTATCTCTTCGACTTCAACTCCGTGTTTCCTGCAAATGTGAGCCCATCTTTCACCAAAGCACCCACCATTTACGACTATAACCCTTTCCCCCCTAGATAAAATGTTTGTCACGGCAGCTTCCATGGCACCTGTGCCTGAATTTCCTAGAGTGAAAACAGGGTTTTTGGTTACAAACAAATACTGTAGCTTTTTATTTATACCTTTTAAAAATTCTGTAAATTCTGGTGTTCTGCTATAGACTGAATGGTGCGATCCTAAGTTCAAAATATCATCCTCTATCTCTGCTGGACCTAGAACCATTAAAAGTTTCTTTTTAAATAACATTTACGTTTCCCCCCTTTGAAAATTTGATTCTTGCTAATTTTAATTCCTCAACAGTATCAATTTCACACCATAAATCTGGGTTAACAGAAATATAATTGGCAATAGCACCCTCTTTTATCAAAGCTACAACCACATCTTCAAACCAAATATTAAACTGCTTTTCCTTCATTAAACGAACTAACTTGTCCTTTAATGCAGTAACCGTTTTCTTTGATACTTTGATCATACCGGCATATTCACCACCGATTTTAGAGGGCTCAATATTCATGCTCATATTAACGACTTTAGAACCCTCTAACTGAACTTTATAACCCTTCTTATCCATAAACCATTCTTTTGAAACAGCAACAGATATGTCTGAATTGTTGTTTATTATAGAATCAATTAGAGTATCATCAAAAAAAACATCGGAATTTATTATTAGGACATCATCATTCAAAAGATCCTGCGCAAGCCATAGAGAGACGACACTATTCGTATTTTCATAAAAAGGGTTGAAACTATATTGTGCTTCACCTAACAGACAATTCTTTATATCGTCCTCTCTGTAGCCTGTAACAATATTAATATCTCTCACATTACAGCTTTTAAGAACATCAACCTGATGTCTAATTATCGGCTTACCTGCTATTTCAAGCATGCTTTTGTGATTATCTAAAGTTAATGGACGCATTCTGTTACCCATTCCAGCAGCTAAAATAATGGCCTTCATCTAATCTTTTCCTCAACTCTGCGTCCAATGTGCTCCCAATTAAGTGGTGTTCCTTTAACGATGTCCTTGTTGGCTATTTTGCCTAAGACCTCTTTAAAATACTTAGGATGTAAGCCAAATCCTGGACGTATTGACCTAATATTTTCCTCTGTAAAAAATTCGCCTTGTTTTATGTCTTCGGTTATAAACAAAGATCTTGAAAACTCTCTGCTCTTTTTGTCTTTTTCAGATAGTTCATACTGAACTCTTCCAAGAGCTCGTTCAACGGTCCTTATTGATGCTGTCATTTCTTTAAATTCTTTTGGTTCCATAGAGAAAGAAGCATCTGGCCCACCAAGACCTCTATCCAATATAAAGTGTTTTTCTATTACTTTAGCCCCTAAAGCCACTGCCGCCACAGAGACATCAGCACTCATTGTATGATCGGACAAACCGACTTCAACACCAAATCTTTTCTTCATATCTGGGATAGTCAACAAATTAGCTTCTTCCACTGGAGCAGGATAAGAGGACGTACATTTAAGAAGCGTAATATCGTTGTTGTTAAATTTTCTACACGCATTTAATGCATCCTCTATTTCTGGTAACTCTGCTATCCCGGTTGATATAAACATCGGCTTACCCTTAGATGCTGTATACTCTATCAAAGGAATGTCCGTTATTTCAAATGAGGCTATTTTATATATTGGGACATTTAGTTCTTCTAAAAAATCAACAGCTGTTTTATCAAAAGGAGTAGAGAAAAAAATCAAGCCAAGATCTTCAGCCACCTTTTTAAGTTTTGGATGCCACTCCCAAGGAGTAGCCGCTTCTTTATATAATTCATATAGCGTTTTGCCATCCCACACTGTGCCATGCTTAATTCTAAAATATTCGTTGTCGCAATCTATGGTCATAGTATCGGGAGTATACGTCTGCAGCTTTATTGCATCTGCTCCAGCTTTTTTTGCAGATTCTATCGTTTTAATAGCCAAGTCTAAGTTGTGGTTATGATTTGCAGACAATTCAGCAATTATAAAAACCCTACTCATATATTACCAAACCTAGATATAATTTTTTGAACATTGTGTTTAGATAATTTCCACTCATCTTTTAATAAACCTAATAAAACAACATCCACTCTTGCACCTTCTTTTATTATGTTTTTTCTTATTAAACCTTCTTCAACAAAAGCAAATTTTTTATGAAGGCTTATAACCCCTATATTTGTAGCCAAAACTTCGCAATTTAATTTTTCTAATTTAAGATCATTAAACACATATTCTATAAGTTTATACTCGACAACAACCCCAACACCCTTGCCCATAAAATCTTCAGAACTAAGATAGAAAGCCCAACTCGCTGTTTTATTATGGTAATCAATGTTGCTTAAAGAAACAATTCCAGAGGGAGTATCGTCACATAAAATAACAAAAACTTTAGTCTTATCATTTTTTGTTAAACTGTTTAGCCAATTATTGTGTTCATCTGCAGTAATGTTATGATCTGTATACATGTTTTTCTTAACATGCTCGCTGTTTCTCCAAATCCTTACTGCTTCCTTTATACTATGACTAACAGAATTAATGTCTATTAAACTAATTAACATTTCTTTATTCGCTGCTCTATATATGTAACCATATTACCTACAACGCCCAATTTGAAGTCAGATATATCTTCATTAGATATGCTTATACTGAAGCTAGACTCCACCATTGTAACGTAATTCATAAAATCCAATGAGTCTAAAATGTTATCCTGAAGCAAGGCTGTTTTGTCGTTTATACTAGTAATTACATTCAATTCTTTCTTTAGTAATTCCTCTATTTTTCTCATTATTTCGACTCTATCCATGTTCATAAGCGCAACCCTCCCTTTGTTAAATATTATGTCTTCACAGACTCTTATAAATGATTGCCCCCCAAGAAAGCCCCACTCCAAATCCACAAAATACAACTTTATCTCCTGGTTTTATTTTTCCGGAATCTAATAAGTTTTTATATGCAATTGGTATCGTTGAAGAAACTGTATTGCCGTATAACGCCATATCTATGACAAACTGTTCGTCTTCAACCTCCATCTTTTTCTTTATTTCATCCAAAATATATTTATTAGCCTGGTGGAGAATAAAGTATTTTATATCTTTTTTATGAAGATTGTTTCTTTCCAAAATAGCAGAGATGGATTGGGGAACTTTATTAATTGTAAACTTAAAAATATCTCTGCCGTCCATATATATAAACTTGTTCTTGTCTTCATCTATAACAACACCACTATTGTACATTATCAGACTTTTAAAACCGCTTCCGTCTGTTCTTAAATCAAAATCTATAACACCTAATCCATCATCGCATTTTTTTAGAAGAATTGCACTAGAAGCATCTCCGAATAATGCCGCAGTGTTTTTATCTTTGTAATCAATAGCCTTAGAATATTGATCCACCATTATAAGAAGAGCATTCTTCGCTGTACCCAAGTCTATAAAATTACCAGCTATTGGCAATGCATAAACAAATCCTGAACACCCAAGATTAATATCAAAGGCTATACATCTATCAGACAAGTTCAATTTTTTATGCACGATACACGCTGTCGTTGGCAGCCTGTAGTCTGGATTTTGTGTACACAACAACAAAAGATCTATCTCACAATTGTTTCTAGCCAATAATTTGCTAGCCGCATTAAAAGCCATCTCTGATGTGCTTTCGTTTATGCCCGCAACATGTCTTTTTTGTATGCCCACTTTATTTTCTAAAAAAGAAGAATCTATCCCACACTCTGTAGACAAAAAATTGTTGTCTATCACTCTCTCAGGCAGATAATACTCTAGATCATGAATATAATATCCCATAAATACCTCCTAGTTTTTTTATATCCTCTTCAAAATCTAAAAGATTATCTTTAGCCTTTTTGTTTGTCTCTACAGTTACGAACGAACCCTCCGAAATAAGTGAAAGAATCGCTTTCATGTTGTAGTTGCCATAACCAATATTTAGATGCTGATCTATAACACTAAAAAAATCTCCATCAGTAAGATGAATAAGTTTAGGATTAAGTTGAAGAAAAGACTTAACCATGACCATAGGATCAATTTTTTGAGCATTAGCTGAACAAATAGCATGACCTACATCCAAACAAAAACCAACATTTGCCTCCTTCATTATTTGTCTTATCAGTTCAGGAGAATGGCCATTACAAATTTGATCACCTGTAATAGTGTAGTAAGGCTTATTTTCTATGATAATTCTTTTATCCTTTATAAGATGTAACTGTCTCACTATTTCTTGCTCTTCTCCAGAAATACCAGGATGAAATATTATAGTTTTGGAATCAAGTGTGTCTGCCCATAAAATAGACTCTTTTGCCAAAACAATGTTTCTATCAAAATTTTCTCTTTTAGCTAAATTAACACCATCCTTAAAGTGTGGAGCATGAATTACAAATGGAATTTGCAGGTTTTTCCATAGCAAATAATATTTATCGTATGAACCTGGAACCACATAAAGCTCTATGTATTTATACGAATGATTTTTATATAAACGAAGTGCCTCGTCTATATAAAAATCATTCGTAGACCAAAGCTTTAATCCAAAATTATACATAAAAGATCAGTTGTACTTCCTAAAAACAGGTTTTACAGGATCTCCTACCAAATATTTCTCATAACCACCGTCTGATAATGCCTTTTTATAAACTCCAAATATTCTAGAAAAGCTATCCATTGTTTTATCTATATCCTGTTGTGTATGAGAAATGGTTGGTATAAATGCACCTCTAAATAATACACCATCCTTAATAGCTTCTTGAAAAACTAATGTTTTATAACCATCACAAAGATTTTTATTCTCATCCCTAAATAACATTGCCTGCCAATTAGGATGCCCTTTTATAGAAATATAATCACTTAACCCGTTTTGATCTATTAGTTTTAATAATCCTTCTTTGACCTTGGTTCCGGTTTCCATGTTTCTTTCTACAGACTTTAAACTTTTGCTCAGTTTGATGGTTTCTATAGCAGCTGCTAGTGCATGAGTTTCTGCTCCATGTGTTGTGGATATCAAAAACACTCTTTCTTTCTTATGATTAATACCACCAAGCTCCATGATTTCTTTTTTACCAGCTAATAAGCAAACAGAAAAACCATTAGCAACACCTTTACCCCAAGTACTAAGATCTGGTTCTATGCCTAGCGTCGTATGAGCACCAGGATAACCAAGTCTAAACCCTGTAATCATTTCATCTAGGATAAAAACCGCTCCGTTTTTATGACAAAGTTCTTTAACCTTATGTAAATAATTATCCTGTGGGTAATCAATCTCCATTGGTTCCAAAATTACACAAGCAATTTGATTTGGATACTGATCAAACAAAGTTTTAAGTGATTCTATGTCGTTGTATTTAAATGTTAATGAAAGATCTGAAATTTCTTGTGGAACACCAGAATTGTTTGGTTTTTTACCTATATACCAATCGTCATACGAGAAAAAACCGTGATCTGAACAATAGGCAACATACTTTCTGCCAGTATAAGCTCGAGATAATTTAAGAGCGGCAGTAGTAACTGTTGAACCATTTTTTGCAAACTTAACCATGTCGGCATGTTTAACTTCACTTAAAAACAGTTCTGCTAACTCAACTTCAAGAGGAGAAGGACATTGAAAGTTGCTTCCGTTTGCCAATTCTTTTCTCACAACTTCTACGATTGGTTCGTAAGCATGACCCAAGCTAACAGCCGTTAGTCCCATTGCCCAATCTATGTATTCATTACCATCTACATCCCAAACATGACTACCTTTACCTCTTTCAATAAATTTTGGTCCAAGTTTTGGAGACTGATCAGCCCCCTTACTGTATGTGTGTGAACCTCCAGGAATAATTTCTTGAGCTCTTTTACAAAGTTCATCTGATTTAGAAAAATTAGTAATCATTACCATCTCCTTGGGTCTAAAATAGGCCAATAATTATTTAAATTCATTTCATCAATTTTACTTTTTATACTATTAGGCAATGGTCCTTTTTTATATATTTCTATATTTTGATTCAATTCATCAGGGTTGTTCATCCCCAAAAGAGCATAACCAATACTGCTATTTGAAAGAACATACCTAAAAGAAACCTCAGCTAAAGACATGTTGTTTTCTGTCGCTAATCTAAGCAATCCAATAAAAACATATTTTATGTTTTCAAAGTTTTTGTTTAATTCACTAATATCACTTATAGTAAAAAGACCTTTGTTATAAGTTGATCGTGTAATCAAAACCTTATCCTTTATTTTATCCTTAACAGCATCTACCATTTTAGTTCTAGTAAAATTATACTCTACCTGTATTACCTTTATTTCGTCTCTTACTACTGCAAATAACAAGTCCTCTCCATAGACAGTGACACCCAAAACAGGGATATTAAAATCAGACATAACTTTTTGAAGTGACGCAAAAATTTCATCAGATTTCAACAGTTCTTCGTCAGCATTATGAACCTGAATGCAGTATGGTGTAGCATTTAGAGTATTAACACTGGAAGACACAGAATCTTTTATTTTGTTGTATATACTTGTCTCTGTTTCCAATAAAAAACTTTTATTTATAGTTACTTTGGTAAGGATCTTTGGTTTTAAGTTAGTTTTACTAATAAAATTACCAATTATTTTTTCACTTTCACCATACGCTGGTGCTGTATCCCACACATCAATACCGGATGCCAGAGCGCTATAAAACAAATCAAAATATTTGGAATAATCACCATGTACGGCTGATGATTTCCAACCATAAGATTGCCCTACAGAGGCTAAACCTAAAGCTATTTTGGGTATAGATGACTCTGAACTTAGTGATTTGTAAAGTCCCTCATTCTTAACTCCTTTTAAAGCATGTTTCACAAACTCTTCTTTTTTGTTTGATAGAAGTAGTAAAAGATCTTTATATGATTCATATCTATTGTTGATTAAAAAAGATTTTATAAAGTTGTAATCATCCTTTGTGTCTACAGATAATTTATAAATTGAATAATCATCTTTAAAATCAATCTTTTTTTGTTTAAATATTTCAGGATGTTTCCATATATATGGCGTTACATGTTCTCTTTCTGATTCTAAGCTTGCTTCTGTGTTGGCCTGTTTTAATGCATTAAAGCTAAATATCTCCAAATCTAAACCGTCCGGTAGATTTTCCGGATATCCCAGATACTGAATATCTTCTTCTTTCTGCAATTTAATAAAGTTTTCCAAATGAAGGTCTATCCAGTCTCCTGTTATGCAGGGGCAATCACCTGTTATTCTAATTACGACGTCAGCATTACAGCCTTCAGCCACGTTATAAAATCTTTTTAAGACATCATTAAGGCTGCCTTTGTACGCTTTATAGCCTTTAGAAATAACTTCTTCACATAACTTAGAATCGCTAAGTTCATCTGAAGTAGCCAAAACAACTTGGTCTACCATTTTTGATTTAGATACTTGCTTTAGAACTCTTGTAACAAGAGTATCATGCTCAAAAATGGGCATAAGCATCTTACCAGGAAGCCTAGAAGAACTTAATCTTGCTTGTACTATAGCGACTATTTTCATTGTTTTAGTTTTTTAACCCAATAATATTTTTTATAACCCATTCAACATCTTGATCTGTCATTTTTGGATATAAAGGAATACTCAGGGCTCCTTCATAATAATTTTCTGCAACAGGATAATCACCTGTTTTGTAACCAAAGTTCTTTTGATAATAAGGCTGTGTGTGGCACGGTATATAGTGGACCTGCGTTCCAATATTCTTTTTAGTTAATTCTTCCATCACTTGTTTTCTAGTTTTACCGATCTTGTTAAAATCGACTTTTAAGACGTAAAGATGGAATGCAGAGAAAACTTTTGGATCTTCATATGGTGTTGTTAGCCACTCAACATCAGAAAACGCTTCATTGTATTGTTTTACTATTTCTCTTCTTCTTTTTACAAAAAAATTCAACCGGCCCAACTGGCTCGTTCCAAGAACAGCCTGAAGATCTGCAAGTCTATAATTAAATCCTAATTCGTGCATTTCGTAATACCAAGGACCAGGGTTATGGGTCATCTGTTTTGGATCTTTTGTAATACCATGCGTTCTCAATACTTTTAATTTTTCATAAAGCTTGTCGCTGTTGGTAGTTATCGCTCCACCTTCTGCTGTAGTAATGGTTTTAACTGGATGAAAAGAAAGAATAGTCATATCCGAATATTTACATCCACCAACCATAGAGCCACATTTATATTTACTTCCTATTGCATGAGCGGCATCTTCTATAATATGTATTTCGTTCTTTTTACATAAATCATAAATGGTCGCCATATCTACGGGCTGACCAGCAAAATGTACAGGTAAAATAACTTTAGTATTCTTGTTTATTTTTTTCTTTAATTGTTCTGGATCTATACAATAAGTTTTATTATCTATATCTGCAAAAACAGGTTTAAGGCTGTTATATACAAGAGAATTGCACGTTGCCAAAAATGTATTAGGAGACGTTATACCTTCTTTGCCCTCTTCTATTCCCAAAGCCTGAACAGCGATATGAAGCGCTGCAGTACCATTTGCAACAGCCACACAATACTTGGCTCCAGTTAATTCACATATCTTTTGTTCAAACTTGTCAACAGCTGGACCTTGTGTAAGATAGTCACCTTTTAACACACCTACAACAGCGTTTATATCGATGTCATCTATCCATTGTTTGCCATATGATAAAAATTCTTTCATGTTAGAAAACTATCTCCAGTGTTTTTAATTTGTTTTTCATATCATCAGAACTTAACCAATCAGTGTTTGCACCAGACGAGTATATAAAACCACTTTTAACCTTTGTACCACCTTTCTTAAAGTGTTTGTCCAGATCCCACCATTCAAAATTAGGATAAATAATATAATGGTCACCGTAGTCATACGTTAACATGGAATCTTCTTCGCTAACCATAACTTCATGAAGTTTTTCTCCTTCTCTTATACCTATCTCCTTTAACTCAGCAGATGGATTCATCGCCTTGGCAAGATCAGTTACTTTAAAAGATGGTATCTTTGAAACATATATTTCTCCACCCTTGGCTTCTTCTATAGCCTTAAAGACCAAGTCAACCCCCTGGTCTAATGTAATCCAGAATCTTGTCATTCTACCATCCGTTATTGGAAGTGTTTTTTCGCCTTTATCCATAAGTGTTTTAAAAAAAGGAATAACAGAGCCCCTACTACCAGCAACGTTGCCATATCTTACTACGCTAAAAACTGTGTCTTTGTTACCGACGTATGCATTGCTTGATACAAAAAGTTTATCTGAAACTAATTTTGTAGCACCATAAAGATTTATAGGATTAACGGCCTTGTCAGTAGAAAGAGCAACTATTTTTTTAACACCACGATCTATCGCTGCGTCTATAACATTAGTCGCCCCATCTATATTTGTTTTAATCGCTTCTATTGGATTATATTCACAGACAGGTACATGTTTTAAGGCTGCTGCATGTATCACAACATCAACACCTTCAAGAGCTCTGTACATTCTTTCTTTATCTCTAACATCACCGATAAAAAATCTTAACTGATCATCAAATTTTTTGAATTCTTGCCTCATTACGTACTGTTTATACTCGTCCCTAGAATAGATTATTATTTTCTTTGGCTTGTACTCGTTTAATATTCTCTTAGCAAATTTCTTACCAAAAGACCCTGTTCCACCAGTAATTAGAATAGTTTGATTATTAAGCATGGCCTTTTTCTCCTCTTTCTTCTAAAAAGTTTTTATACGTCTTTGTTATCCCGTTTACTAATTCAGTTTTTGCAAACCAGTTTAGTTTATTAATTTTAGAGACATCTAACAATTTCTTAGGAGTCCCATCTGGTTTTGTTTTATCAAACTCAATTTCACCTTCAAATCCGACTATGTCTTTTATCATCTTAGCTAAGTCTTTAATTGTTAGGTCTTTGCCAGTCCCTATATTTACAAATTCACCTACATCCTTAGCACCGTATGCGTTCATCAAAAACAAAACTGCATCAGCCAAATCGTCAACATACAAAAACTCTCTACACGGTTGACCACTACCCCAGAGAACAAGTTTCCCATCACCTCTTTTTTTAGCTTCATGAAATTTTCTTACCAATGCAGGCAAAACGTGAGAATTTTCTAAATCATAGTTATCATTAGGGCCATACATATTTGTCGGCATAACAGACATAAAATTTGTACCATATTGCTCGTTATAATATCTGCAAAGTTTAATCGCGGCTATTTTGGCAATCGCATATGGCTCATTTGTAGGCTCTAACATACCCGTCAGCAAATATTCTTCTTTTAGTGGCTGTGGTGCAAGTTTAGGATAAATACAAGAAGAGCCTAAATTAAGTAGTTTTTTTACATTATGTTTATATGAAGCATGGATAACGTTAGTAGATATCATAATGTTATCGTATATAAACTCAGCTTTGTATGTATTATTGGCGTGTATACCACCTACTTTTGCTGCTGACAGAAAAACATACTCTGGTTTTTCTACGCTAAAAAAGTTTTCAACGTTATTTTGATATCTCAAATCAACTTCAACAAATTTTACTTTATTATCGTAATTATCTTTAGAAGGCTTACCTATGTAACTTGCGACTATATTTTGATAACCTTCCAATATTAGCTTTCTTAAAAAAGCTGACCCAACTAGGCCTGTTCCACCGGCTACAAAAATTTTAGATTTTTTATCCATGGTCACAAAATTCTCCACTATATCTCACACAGATCGAATATCTCGCATCCCTTACTTAACAAGTAATAATCTTTTACTGTTTCTCTTATATCAGAAGTCATCATGTCGTCTACCAACTGGTTCAAGCTACATTTAGCTTCCCATCCTAAAAGGTTTTTAGCTTTAGAAGGGTCACCAATTAGTATTTCTACCTCCGTCGGTCTGAAATATTTTGGATCAACCGCAACAAGGACATCACCTTTTTTAACGTGATCTATAATTTTTAAATCTAATATAAGATTTTTATTATGTGTTGTTTCAACAACAACGTCCTGAGCAGTTTTATTTATATTTTTAACTACACCTTTTTCATCTACGCCATGCCCCTGCCACTCAAGCTCTATTCCTGCTTTTTTAAAGGACAAATCTACAAACTCTCTTACCGTTTGAGTTTTTCCAGTAGCTAAAACAAAATCATCAGCTTCTTTATGTTGAAGTATTCTCCACATGCCCTCTACGTAATCTTTAGCATGTCCCCAGTCTCTTTTTGCAGAAAGGTTTCCAAGATACAAATTTTTCTGCATACCTAAAATAATTTTAGCAACAGCCATTGTAATTTTTCTTGTAACAAAGGTTTCTCCTCTAACTGGAGACTCGTGATTAAACAAAATTCCGTTAGAGGCAAAAATATTATAAGCTTCTCTATAATTTACTGTAATCCAGTAAGCATACAACTTTGCTACTCCGTAAGGACTACGAGGATAAAAAGGTGTTTTTTCTGATTGTGGAATTTCTTGGACCTTGCCATAAAGTTCAGAAGTAGAAGCTTGATAGAACTTTGTTTTACCTTCGAGTTTTAGCATTCTAATACCTTCAAGTAGTCTTAATGTTCCTACGGCGTCAGCATTTGCCGTATACTCTGGGCAGTCAAAAGAAACTTGTACATGTGATTGTGCCGCCAAATTATATATTTCATCAGGCTGAATTTCTTGCATCACTCTTATAAGGTTTGTTGAATCTGTCATATCTCCGTAGTGAAGATGAAAATTAACATTAGACTCATGTGGATCTTTATACAAATGATTTATTCTCTGAGTATTAAAAGAAGATGTTCTTCTTTTAATACCGTGCACTTCATAATTTTTACTTAACAACAATTCAGCAAGGTACGCTCCGTCTTGCCCTGTGATTCCTGTAACTAAAGCAATTTTTTTAGACATAGTTTATTCTCCTGCTCTTTTTTTCTTCTTCTATCAAAAGGTCTAACACGTCATAAAAGGAAAGGTCGTAATTCCACCCTAGTATTTTTTTTGCTTTACTATTATCTCCGTACATATCTTCTATATCTGTTGGCCGATACAAGTTTTGGGAAATACAAATTTTACTTTTATCTACTTCCAATTTATCAAAAACATAGCTCAACACATCCCTTAATGTATATGATCTATTAGAACAGACTAGAAAATTAGACGGAGTTGCTTGTTGCATCATTAACCACATCGCTTTAACGTATTCAGGCGCGTAACCAAAGTCTCTTTTAATATCAATATTTCCTACTTCAATATTATTTTGGATTCCTTCTTTTATATTTAACGTTTCTCTTATTATTTTTTTTATAAAATAATTTTTAGGTCTCAAATAAGACTCGTGGTTAAAAAGAATTCCACAACAAGCAAACAGGCCATAACTTTCTCTGTAATTAATGGTCATGTAATGTGCACTTGCCTTAGAAACAGCATAAGGACT